>Ga0233426_10000242_pt1 | contig 61490 bp, 51 predicted proteins | sample SI_118_April2016_6_FD_179875 | JGI IMG/M metagenome (GOLD analysis project Ga0233426, IMG submission 179875) | Seawater microbial communities from Saanich Inlet, British Columbia, Canada - SI_118_April2016_10_MG | ecosystem: Environmental > Aquatic > Marine > Inlet | place: Canada: British... | reverse complement strand
ACTTATTTCCTTTAAAGAGGATCTAAAAAGAAACGACACGAAATCCGCGATTAATGTTACGACTATCTGGTCTGTAACGACTTCGGTTAGCAATACGACAATGCGCGGCTGGGCGGTTGAAACTTCCTCCACGCAAAACACGGTCACTACCATAATCACGACCTATAGGATCCTGTTCTAATTTAAAATAATCTCCATACCAATCTCTACACCACTCATAAACATTTCCAGACATATCAAATAATCCTAGTTCATTCGGTTTTTTTCGAGCAACGATATGAACTTTACCACCACTATTGTCCCTATTCCAAGCTACAAGGTTAAGATTACTATCCCCTGAATATTTATACCCCTTGCTAGCTTTACCTCCTCTCGCTGCAAATTCCCATTGAGCCTCAGTTGGTAACATGACATTACGATCCAATTCTTTAGACAACCATTCACAATATCCTATCGCATCCAAATAACTTACAGCTCTAATAGGCTCATAATCATTAACCGTTTCAGGCAATTCAGATGGCATGTTTACTCCAACAGAAAGGCAATACTTGCGATACTGCCCCACCGTAACCTCTGTCTTAGCTATGTAATAACTTTTTAAAGTTACCTTGTGAAGCGTTTCATCATGAACCCCATATCCAAAATCATCTCCCATAGTAAAGGTCCCTCCCTCTACTTTTACAAAATTTGGAACCTGAGCATACGTCATACACCCAAAAAAGAAAAAAGCAAAAAGTAATGTTTTATTCATAATTATAATTTTTAAAATTGTGCAAATATAGAAAATTTAAATGAAAAGGAATTGGTAAAAATTGTATGATATTAATAGTCTATTTGAAAACACTGTAACTCCTAATTAAAAAATTACTTCAATAGATAATGCCCCCCTTATCCGTTCTACAAAATAAAGTTGATTCAATTACAACAGCAGCATCCATGGACCCTAAGACATCTAATTCGTATTTTTTTTGCAAAATGAAATCATCAGATTATCTAGCTCAAAAGTCTTTAAAACACCCATTTAAGGAAATGTAACTTGTCTTTATTGCCTTATCTGCACTTAAGCGATGGTAATACGAGCGCAGAAATAGCTTCAATATATGCTAAAAGAACACTTCTCACAGCATCAGAGACAGCTAATTCTGTATTTAGATGTGTTATGCTTTCTTTACTGTTTTAAGAGAACACCCCTAAATAATTGTGTATTTTTTTTAGAAGAAATAAATCATTACATTAGTAAATAAACTGTGTTGTTTTTGAACATTTTTAATTTAAACTCACTCTCTATTTTAGGTTTTTAATTCTATGGTGTACTTATCTAAGAACAATACCTCTTTGTTAATCCTGTTTATTATTTTGTTTTTTCACAGAAACATTATTCAATCTCAATGTACGGGAACAGATGGCACAGTCACTATTTGTGATAAAGAATTAGATCCTAATTACCAAACATTCGATCTTTTTGACCATCTTAATGGGGTACCTAATACAGGGGGAACTTGGTCTGCACAAAACCCCGTTATAAAAAATAATTTATCCCCCGATACAGGTATTGTGAACCTATGGGCTATCAACCAATTTGGAGCGCATGTATTTACTTATTCCCATCCTAACTGCACCGAAACGTCCAATGTCACAGTATTTTTGGGAGGATATCCAGGAGAAGACAATACCACAGGAGGAGCAAATACCTGCAGCAGTAATCCTGCGGTAGATTTATTTAATTTCTTGGATAACAATCTAACCAGCTTGAATGCTGATTTAAATGGTACTTGGAGTGCTGATATTGGAACCTCAGCTGAATTTTTAAACGATAACTTTTTCAATGCCTCGGCAGCAGGTCCTGGAACGTATACATTCGTTTACACCGTTGCTGCTGTGGACATTTGCCCTGAAAAATCTGCTAAAGTTACCCTAGAAGTGCACAGAACTCCTAGGTCTGGAGAAGCTTTAGACATCACGATATGTGCATCAGAAGATTTATCCATCTACACTAATATGAACCTTTTTGATCATTTAGTAGGAGAAGATAGCAACGGTGTTTGGACTGAGATTAATGGAACAGGTCAAATTACAACACTCGACGATTCAACAATCAATATTGAAGAAATTTTCAATAATTTTGGCCCAGGAGACTATCGTTTTGAATATACTGTTTTTCCTACGCATGGAACTTGTTCCAAGGAAACTACTTCTGTTCTTGTTAAAGTAGCGAACATCACTTCTAATTTCGTGACAGCAAATCTATGTGCAGAAGAGCCTTTAACGTTTGAAATTCAATATCAAAATTCCAATGGAGTTTCCATTAACTACGATTTGGAATATGAAATTATTGACTCAAATAATTCGATTGCTTTTTCAAATAAAATCACTGGAATTCAGATAGGTGACCCTACAATAATCTCACCAAATATTACCTTACCACCAGGAAGATTTATTATAAGAACAAAAGAAATCACAAATATGCAAGGAGATGTCTGTAGTGAATTTAATGTTTCAGAAGGTACTTTTGTTGTTTTTGATACCCAAATAGAGATCCCAAATATTTGTTATGATACTGACCTGATTGATGCCACAATCATAAATATGATAGGTTTTAACGGGAATCCAGTAAATGGTGTTCAATTGGTAAATTACACCATTACCGACTTGACGACCAATCAAGAATCAGTAGTAACAAATCAAAGTATAAATTTTATCAATGGAACGGCAGTATTTGCAATTGACATGTCGCGATTTCCAAAGAATCATAATGACTATGATATTGCATTTACTTCAACACCAATGGAAGGCGCCCATTGCTTAAATCAAGACTTTATGGTGCGCAGAAAACCAGATGACATTTCGCTAGCAGTCGTTATTGACAACTCATGTATTCCCTCCGATATTGAAATTAATATTAACGCTCCAACACTGTCAAATGGGAATTACACAATCTCATACAATGTTACAAGTGTAACTACAAACCAAGTTTTAACAAGCTTTGAATTTGATTCTCCGGGATCGAACTCCAATTTCAATATAAGCTTAGAAGACTTTGATGCGGATATTTATGAAGTTGTCTTACGCAGCACTCAAAACGATGCCACACTTTGCAGAGAACAAACAATATTTGAGGTAAGGGAAACATTTTCAATTGGTGCAATTCCTGAAACCCCTGTTTTAGATTCAAATCAATCTTTCTGTTTACTTGATTATGCGCCAAACTTACCTACCTTATCTGACATTCAAGTTACACAAGGAACGAATATAACGTGGTACGAAAACCAAACCTCTACTACTCCCTTAACATTAAATACTCCCTTAACCGATGGAGAAACCTACTATATAAGTTCCAGAAACCCAAATACCAACTGTGAAAGTTCTGATCGTTCCAACGTAACGGTACATTTTGTAACTCCAATAGCAATTATCAGTAATGATACAACACCAAACTTCTGTGCCATAAACAGTCCATCGATTGCAAATTTAGAGGCAACTGCGAATTCAGGAATTGTTGTTTGGTATGACAGTCCTACTGAAGGAAATCGATTAAGTAGTGAGACGCTATTAACGAATGAAACTTCTTATTACGCCGTAGAAAATATTAATGGATGTGAGGGATCGAACCGTCTAGAGTTTACAGTAGTTTTACTAGCTCTCGATAAACCAAATTATTCAGGAGAAACAGAACTTTGTGCATTTGACAACCTAACACTATTCGATATTGAAAGTGATTTTTTAGATTATTTTGAAGGACAGTTAACTTGGTTTGATTCCCCAAATAATGGAAACACAATAGACTCATCCAATCTCATAGAAGAAAACATTACCTATTATGCTGCTCATTTACAAGAGTCCTCTGGATGTGAAAGCGAACGAATACCTTTGAATTTTTCTCTTAAAAACTGTTCTGAAAAAGACTATGACTTCTTTATACCAGATGGATTTTCTCCAAATGGAGATGGTATTAATGATAACTACTATATTCCAAACATTAAATATTACTACCCAAATTACACCTATGAAATATTCAACAGATACGGTCAATCACTTTTTAAAGGAGACATAAATCATCCTAATTGGAATGGTAAAAATTCCGCTTCCGGAAATGATGTAACTAGTGGTGTATATTTTTATATACTTCAGTATAATCAAGGAGATAAACGAGCAAAGCAAGGACGTATTTATTTGAGCAAATAAAACATGGAAAAATCATTACTCTTTATTTTTATAATCTTTAGTGGGCTCCATACATTAAAAGCACAACAAGATCCACAATACACACAATACACGGTTAACCAAAGTGTCTTCAACCCTGCCTACGTAACCAATGAAACTGGGGTTATAAACTTTGGGCTTCTGCACAGAACACAATGGGCTAACGCAACAGGAACCCCTAAAACTTACACCTTATTTGCGCACACTCCATTGTCAAAAAAAATAGAAGTAGGTTTCTCTTTGATAAATGATGATATTGGTGATGGTATTTTAAAGGAAACTAATTTTTATGTCGACTTTGCTTATATTATCCAACTAGCTGACGATCATAAAGTATCATTAGGTTTAAAATCTGGGTTTACAAGTTTGACGAAAAACTTTGGGAATTTTAGGTTTCCTAATGATGACATTGCTACTGGTTACATATCTGATGATAATGCATTTGTGAATCAAAACTCGATACTACCAAGTTTTGGGATTGGAGCATTTTATCATACCCAAAAGTATTATTTTGGTATTTCCGCACCCAATTTTATAAATGCAAAACATCTTAAAAAAGAAAATTCATTTAGAGCTATTGGAGGTGAGAAAATACATTTATTCGTAAATGCAGGCTATGTGCATAGGTTAAATGATCATATACAAATAAAACCCTCATTTTTATTAAAAGCAGTAAAAGGATCGCCTACTGTTGTTGATACTTCGGTAAATTTTCTATTTCATAATAGATTCCAAGGAGGTGTCTCGTATAGAATAAATGATTCTTTCAGTGCTATGTTTGGTATCCAAATCACTCCTAGCCTAGCTCTAGGATATGCTTATGACTTTACTACTTCAAAGTTAAACCATTTTAATACAGGTAGTCACGAGGTATATATCCTAATTGATTTTGACACCTTTGGATTCAAAAAAGGATTTGATAAATCACCACGATTTTTTTAAAAAAGCATCTATTATGAAGCACAAAATGATATTTATATTACCCTTTTTCTACTTTGCTTATTCAAACGCACAAGTTGATAGAAACCTCACACGAGGAAATAAATATTTCGAAATAGCTTATTATAGTGAAGCCATTCCTTTTTATAAAACTTCTTTAGACAATAGATATACTTATGAAGCATTAAAGAATATTGCAGACTCCTACTATTTTATTTTGAATTACGACAAAGCTTTAATGTACTACAAATACTTAGTAAAACACCACAGCACTTCACTCGATGAAACCACCTATTTTAGGTATTCAGAAACGCTTAAGACTAAAAACAAATATCTTGAAGCCAATAACATGCTCAGAGAATACTATAAAAGAAATGATGTAACCAAGTTAGCAAACTTAGAGGAATCTATAACCTATCTTAAAAACATTAAGGCCAATGGGAATCGTTTTAGTATTAAAAACTTAGCTATGAATACTCCTGAATCTGAATTTGGAGCCATTCAAAAAGGAGATACCTTGATATTCGCTACTCCCAAAAAAAAAACAGATGGTACTCATAAAGAGTATGGATGGACAGGCAATCAATACCTAGATTTATATAAAGTATCCTTAAAAAACGTATCGGTAGTCAGTTCTTTTTCTTCAAATATTAACACCAAATTACATGAGTCAAATATTATTTTCACCAAGGATGGTAAAACCGCCTATTTTACCCGTAACAACTATGCAAATGGCAAACGAAAAAAAGACAAGCATGCAATAACGCATCTTCAAATTTTTAAAGCTCAATTTAATAATGGTAGATGGGATAAAATCACTCCTTTATCAATTAATAGCGATAATTATTCTACCGAACACCCTGCCTTAAGCCCTGATGAAAAAACCTTGTATTTCGCTTCAGATATGCCTCATGGTTTTGGGTCTTTTGACATTTATGCAGTAGCCATATTAAAAGATGGAAGTATGGGGATTCCTGAAAACTTAGGGTCAGAAATAAACACAGACAAAAAAGAACAATTCCCTTATATTGACAGTAACAATAATCTTTATTTTTCTTCTAATGGACTTCCTGGATTCGGAGGAATGGATGTGTTTATTTCAAAAATAAATGATCAAACTATATCCAAACCAGACAATATAGGACTACCTATCAATTCTGGTTATGATGATTTCTCCTTCAATATTGATTATCGTACAAAAGAAGGGTATTTTTCTTCAAATCGAACATCAGGAAAAGGAAATGATGATATCTACAAAATAAAAGAACTAAAACCATTAATTATAAAAGACTGTATTCAATACATTTCCGGTGTAGTAACTGACGTAGATACCAACTTAAAATTAGCAAATGTTGTTGTCAATATCATTCAAAAAGGAGATACTATAGAAAAAATAAAAACAAATTTAGAGGGATCTTTTAAGTTTAGTGCTGCATGTAATTCTGACTATCTAGTAAGTGCAAAAAAAGAAAAATACACCGAAGAGACAATGTTTTTAATTTTAAAAGAAGAACGCGAAAAAAATAATGACGCTTCCTTTCGCTTAAAATTAAAAAGCAATTTAGAGAAAGAAAGAAAAGATTTTTTGGCTTTACAACAAAAAAAAATGGACGAATTAAGAATCAGGAAATTGCAGCAGCTTGCGTTTGAAAGAGAGAGTAAAATAAAAGCTGCTTTCAAAAAAGAAAAAGACATTGTTAACGAAAACGGAAAATTATTTATTAGAACAAAAGAAATCAACTTTGATTATAAGTTATGGTATATGCGACGTGATTCTAAAAAAAATTCGAGAGTCGTGGTAAATCTTATGAATAAATATCCTGATATAATTGTAGAAATTGGCACACATTCGGACATGCGTGGAAATAAAAAATACAATAAAGATTTATCACAAAAACGAGCAAACTCTGTAAGGAACTACATTATAGAACAAGGTATCCACCCCGAAAGGGTTATTGCCCATGGTTATGGAGAGGAAAAACCAATCGTGACATGTAAAACAGAAAAATCTTGCTCTGAAGAAGAACATGAACTGAATAGACGTTGTGAATTTATAATAATACGTAAGGGTCAGGAATAAACCAACGTATTAGGTCAACTATTCTAACAAGAAATGGAACTTAAAAAAAGTATCACTTTTAAAAAAAATAATTTATTTGCCACAGTAACTGCGCTTGTTGGTACCTTCAACGATACTATAATGAACTTAAAAATTCACAAACAAACACGTCTATTCTAATAACATTGATGATTTCTTGATGAAATGATAAACTCTAGAATTTAAAATCGTAACAATATGGGATTCAATTGCTGGACTTAACCAAGCCAATAGGCGTTAATCATAACAATTAAAGTAAATGAAATGCATCCTAGATTTTATAGAATTCTAACTAGTAATTTTTAACTCTAAAAAAAAGCATAAAAACCACAAAAACAAATAATTAAATTGTAGATATCAAATATTATTAATACTTTTAAGTAAGTATTTTTTTCATTCACAATAGTGATAAGACCACCTCAAATTGAGGTGGTTTTTTTGTTAATATTTAATGGAAACTCCCCATAGAAAAGAAACACAAATACCCCGTTCAAATACATAAGACATGTTGAGATGTCCCACCGTAAAACTTGTTATCCTATAAAATTCAACAAATAATTCATTGCAAAAAAATCAATTATGGTGTTGGTAGCAATACTTTCCTCCTTGAGAAGCCTTTCTTTTGCATTGGGTTCCTTTTTTTGTTTTTCCGATGCATTGAGGTGTATTGCTCATAGCAGTAACCTTAGTATTTGTAGAAACTACTTTTCCCTGAGAGAAATCCCACCCCTCCGACACCATGTCAGCTTCTAATTTTTTCTCTAAAGCATCATCTAATTGCGGGAAAAAATCTATTGCGGTCATGCGTTCAATAACATCTACTGGTACTATGCATTCTTGCAAAGAACGTTTATTGCTTATTTGAGGAACTATAAAGCCAAGCATCTTTTTTGCTTTAGGCCAATACACTACTTTATAAAAAGATTCAGGAACGGTTACCTGGTTTATACCTATCACCCCTAAATTATTTTGAAATACAGGCCCGGTAACCACAACCACATTATTACGTCCCCAATTGTGCACAGCATCTTCTAATTTTCTCCAATTCCCCCCACGATTAAAGCTGGGAAGTTGTGGTGACATGTTGGACAGGAAAAAAGATTCCGACATACTAATTTGAGTAGCTTTCATATCTTGTGCCGGTGCCAAATGCCCACGATCATATCCGGAGTTTGCATAATCCGTCAAGGAAGCAGAATGACTAGATACTTTATTATCTTCTCTAAAATTATCCTTTCTTGTGAAGGTACCTTGCGTTAAATCGATCGAAGATTCGTAATACACCCAAGCTGCTTGTTCGTGTTCCTCTATATAAGAAAGCGTTAAGACCGAATGACGAATGATTTCTCCGGAACTCTTTGGAAGGTAGCGTTGCGCAAAAAGAAACATAGGAAAAAAAGTAAAAAAAAGTAAAAATCTAAACATAGTTAAGGGTAAAAGAATGTAAAATTAAGGTTTCTTAAAAAACCACAACCGAAATATTTAGAATATATTGTGCACTGTTTAGACGAGATTCTATAAATGTATCTTAATAAAACAAACCGTTTTCAATCCTATTTTATATATTTATCTGAAACTTTCAAACCATCCACTAAAAGAGTTAGAATACTCTAGACCTTCTAGTAATACTACTTTTAAAGTGACATTCGTTTGAGCACAATAAAAAATGATGCAGAAAGAAATTCAGTCTATTGTCAATGCCGTAAGTGCCACATCCGAAACCGCCATCGAAAAAATTGTAACCCTAGCAGAAAGTATTCACTACGAAAAAGGTGAGCTAATCACAACTGTAGGAATGAAGAATCATCATGAATATTTCGTTTTAGACGGAATATGTCATAGCTACTTAAGTTCTCCGGAAGGAGAAAACATTACGATTTCCTTTTTTATGTCAGAGTCCATCATTTCGCCGAGTACTACTCGAAATCAATTAGGCCATTCCTTAATCAACATCAAAGCCTTAACAGCGGTTACTGTGGTCGCTATAAATGCTACGGAATTTGAAAAACTAATGATCGATGACTTAGAGATTAGAGAATTTGGAAATTCTGTTTTAAGAAATGAACTTTTAGAAAAAGTGCAAAAAGAAATCTCCTTAGCCTCTTATAAAGCAAAAGACAGGTTACTACTTTTAAGAAAAAAATTCCCCATGCTTGAAAATAAAATACCGCATGCTGCCATAGCCTCATATTTGGGTATTACAACCATTTCTTTAAGTAGATTGCGAACACAATCCTAACCATTATCAATTGTTAATGGTTAAATGAAAAAAACACATAATCTTTGATGTTAAAAAAAGAACTTATGTCATTTTTCACATCACTGCTTCAAAAAACAGCTACCCTAAGAAATATCAGCATCCTTTTTATATTAAGTCAGCTGGTTTTCCTCTCCATGATGTTGCTAACTTTTCCAAAAATCAATGCTCAAATAGGCACTCATGCTTTTGACTTACGCACCTTTGGATACTCTCAAGTTATAGCCGAGAGAATTGTTGCGAAATTAACAACAGAGACCAGACAATTATACCTATTTCCACAATTGGCCCTGCTAGACGTAGTATACCCCATTTTATTAGCCTTATTTCTTAGCAGCTTGCTATATCGTTTGGTGCCAAAAAATCAAGGCCATCGCAGCATTCTCTTAATACTTCCTTTTATGTCCCTATGTTTTGACTATATAGAAAACATATGCATCGCATTACTCATTACAAAATCAATCCCAACCTCCACTTCATTTGTGTTTTTTTCAAGTTCATGTACCATTCTAAAGAGTGTCTGTACCACCCTTTCTTGGATCATCATATTGGTTATTTTTGCAATACGGCTTATAGAATTCATACGTAATAAGCATACGAGACGTCTTAAAAACCCATCTTGAAACATCTTTACTATACAGAGAAATTCCTAGATTAATTTTGCTATGGATTTAGCACTATCTACAATTGTCTTTTCAAATGGAATGGGCTTCCAACCAAATACATTTTTTGTAGGCTCAATATCTGCAGTTACCACAGCATCCACAAAAGGCAACATTCCTTTCATATCTCTATTGAACAAACTCATCAATTTAACCAAAAAACTAGGGGCTTCCTTAGGAGTCGCTTTTTCATAACCGTTTTCTTTTAAAATCGCAGCAGCTCCAACAAATACATAGGGTTCCTCCGTGGTTACAATAAAGCGTTTTCCATTGGATTCTGCATTCTCCATTGCTTTCACATGTATGTCAGCTATATCTCGTACATCCTACATTACATAACTTACTTTTGGTAACATGGGAACTTTTCCAGAGATAATATCTTTAATCATACTCATGGAAGCACCCGAAAGGTTTCCCGTAAGCCTTGGGCCATAAATAGGCCCCGGATTGACAACAGTTAATTCCATTTTTGTTTTTCCCTTTTGATTCTTATAAAAATCCCATGCCGCCCTTTCTGCCATAGTTTTGCTTTTAATATATGCTCCAACATTATCCGTTATAGGGTTTGTCCAACTATTTTGTGTTAAGTGATTCCTCTTTTTATCACCTGCCACTGCGACAGTAGAAGAGGTTAAAACCATTTTTTTTACCCCGCTTTTTTTGCTGCTTTTAAAGCTCTTAAAGTACCCTCTACGGCTGGTAGAATCAATTCATCTTCATTTTTAGGCTCTGCAATGACGAATTGGGATGCCACATGTAAAACATAATCGCAACCTTCCATTGCCTTTTCCCAACCTTCGTCTTTCAAAAGATCAAGATGACAGATTTCTAAATTATCATTTATCGCAACCTCTTTCGAGATTCCTTTATATACTTCTGCTTCTTTTGAAAGAGTCCTAATAGATCCTTTTACATAATATCCTTTCTTTAAAAGTGAAACCGCACAATGTTGCCCAACAAAACCAGAAAATCCTGTTAACAATACTTTTGCCCTCATATTTTAAATTTAAATCAAAATTAAAGTCTTAAATCTAAAAAAGTAATATGAAAAATCTTTGGCTATTACGTTAGAATATGAAGCAAAAATATTTTAAATAAATCCCCTAAATGAAAAGAATACTTGTGTGAATTATATTTTCTAGGTTTAAAAAACGCAACACGTACAACTTAAAAAGTGTAAAAACAAAAATTTAATTCTATCTTTCACGGTTTCGAAAAAAAACATACATTGTGAGCTGCTTTTAAATATCGAAATTTCAAAAACACTTAACAACATAAAAAACAACTTATGAGATACCCCTTAAAGTAAACATTCCTTAGAGAAACACAGTACCCTTAACTGTTTTCTCTTTAAATTAACTAAAATTTAAATGACTCTATTTTAAAATCTATTAAACCTACAAAATGAAGAACAACTTTAACTCAAAACGTAAAACCCTACTCACCCTACTATTATGCATTCCTCTATTTCTATTTAGTCAAATAGAAATGAAATGGAACAAAAAACTACCAAGCGCAATTAAATGGCAAGAAATAAGTTCTTTGGGTAATTTAGTGGTTGCTACAAATCAATCCTTGATGGGGATAAATACTGATTCGGGAGCAATAAACTGGAGTTCAACAGAGCATGCAAACCTTGACAAGAGTAAATTTAAAGAACTTGCTAACAGTCCTTTTTTCACCATCAAGAATAATGGGGTCATATATGTAATCGATCAATTTAGCGGAGACGAAGTATTCAATTCTGCCAAAGCTGGAATAAGCACAATTAAAGATTACTACTTGTTATACAAATCAGATATGATATTGGTAGCTGGAAACGATTTAGAAGAGAATCCTGTAATGATATCGGTTCAGATGTCGAGCGGTGGTGTGTCTTGGACTATAAAGGAAAAGTTTGGAAGTGTCGTTGCAGCAAAAGAAGTGGAAAATGACAAACTACTTATTGTTACATTATTTTATAATTACCTCCTAAATGCCAAAACTGGTGAAATTATATGGAAAGAAGCAACCTCTAAAGAGGTTGAAAAAATTAATAATATGGGCATGCTTGGTAGTTTGATTAAAGTAGCTGCAGAAGACATGAGCGAGGATATGGATATTGAATTAAATTACTACAGCAAACCGAGCGGAGATATTTTCTACTTGGGTAATGAGGAAGAGGAAACCTCTCCCATGTCTTATTCTTCAAGTAGTCAAAAAAAATACATCAATAACTACATGGCATATAACATTCAAGACGGAAGCTTGGTATGGGATAAACCTTTGGAAGTTAAAGGGAAATCCGGTTTTGTAAGTTTTTTAGAGGATGGAATACTTGCATTACCAAACGATGGAAACAACACAAAAATTAATGTATTTGACTACAAAACAAAAGAAGGAAAATGGGGTAAAAAGGGTCGTGGAATTGCAGTGAAAGGAGGTGTCTACAATTACATCGATACGGGTTCCGGCATTGTGTTAGTATCCAAAACAACCAACTATAATTATTTAAGTTACTTAGACCCAAAAGCTGGTGTTCTTACTTTTAAAAAACCTGTAAAGATCGAGGGTCGCATCGTTGGTATTGTACCACTTTCGAAATCAATTCTATATATCACTTCAAACTCTATCAACATCTTAGACTACCAAAAAGGAACTTTAAAATGGAAAAAGAGTATTCGAACAAAACCTGAACTTACTGCAGAATATAATGGGAAAATTTATGTTTTTGATCAAAAAGAAGAAATGGTTAAAATTATCGATAAAGAAACGGAGGAATTAACAACACTGTCTGCAACTGAAATAGAATTTAAAGGAAAAGAAGCTCCAAGAAAACTAGAAGTTATGGAAGATGGTGTTTTCCTGCACTCTGATCAAAATGTCGCTAAAATTGATTTTAATGGTGCTTTAAAATTTATAGAATATTACGCAGCGCCGAGAGAATCTGGCTGGAAAAGAGCTTTATTATATGCCGAAACTGCACGTGCAGCATACATAAGTGCTTATTCTTATTATGCTTCCGGGTCTATTGCAAAAGTTCAGGAAGATATCAACAATGAAAATATAATCGCTGGGGCAGTTGTCAGTGAAATAGGAGATTTTTATGGTGAGTTAGGTGAAGTGTCTGCTAATTATGCTGAGAAGGCATTTAAGCAAGCAAACCTGAGAATGAAAGCAACAAAATCAGGTAGAGATTTTATGTTTGTCATGTCTAAAATAGAGAAAGATATCGTGCTCTTAAAAGTCAGCAAAATAACAGGTAAGGTGGAAGGTAAAATCATTTTAGGAAAAGATCGCGAACCTAATTATGCCGTTGATGATATCACAGGAAATGTTTTTTATAGAACAGGAAACAATAAAATCACCTCATACCAAGTAAAATAAGAAGCACTTATAAAGATGCTTCAAGATGGTTTGATGAATTTATAAATCCAAAGAGAAACAAAAATGCCGTTGCTAAAGCAACGGCATTTTTATTTTACCACCAAATACGTTTTTTCGCTTAAAGTGAACCAGTCTTTAACAAAAGCAGTTCCTCTTAATGAACATCCACTTTTTTAAGCTGTTTTGCTTTTAAATAATTCTCTAGATTTTCTTGAGTTAAAGCATCACTATCACCATATTTCTCTCTTATATCAACTAATTTTACATGCAACATGGCTCTTATTTCTGCATAAGACTCGTCTTCATAGATATTGTGCATTTCTGAAGGGTCTTTTTCTAAATCATACAGCTCCCAATGATTGATGTCATAATAAAAATGAATTAACTTATAACGTTCTGTTCGAATACCATAATGTCTCTTTACATGATGCTCTCCAGGAAACTCATAGTACGTATAATAAATAGCATCTCTCCAATCATTGGCTTCTCCATGTACCAGTGCTCTAAAAGACTCCCCTTGAATGTCATTCGGAATGCTAACATTCGCATAGTCTAAAAATGTAGGTGCAAAGTCCAAATTTTGAACTAACTTATTCACAATAGTCCCGGCTTTGATCTCTTTTGGGTATTTCATCAAAATAGGAGTTCTAAAAGACTCTTCGTACATAAAGCGCTTATCAAACCAACCATGCTCTCCTAAATAGAACCCCTGATCAGAAGTGTATACTACAATGGTATTCTCGGTCAATCCATTTTCATCTAAATAATCTAACACGCTCCCCACCCCATCGTCAACAGATTGAATGGTACGCAAATAATCTTGCATGTACCTTTGGTATTTCCATAACGCGAGATCTTTTCCGTTTGGCATGTTTTTCTTGAAAGTCTCAATAATAGGATCGTAGTAGGCATCCCAAGCTAATTTCTGAACAGAGTCCATTCTATCGTATTTCTTTTGAAAAAGACTTCTGTATTTTGTTTTTAATGCCCCCTCTTTGTCAAGCATTTTTAAATCATACACCAAGTCTAGATCATTGTAAACCCCCATTTCATGCTTTGATGCTGCTGATCTACCTTCAAAAGTGTCAAAATAATTAGAAGGAGGTGAAAATATTTTGTTTTCAAACAATCTCAAATACTTCTCCTCTGGCATCCATGTTCTATGGGGTGCTTTTTGATGATATAGCAATAAAAATGGTTTGTCTTTTTCTCTTTTATTTGAAAGCCAATCAAGAGCAATATCGGTTGTAACTGAAGTGACATATCCATTGTATTTTTTAGGCACTCCATTCTCGATAAAATCGGGGTTATAATATTCCCCCTGACCATGTAAAACGTTAGCGTAATCAAAACCTTGTGGCAATCCATTTAAATGAATTTTTCCTACTAACGCAGTCTGATATCCTGATTTCTGCAATTGTTTTGCAAAGTTATCTTGATCCCAATTATAAGGTAATATATTGTCTACTTTACCATTCTTATGACTGTGTTTCCCTGTTAACATAACGGCTCTACTTGGTGCGCAAATTGAATTGGTAACATAGCCTCGGTTAAAAAGGGCACCTTCCTTTGCTATTCTGTCAATGTTAGGTGTATTGTTTAACCCATAACCATAAGCACTAATCGCCTGATAAGCATGATCGTCACTCATAATAAACACAATGTTAGGAGCTTTTTGTTTCGTGATTTCCGAAGAATTTACATTTTTACAATTGCACAAAAGAAACAACAATCCTAATAAAATGGGAAACATATATTTATCTGACTTGATATTCATAATAATGTGAATTATTTTTTAATAGATAAAGGTAATCATGGTATATGCATGCTTTGACAGCTCTGCAATATACCATAATTACCCTTTGATAATTTTTAAACTTGGAAATAATTAGCTTAGTAATGCCATCTCACGAAAGCCTCCATCGCAGCATACCTAGCAAGTCCAAGTAAATTATATAAATCAGCAGTTTCACTGTTTCTATCTTCAGCTCTTTGCCAAAATTCTCTACTATCAGTTCCTTGGAATACAACACCATCCTTTTGAGATTGATGCTTGAAAATACCATATCGTTTTTCCAAGACTTGATCTGGCCCCATTGGAACAGCCATTTCAATTTCCTCAATTCCCCATTCTTGCCATGCTCCTCTATACAACCATACCCAACAATCTTTCATAAAAGGTTTTTCTTTTAGGTTCTTCACTGCTTTAAAAATAGCATCCAAACAAACCTTATGAGTACCATGTGGATCCGCTAAATCTCCAGCTGCATAAATTTGATGAGGTTTTACCTTCTCTATCAAATCCATCGTCAACTGAATATCTTCTTCCCCTACTGGGTTTTTTTCTATGGTTCCTGTTTCGTAAAAAGGAAGATTCATAAAATGAATTTGTTCGTCTTTTAATCCAACAAAATAACTCGTTGCACGCGCTTCTCCCCTACGAATAAGACCTTTAATATGTCTTACTGAGGCAGTATCAATATCACTTGATTTTTTGTTTTTCAAGAATGTTGAAGCCTCTGTGAAAATAGTATTGGCTTCTGGGCTATCAATATTAAAATGAGTATTGTAGTCGACTACAAAATTAGCAAAACGATGTGCTTCATCATCCGCAACAGCAATATTACCGGATGTTTGATAGGCTACATGTACATCATGGCCCTGCTCTTGCAATCTTTTAAACGTTCCTCCCATACTAATGATATCATCATCTGGATGTGGACTAAAAATCAAAATTCTTTTTTTCTCTGGAAGTGCTCTTTCAGGTCTATTTGAATCATCAGCATTTGCTTTTCCACCTGGCCAACCTGTAATTGTATTCTGAAGTTGGTTGAATATCTTAATATTGATATCGTATGCCTCTCCTTCAGATGCCAATAAATCACTCATTCCATTCTCGATATAATCATCATCAGTTAACATAAGAATAGGCTTCTTTAATTCCATCGCCAAACCAATTACAGCCTTACGAATCATCACTTCCGTCCAAGATACTTGTTCTACCAACCAAGGTTTGCTAATTCTAATTAACTTAGAAGAAGCTTCCTTGTCTAAAACAAACGTCGCATTGTTATGTTCTTGCAAATAAGATGCTGGAATTTTACTTGTAATTCCTTGCTCAACAGAAGCTTTAATAATACCTGCTTTACGCTCCCCCCATGCCAATAGAATTACTCTTTTAGCATCCATAATTTTCTTTACTCCTAAAGTAATCGCAGTTCTAGGAGTATTTGATAACCCTGAAAATTCAGCGCTAGCAGCAACTCTTGTCATATGATCTAAGGCTACCAAACGAGTTTTAGAGTTTTGCAAAGAACCCGACTCATTAAAACCAACATGTCCATTACCTCCAATACCTAAAAGTTGTAAATCCAAACCTCCTAAAGCTTCAATTTTAGCTTCATATTCATTACAATAAGAAGAAATCTCAGATTTTGAAAGTGTTCCATCAGGAACGAAACAGTTTTCAGGTAATATATCGATATGATTGAAAAGCAATTCATTCATAAATCGTACATAACTATGAACAGAATCGGGCTCCATTGGGTAATACTCATCTAAATTAAAGCTGATTACATTTTTGAAACTTACCCCTTCTTCCTTATGAATTCTTACCAATTCAGCGTAAACTCCTTTTGGACTTGACCCTGTTGCCAAACCAAGAATACAAAGTTTATTTTCTTTTTGTTTTTCTAAGACTAATTCAACAATTTCTCTTGCAACCGACTTTGAAGCAGTTGTAGAATCATCAAAAACAACAGTTCCAATATTTTCAAATCTTTTCTCAAAACCCGTGGCTTTATCTGTGTTACTTTTTAACATATTGTTCAAATTTTTAATTATTTTATTTTTTTAAAACTTAATTTCCATGATTTTAATTTATGCCCATACATGGCAAAAAATAAAATTAGGACATAACAAGGAAGTAATATCCAATAACTATTTGTAGCGGCAGTTGAAATGGCTTCTACTTCAGAAACTCCAGAAAGTACCAATTCATGCTTGTCTGCATCGACTAAACGACCATACAATGGAGGAATTACCGCTCCTCCTGAAATTGCCATAATCAATAATGCAGATCCAGTTTTTGTATATTTACCTAGACCATTTAGTGTCAATGGCCATATTGCCGGCCAAACTAATGCATTGGCAACACCAAGTGATGCGACAAACAATATAGAAGTCCAACCTGTAGTTGTTAAAATACATACACTAAAAATAATCCCCAAAGCGGCACTTATTTTTAAAGCGGTTCCTTGGGATAGGTATTTTGGAATGAGCAAAGCCCCCGCTAAATAGGTAACTACCATGGATAGCAATGTTAATGTTGTAAAAAACTTTGCTTCCGCAGCAGGAAATCCTAAAGAAATTCCATATGCTATAATGGTATCTCCGGCAATAACCTCGGCCCCAACATAGACAAACAAAGAAAATACACCAAACCATAAATGTGGAAAATGGAAAATAGAGGATTTTTCAGTTTCCGTATTTTTAGCTTCCTTTTCTTCTGAAACCTCAACATTTGGTAAAGGTGCTTTACGAATTAACAATCCAAGAATAAACAAGACTACTGCCATGGCAATATAAGGTGTTACCACACTATTAGCCATCGTATCTAACAATTGATTTTTTTCTTCATCACTTACAACATTCAATTGCTCCTTTACCTGATCAATACCGGATAATAAAAGTGCTCCAAACACCAAAGAACCAAGGGCACCAGCTACCTTATTTGCAATCCCCATAATTGCTATTCGACGTGCACCGCTTTCAATAGGACCTAAAATAGTAATATAAGGATTTGCTGCACTTTGCAACAAAGTCATTCCGATTCCTTGCACAAAAATACCGATCAAAAATATCGTGTAAGTTCTTGCTTCTGCAGCGGGAATAAAAATTAAAGCACCTACGGACATAATAAATAATCCCAAGGCCATTCCATTTTTATATCCCACTTTTCCAATAATATAGGAAGCAGGTAATGCCATTACCACAAAAGAAACGTAAGATGCTGATGCAACTAAATAAGACTGAGCCTCAGTTAGTTCATTTATCGTTTTCATAAAAGGAATTAATGCGCCATTAATCCAAGTTACAAAACCGAAAATAAAAAACACTCCTGCAATTATAGCGATTGGTAGTAAAGTGCTTTTTTTGTTTTCAATAGTACTCATATATTTATTTTATTTTTTTTGTTAATTTCGTTTTTAACTCTGTATTTGATTTCTTGCTTGACATAAACAAATACTCAAATTTCATATTAAAAGGATTGGTCGATAAAATACGGCAACCTAATTATATGCCGCATCGCTTCACTATTCCTTTTAATTACAAATCATTCAGTTGTTCGTTCAAACTCTCTAACAATTTGAATTGATTTTTTGCTCTGTCAAAGTTATGTTCTTTGTAGTGTGTTTTATAATAGACATCTCCATTCAAGAAATCCGTTAAAAAACGAATTGCCATAATAAAAATCATCGATTTGACTCCCAAGACTAAGTGTTTTTCTTCCAAGGCTGAAATAGAATCTCCTAATTCTTCTAAAAAACCTTTTTTATAAGCTTTGTAGTAAGCTGTATTAAATTTCACTAAGTCCAAGTTTTTTTCATCTTCAGCAGCACTATTACAAATAGTTCTTATGGCATCTCCGAAATCATAATGTATGATTCCTGGCATCACAGTATCCGTATCGATGACACAAAGACCTTTATTATTTTCATCAAATAAGGCATTTGATATTTTCGTATCGTTGTGCGTTACTCTTAATTTAATTTCTCCTGACTCTTTTAAGTGCTGCAAGACATGCATCTCTTCTTTGAGTTCATTCACTAAATTAATGTAATTAGATGCTTGATTCACCCGCTCTTCACTAGCCCCTTCCAAAGCTTCATAAAACTGACCATATCGAAAAGACATGTCATGAAATTTAGGAATCACTTCACATAGCTTTGAAGCATCAAAATCATTCGTAAGATTCAAAAACTGACCAAATAATTTTCCACCCTCAAAGGCAATCTCTTCATCTTCTACAAGCTCATGAGTAACGCTGTTTTCAATAAAAAACATCAAATTCCAATAATTGCCTTCTGAACCCTGATAATACGAACCACCGCTTTTTGTTTTAGCAAATGACAAAACACGACGGTCTAGTGAAGGTGTTGAAAGTTCTTTTAATTTTTCTTGTATGTGATGACTTACTGCAACTTTATTTTCAATAAGGCCAGGGACATCTTTGAAGACACCATGATTTATGCGCTGTAAAACAAAATAAGGCTTGTCAACAGTTTTGATCAAATAAGTATCGTTAATATGTCCTGAAGCTAACTCTTGAAAAGAATTATAAACACCATTATGCTCAAATTGGCTAAAGGCATGTTTTAATTTGTTTTCTAACATATTACCATAAGTTTTTTGGATACTCATTATTCTCTTTCAGTATAGAGATGGCTTTTTGAACGATTTCTTTATCTTCTTTATAAGTAACTCCAAACCATTGCGCATCAGATTTTAATACCTCCACAGTCGCTTTTCCTGATTTCAAAATTTCATTCACAACCGTAGGTAAGAAAAACTCCGCCTTTAGGTTTTCGGTATTATCAGCTAAAAACTGCTCAAACAACTGTGTTCCAAACTCAAAGCACCTAGGCGTAAACCCCCAAAAATTCATAGATACGGTTGTGTTCTGATCAATTGGAATAAATTCACCTGCATCGTCCTTTCGCTGTAAGATACCATCAATTTTCTCAATATGGGTTCTTTCAGTGACATCTAACAAATAACCTTTAGAATCTACTTGACATTCTCCTCTAGAAACAAAACCATAATCTGAAACTGTATTTTTAAGCAAATAAGCAATCATATTAAAATTATATGAATCTACATCCGTATTCATTAAAGATTTGGCCATGATTTTAAAAGCATCTTTCCCGTAAAAATCATCTGCATTAATTATCGCAAAGTTCGAGTCTATCGCATCTTTCGTCATTAACAAAGCATGTCCTGTCCCCCATGGCTTTGTTCTCTCTGGATTAACATATGCTTCAGGAACACTGTCCAACTCTTGATAAACATAAGCGACTTCAGCTTTGCCTTTTAATTTTTGATTAAAGATTTCCTTAAACTCTTTTTCAAAACTCTTTCTAATAATAAAAACAAATTTCCCAAAGCCTGCTTCAAGAGCATCGAAAAGGGAAAAGTCAATAATAGTATCTCCCTCTGGAGTAAAAGAGTCAATTTGTTTCAGTCCGCCGTAACGACTCCCCATTCCGGCTGCTAAAATTACAAGCGTTGGTTTTTGTGTCTTCATGAAAATATCTTTTTTTTAAGGTTGAATTATAACTTTTAATACATTGCTAAACAATAAATTATAATATAAAGTTTTTTTTCTTTCTACAAATCTAGACAATAAAAATAAATTAAAAAAGAAAATGAGGATAAAATGTGCTCGAACACACATTAGAGAACACATTACAACATGAAAAATGTGCTCGAGAACAGTGATGTTATGTGCTCGAGAACATTCCTAATTTTTTTTTATATTTGCACCATGATTAAAAAATTCACGATAAAAGATATTGCTGAACTAGCGGGAGTTTCAAAAGGAACTGTAGATCGCGTATTGCATAAAAGAGGACGTGTGTCTGAAGATGCTTTGAAAAAAGTAACAGACATCCTTGATCAAATCGATTACCATCCTAACCCGATAGCTAAAACCCTAAAAAGCAATAAAGTATATCATTTTAGTTTAATTATACCTGATGCCACACAAGACTCTTTTTGGTCTCCATGTTTAAATGCCGTAAAAGAAGTCAAACGAAAATATCAAAATTTCGGAATCTCAATTCAAACACATAGTTATGCATCCAACGATGCTAAATCCTTTTATTCAACATGTGAAACTGTGATTGAATCGTGTCCTGACGCTTTATTAATAGCTCCTTTATTCTATAAAGAAGCATGCAAAATTGCTGATATTTGCGAATCCAAAAATATCCAATTAATGACTTTCAATAACACCTTAAAGCGTGATAAAAGTTTGAATTTTGTCGGACAAGATTTGTTTAAAAGTGGAAGAATCGCAGCCAAGTTATTTGACACTATATTGGACAAAGGAAATATAACAATCGCACATATTGATCAAGATTTTGACAATGCGACCCATATGCAAGCGAAAGAGAAAGGATTTAGAAATTACTTCGAAGAAGTTAACAAAAAGGGGTTTCATATTGATACATTTTATGGCTACCATAACAATCTCCAAAAGTCAATTCAAGAACTCACAAATCACATATGTAACAAAAACACCAACGGCCTCTTTATAACTACTTCCAAAACCTATATCTCCGAAGAAATTAAGACAATTTATAAAAATAATTTAAAAGTTATTGGCTATGATTTGATAAAAAAGAATACCAATTTGCTGAAAGAAGGGGTTATCGACTTTTTAATTCACCAAAACCCACAGCATCAAACATTTATAGGATTGAGTCAACTTGCAGAATTCTTTTTATTTGAAACCAAGATTACATCAGAAACCTTACTACCTATCGATATCATAAATTCTGAGAACTACGACCAATATTTAGAATAATTTATTCCAACACCAACAGGCCAAAAGAAGAAGCTATATGAAAATTTGGATCTTTCGTTTTTGGATCTACCCAAGTAATCCAGGTAGGTTCATAATCTTTTTCCGTATTTTTAGAGTACTTTGCCCTGAAAATACCGGTCTCCATTTTATTATCTTTAATTAAATTCATAGATCTTAGACTTTTCAAAGAAATTGCTCCTTCTACAACAAAAGAAGTATCAGTAATGTTGGACTGAACATCAATATCCTCTTCAGGCCAATTCCAATCGAAATTAAAATCTTTATTTGGTTTCGCCTCAAAATCCATAATTCTTACAGAGGTATCCATCTCCAAACAATAATAAGGATTCAACTGGTCGTTAACTCTAAAAAAAAGTTCCACACGGTCGGAATTACCAATATTTTCTACACTATTACCTGAAACGTCGGTATAGATATTCGGATCAGAAACCAGAAATGAAAAATACAAGTTTTCGTCATCATACAATGCTTTAAAACAGATGGGAGCAATATCCTCATCACTCCAAGGAGAGAGGAAGGAAGTTAATTTTTCTGCGTTGTTCCAAAGAACTGCATCGCTACGACCATTAATTGTTAATGACTTGTTTGGGATTTTCTGCACTGAATAGGTTTCCATCTAAATAAATTAACTTTAAGAAAATCTAAGATACATAATTATTTAAATCCCCAAAACAAAAATGAAATATTCCAATATGAGAAATCAAATAAGCAAAGAACAAAGATAGTATCTGTATAACAACAAATACTACCATAGAAAAAATCAATTCCACCATCGGAAAATTTAATCTGATATATATTTTCACATACGCAAGGAATTTGTACTTTTGTTTAACATTTTAAACGATACACTAAACATTTATGATGAATAAAATATCCGTAATCCTATTCCTGTTGTTAAATTTTATAGGATATAGTCAGGAGACATATACCATAAGTGGTATTGTTTCCGAAGATGCTAGTGGAGAGACATTAATTGGCGTAAATATTATATTTCCAGACATTCAGCGAGGTACTATAACCAATGAATATGGTTTTCATTCCATAACGTTACCGAAAGGCACCTACAACATCGAAGTAAGTTATATAGGCTATGAAACCATACGTAAACAGATTTCACTTACTTCAAACTTAAAAGAAAATTTCAAACTAAAATTCCAGAGTGAAACTATCGATGAGGTTGTAATCAAAAGTAACAACAGGGTCCTGAACTTAAAAAAGCCAGAAATGAGTGTTCATAAAATTTCTGTAAACACGATTAAAGAAATGCCCGTTGTATTAGGCGAAGTCGATATTATAAAATCAATCCAACTATTGCCCGGAGTTACAAGTGCCGGAGAAGGAGCTTCTGGTTTTAATGTTCGCGGTGGAGCTGAAGACCAAAACTTAATCATGTTAGATGAAGCTACCTTGTATAGTTCATCTCATTTTTTCGGTTTCTTTTCTATCTTTAACGCCGATGCTATAAAGGATGTGAAACTTTACAAAGGGGGGATTCCCGCCAAATATGGAGGAAGAGTGTCTTCGGTACTCGACGTTCACCAGAAAGACGGAAACAAAAAAGAACACCATTTCACAGGAGGAATTGGATTGATTTCGAGTAGATTGATGGCTGAAGGACCTATAAAAGAAAATAAAAGTTCTTACTTGATTGCTGGACGTGGATCCTATGCACACCTTTTTTTGAAATTAAATCCAGACACAAAGGAAAACACTATTTACTTTTATGACCTTAACACAAAACTAAATTTTGATCTGGACGCTAAAAATAAATTGTATTTCTCTGGATATTTTGGTCGAGACCAATTTAATATCTCAAATCTATTTGTAAACACCTACGGAAACCAAACATTTAACACTCGATGGAATCATATCATTAACGATAAATTATTTTCCAATTTAACGTTAATATACAGTGAATATAATTATTTCCTGAATTTAGATTTTGTTGGATTTAATTGGGATTCAGGAATTCAAAACTTAAACCTGAAATATGATTTCAAACATTATATGTCTGATGATTTTTCACTCTCTTACGGATTAAACGCCATTCATTATCATTTTCATCCGGGAGAAATAACACCAAGTAAGCCTACCTCCCCTATCCAAGCGAACAAACTAGATCAAAAATATGCCATTGAACCTGCTTTGTATGCTATGGCAGAACACTCTCTTTCAGATAATTTTTCAATGAATTATGGACTCAGAGTAAGCTCTTTCTTTAGAATGGGTGGGCAACCTATTTACAGTTACAAAAACAACGCTCCTATTGCTTTTAACGAAAAGCTAGGAATTTATGAAGAAGGAGAAGTCGTTGGACAAACGAATTACGACAGAGGAACAACCGTCAAAACATTTTTTGGCTTAGAACCAAGAATCTCCATGTCGTTTACACCGAACACTGAACACGCCTTTAAAGCTAGTTACAATAGAATGTTTCAATACATCCATTTAATATCGAATACAGTTTCCGCTGCACCTTTAGATGTTTGGACACCGAGTGGCCCATATATCGAGCCTCAAATTTTGGATCAATATGCTCTAGGATATTTTAAAAACTTAAAAGACGGTGATTATTCAATTGAAACAGAGGTGTATTATAAAGATGTTCAAAATAGGCTTGACTACAGAGATGGTGCTGATTTAATTGCTCAAAACCAAATTGAAACAATTGTTTTAAGTGGTAAATCTAGATCCTACGGGTTAGAACTCTCCTTGAAAAAAAATAGAGGCAATTTTAAAGGTTGGATAAGTTATACCCTATCTAACACAGAACAAAAAGTTGTTGGAACTACAGAAGGAGCGACCGGAATAAACAATGGAAACTGGTACAAATCACCTTATCATAAATTACACGACTTATCAATAACTACGAGTTATTATTTTAACAAAAAATGGAAAGCGGGTGCTAATTTTGTTTACCAATCAGGAAAACCTGTAACCTACCCGAATGGACAATTTGAAACTAGTTTGAATGGTGATTACACGGAACCCACTGGTTCTTTGAGAGTTCCCGTTTACAGTCAAAGAAATCAGTACAAACTTCCAAGCTACCATCACTTTGACATTTCTGCTACCTATAGTCCTCAACCTAAAAAAACACGTAAATGGAAAGGAGAATGGGTCTTTAGCATCTACAACTTATACGGGAGAAAAAATGCGGCTTCTATTTCCTTTGGACCAAATGAAGATACCGGAAGAAACCAAGCTACACAGACTTCGATTTTTGGATTTACTCCCTCTTTCACCTATAATTTTAAATTTTAATTGTTATGAAATATTTATACTTAACAATCTCAATACTTCTGTTTGCTTCTTGTGAAGATATTATCGATTTACCTCTTGAAGAAGGTCCTAAACGACTTGTAATAGATGCAAATATAAATTGGCAAAAAGGGACGAGCGGAAACGAGCAGTCAATTAGACTGACAGAAACTGCAGGATTTTACGACATAACTGTACCCATTGCTTCAGGAGCCACAGTAAAAATAACAAATACGGTTAGTGCTGAAGTGTTTGATTTAGAAGAAGATGAAAATCCAGGAATATATGAAACCAATGAATTTGTTCCTGTTATTGGAGACACCTATACGCTAGAGGTTCTCTATAAAGGAGAAATATACACAGCAGAAGAGACTATGTTGGCAGCACCCGATATTACACGTATCGAGCAATCAAGTGACAACTTCTTTGGTACGACCGCTATAAAAGTAGAATTTTTCTATGAAGATCCTGTAGAGGAAGAAAATTATTACATCAGTCAATTTAGCTACCCTTCGGAATACGCACTTGATGTCTACAGAACTCGTGATGATGAATTTTCTAATGGTGAAGAAAATAATTTCTTTGAACAAGATGATCGTTTATCACCAGGAGAAGAAATTACTCTCTATTTTTATGCCGCATCCAAGACCAATTTTGACTACATGAACAAGTTATTAGAACTAATTTCAAGTGGCGGCCCCTTTGCAGCTCCTCCTGCTGCTGTGAAAGGAAACTGTATCAACAGCACCCATCCTGAAAAAAAACCATACGGATATTTTAGACTCTCCGAAATGGACAAAGAGACGTACACAATTCAAGAAATAGCAGAATAACGAACATAGTTTTTAGTATTTTTGTAAAAAACACATTTTGAATTTTTTAAAAACAACAGAACAAAGTTCTCTATACCAAAACTTAGAAAACATGTCAATATCGGAATTATTGACTCACATCAATAATGAAGATAAAAAAGTCGCTAGTGCAGTAGAAAAAGCAGTGCCGCAAATAGACCTTTTGGTTACCCAAATTGTATTAAAGCTAAAACAAGGTGGACGATTGTTTTATATGGGAGCAGGAACAAGTGGACGTTTGGGAGTCCTTGATGCATCAGAATGCCCTCCTACCTTTGGAGTTCCTCATGAATTGGTTGTTGGCATTATAGCTGGAGGTGAACGTGCCATAAGGAAAGCTGTGGAAAATGCAGAAGACAATACAGAACAAGGGTGGTTGGATTTACAATCACATAACATTACAACAGGTGATGTAGTCATAGGAATTGCTGCATCAGGTACGACACCTTATGTCCTAGGTGCTTTAAAAAAAGCGAATGATGCCAATATCGTAACAGGTTGTATCACGATGAACGAAAACAGCCCACTGCATTTACTTGCTAAATATCCTATTGTCGCTGTTGTTGGACCCGAATTTGTTACCGGGAGTTCTCGCATGAAAGCGGGTACTGCTCAAAAATTAATCTTAAACATGATTAGTACAGCAACAATGGTATTACTTGGAAAAGTGAAAGGTAACAAAATGGTTGACATGAAATTATCTAATGCAAAGCTTGTTGATAGAGCTGTTTGTATGCTCGTTGAGGCTTTACACATATCCACAGAAGAAGCTACGGAGCTATTAGATACCTATGGCAATGTTAGGAATGTTTTAGAGAATTATAAAAAATGAGTACAAATCAAAATTTATTACGAAAAGGGATTAAATATATTTTTGGAGCCATACCCTTAATAGCATTTGCCCCTATTACAATTAGTATAGGCTATACCGCTATTAAAAAAGACAATAACTATATTTTTATCATCCTAGGATGTGTCGCAGGATTTACTGCCATAGGACTCTTTGTCACTGGTATTAGAACCGTATTAAAGGCTTTATTCAACTAAGAGTGAAACAAACCTTTTTTAGGTGTTGTTGGATTTAAACCAAATACTGCATCTGGCAACTCAATGCCTAGTTGGTGGAGGATATACCCTATGATTGCATAATGATGAATTGCATGACTATGGGCTTGCATTAAAATACTCGCTAAAGTATATTGTGTCCTTATTTTTCGACTCCCTAAAGTGTCTGTTACAAAAACGTAACGATTCATATCATGTCTAGAAAGTCTATTCATCTTAAACAAGATCGTCTTAGCATACGCCTTTCCCAATAAAATATCTTGTTCAATTTCGAAACTTCTATTTCGAGAATCAAGATCAATTTCACCACTCTCAAGCCCCTTAAACACACAATCAAACACATCCATAACATGACGCATATGAGAACCAATACTAGCTTTATACGGTGCTATTGTCGTATTCTTGTATTGTTGCTCCGAAATGAAATTCAATAATTTTATTCCTTTTTTTAAATTATCTTCTATAGCTTGAATCATTAGAATTTTTTAAAACGCGTTAACTAATTCGAACAGGTTCTATTTTTATAAAAAACAGAAAAACACTCTAAAAAAACCTACCCTTTACTTTAGTTAAGACACGTGAGATCTCAGAAGAGACATCTAACTTATACAAAATAAAAAGATAAGTAATGGATACTACAAAACTTTTTAAGAGGATATTAATAAGCGGATGAAATCGAAAATTCCAAAACACAAACAAACCATAAAACAAAATAATTAAAAAGAACAATAAACCGGTTTTTGCTGTAAATGGATAGAGATTAAATTTCTTTTTAACGTAAACTAATTTAATCGAATTAAAAACAAGGACTACCACTAAAGTAGAAAGCGCAGCGCCCTCTATACTTAGTAAATCTATCAAATAGTGATTTAAAACAATTACAGAAATTGCCATTGCAATGCCATACGGTAGCAACACTACATAGTGCTTAGAATTGGTAATTATTGCACCATTTGCGCCTAAAAACATGTGATATAATTTGGCTATAGAAATATAAAGTACAATAAAAACACCTCCTCTAAATTGTTTGGGTAACAAAGCATACATATCCATAATATTGACATTGATCAATAAGAAAACCAAACCAGAAATCGCAAATAGATTTATGGAACTCTTTTTATATAGGACAGCTACTTCGTCTAAATTTTTGTTATTAATGGCTTTTGCTATCAAAGGCTGTAATATATGCGACATCGCCCTTCCAGGAGTTTCCACCACAGAACCAATGTACACAGCGACAGCATAATATGCCGTTAAAGCAATCGCTTCTTTTTGAGGAATCATAAATTTGTCGATATCTATTAAGATAGTTCCAGCAGCACCAGCTAAAATAATATAAAGAGAATACTTCATGATTTCACCTATATTGCGCGGTAACTCAAAACGAATTTCAGGACGATATAATTGCAATGCGTATCGTATCATTAAAAACATTCTGATAAGATAAGCTCCTGTTAAATACCAAATAAAATCCTCAACAGCTATAAAATTAAAATAAACAAAAAACAATAAAACCATGGAAGCAATCCTAGAAAAAAGCTCTTTTAATAAATTTCCAAAAACAGATTTTAATTGAACTTTAGACCAGGCATAAAATATTTCAAAATAGGCACAAGCAATTGCAATAATATAAATTACCCAAACGTAATCTTTTACAACAGGGTTTTTAATAGACAAAAAAGATGCTATTACTTCATAAAACAAAACACCTACAAAACCTATTGGAACAGCCACCATTAATGGCAAAATCATTGCAATTGACAAAAACCTATCCTTTTCTATCTTCGAAGTATACCCTGAATAAAACTTAAGTATTGTGTATTGAACACCAAATGCTACAAATGGCATTAATAGATTTGAAGTAGATAATAAAAAAGTAACAAGTCCGTAATAAGTATCTTCCAAAAAAGAGGTGTACAAAAACAGTGCATTGATACCACCTATTGCAAAAGCAACATAAATAGTAATGGTATTTTTAAAAGATTGCTTTAATACAATTCCCATTAATTTTGAATCAATTTATAAATGGCCTCATGAATTTTTTCTCCAACCTTATTTCCAAATAAATTTTTACGGAAATCATTGTTCTCTTTTTGAAAATTCCTAAAAGCCTTAATCATTTGCTTTGAATCACTTCCAACTAATTTAGCAAATCCATTAGAAACCAATTCTACCCATTCTGTCTGTTCTCTTACTACAATGCAAAACTTCTTGACAAAGAATGCTTCTTTCTGAAGCCCACCACTATCTGTAACAACCATATTACAATGTTTCAGTAATTCTAGCATGTCATAATACCCCACTGGATCAATAAAAGTAATCGGATAGTTTAGATTGTTCTTCTCCAAAACACTTTTTGTTCTTGGATGCAAAGGCATCACTACTTTTTTAGTTTTATGAAGTGCTGTTAAGCCTTCAAATATTGAAATCAAAGCAGCTAAGGTATCCGTATTTTCCTGACGATGAATCGTTGCTAAAATATATTCATTATCCACAAGACCTAAGCTCTTTATTATTTGAGATTTATGAACAGCTATTTTACTGTAATACCCAACTGCATCTTTCATAATATCACCACAGTTTAGAACTGTAATGTCTAAATCCTCGAATCCTTCTTTTTGTAAATTGCCAATAGCTGTTTCTGTCGGACATAATAAAAGGTTTGAGATTCTATCCGTTAGAATTCTGTTTACCTCTTCAGGCATTTTCATATTAAACGATCGCAAGCCTGCTTCGACATGCACAACTTTTATCCCTAACTTTTGGGCTGCCAAAGCGCCTGCTAAAGTAGAATTTGTATCACCATATACAACAATGGCATCTGGCTTCTCCGCTAATAACACGGCCTCTATCTTTTCCAACATTTGGCCTGTCATAGCCCCATGGCCAATTCCATGAATATTTAAATTATACTTAGGGGCAGGAATTTCCATTTCGTCAAAAAAAACCCTACTCATATTAGAGTCATAATGCTGACCTGTATGCAAAAGAACCTCTTCTATTAGGCTTTGACGCAAAACCTCTCTACTCAACACAGCGGCTTTTACAAACTGAGGGCGTGCTCCTAATATGGTTACAATTTTTTTCATTTATCCAACAGTATTTTTTATTAGGTTCGCCAATTCTTTGGTCAATTCTTTTCTATGATATTTATAAATATTTTTAGCCGAGACAGTCAAACTATTGTTTAAATATTTATCATAAGCTCCTTTTAAAGTTTCCTTTAAAGTAGTAATGTCGTTAAAATCGACAACGCTTCCACAGTTCGTTTCATAAAGTATTTCTGCAAGATCTCCATTTGTAGGTCCTATTGCTAAAATAGGTCTTTTCGCTATCAAATATTCAAAAATCTTACCCGTAATGATTCCCTTCGCGCTAGGCACATTGTTAATTGCCAATAATAACAACTGAGACTTTTTCTGATACTCGTGTACTTTATCATGTGCCAAATAGGACATTATCTTTGTGTTTTCTTTTAAACCCTGCTTTTCGATAGAATTTAAAACACTAGGATCTAGTTTCCCAATTAGCTGAACTTCCAAATTTGTCGAAAATCCTTTTATTTCTGTTGCTAATTGAGCAAGAGCTTCCCATAACACAAGAGGATTCCTGTCTTCATTCATCATTCCGATATGAGTAATCGAAAACTTAGCATCTAACAACACTTCTTGCTCTGTCGAGGCTACATCAAAACCATTGGTAATGACAAAGGTATTTTTATTATGACCTAGATAATTTTCTCGCATTGTTTTGCCCACAACAATTACAGCATCCGAATTACTCAAGACTTCTTTTTCCATTTTAAAATGCTTTCTTTTAGCATTCTTTGTGAGTGGCAATTGGTGAAAATAATCAATATCTGTCCAAGGATCTCTAAAGTCCGAAATCCATTTCACGCCTGTTCTCTTTTTTAATTCAAAAGCAATATTATGTAGGCTATGAGGAGGACCTGAAGATATAATCAAATCAACTGGATTCTCTTTTAAGTACAAATCTAAATAATTTATAGAAGGTTTAATCCAAAACATTCTAGCGTCAGGAATAAAATAATTGGCTCTTATGTACGTACTAATTTTACCAAATAGGCTTTCTTTACGCTTCAAAAATCCAGCATTAGTATTTTCGCTATAACCTCTAGAAAAAACACTCGCCAATTTATAAGGTTCCCAAATGGGTTGCTTTAAAATTTCGATTCCCTCGGGAATCTCTTTCTCTAACCCGGAATCTAATATTGAGAAATCTGGGTTGTCCACAGTATATACTACAGGAGTAATGCCATAATGTTGTAAGTATTTCACAAATTTCAGCCAACGTTGTACTCCAGAACCTCCCGCAGGTGGCCAATAATATGTAAGTATCAGTACTTTCAAAAATATTTAGTATCGTATAAATCAATTAATTTTAAACTCTCTGACTCCCAATTTTCTCCTTTATTCATGACTGCATCGTAGGCATTATCAATCTTACTCTGATAAGTATCTATATTTTTATAAATCTCAGTTACTTTTTCTGTAAAATCCACAACATTATTTGCTTCAAAAATAACACCACTGTTATATTTTGTAACAATTCTCTTCAACGGTTTGCATGAACTAACAAGCAACATACTTTTACTCATCATTATTTGAAACAATTTATGAGGTATGGTATTATCCGTGTGCTCATTAGACAAATGTGGTATGATATTAATGTCCGTCTTTTGCATGATTGTTGCTATTTCCTTAAATGGGCGGTATCCAACAAATTCCACATAATCTATGGCTCCATGAATCATCACTAGATTCCTAAGTTTGGCTTCAACATCAAGACTCCCTTTACCTATCAAAAATAATTTTGCATTCGGAATAGATTTGACAATATGTGGCATGGCTGCGATGGCTGTTTGTAATCCCCTATGAGGTCCAAACCCACCCACGTAGGTAATTGAAAAATCTGTTGCACTGATAATATTTTGCGCAACTTCTTGATTGAAAATTTTTGCAAAATCTTTTTTTTCAAAATTTGAAACCACCACTAATTTGTTTTTGTCAATACCAAAGTTAGTAATTAGCTTTTGCTTCATTTCTTCCACAACACAAATTACTTTATCGTAAGCATTACAAAATATTTCTTCTTTTTTAGACCATTTTTCTGGATGCATAAATAGTCTATTCTTTAATTTTATTAAAACACTCTTTCTCCAATCAAACCAAGTTTTTAAGGCTTCTGGGAAGTTTTCATGAAGGTCTAAATACAAAGCTCTTTTCACCTTTGTTCTAAACCTCAATCCAGTTCCTGCCAATGGTAAGTCATGTATATGCAAAAAATCAATTTTATATTCATTACAAACTTTTTTGAGACCTCTGTAAAAAAAAGGATTCAAATTTGACACACTTTCAATAATATCATAAATCCCTTTCTTCGTATTGGTATAATTAGCACCAATTCTAAAAACCTCTACACCATTCAGGGTCTCTTTTTGACAATCGTTCTTCTTTCTTGGACACACTACAAGTACTTTCTTCCCAAAAGAGGCCAATGCTTCAGCTTCTTTTCGTACTCTAATATCCTGTGGATATGCACCGTCTACAACCATACAAATATAACTCATGATAAAAAGATTCGATTTATATTAAAATCCATAACGTGTGTATTTCTGATATGTCGGATAATACGCTAGCAACTATCTCTTTATTTTTTTATAAACTCCAAAAGAAACAATCAAAATAAATATTGCAAGAGAAACGATATTCACAAAGTTTCCTTTTGCTATGATAGTAGGCTCGAACTTAAATTCAATCAAATGATTTCCCGCAGGTATTTGCAGCCCTCTCAAGATATAATTAACACGAATATGTGTTGCTAATACTCCATCTATATAAGCGTTCCACCCTTTCTTATAATATATCTCAGAAAACACTGCCAATTGATTTTGTGTAGTCTCAGATTTATACGAAATTGCATTTGCTTGGTATCTTACCAACTGGATTGTAGCCAAAGAATCTAAATCTAATTTTTTATACTTTTCATAAAAACCTGGAAATTCTTCTTGATTTACAATCGCTGTTTTTTTAGATTCAACATCAGCAAGACTTAAAATCTCTTCATTTGCAGAACTTACAAATTGCACACTTTTCACAAACCATGCGTTTCCATTTATCGCTGTATTTACTTGTAAACTTTTCTTGCCTTTTTCGTCTGGAATGATAAAATACTTGGTATTCAACATATTCAAAACTTCCATATTGTTTTTCGAAACATGAAAATCTACCAATTCTTGATATCGCCCTAGTTTGGCAGCATGGTACCCTCCTATGGATTTATGAAAATAAGAAGTCGCTCCGTCATTCATAAAATTCCCAGCAAAATTTGCCACTCTATAATGTCCTTTGTCTTTTAATATTTTCTTGTCAACCTCCGTCTTTACAAAAGGTTTTTCAATTTTACTCGCACTGTGAAAATCTTTCGTATCTATATACCTTCTGGCAGTACCTACCATATCGAACAGAAATAAAGTAGCAAAGGCAATCAAAGCAAACTTGTATTTCAATTTTCCTTTTACATATGAATACAAAACAAACGCAGAGAATACAACCAACAGAAATGAGCGCAAACTATCGTCGAAGAAAATATCTTTTCTATCTGTTGAAAGAGCTTTTGAAAACCCTTTCAACATGTTGTCGTAATAACCATCATTTGCTCCTTCAAAACCGAACAAACTTGTTCCGAAGACAACAAAAAACAGAGCGATTCCTCCCACAATGTAAAAACTTTTTTTAAGTGCTTTTTCTTTGAGTTCTTTTGAACTATTTTCAGAGAAAAATTCTTTCAAGGCCAACATACCCAACAAAGGAATACATATTTCTGCTAGGACTTGTATGGATGAAACGGCTCGAAATTTATTATACAATGGTACGTAATCGATGAAAATCGTTGTCAGAAATTCAAAATTATGTCCCCAACTCATCAAAATTGAAAAAATAGTTGTCGCAACCAACCATTTTTTCATTTTCGTATCTAAAATAAAAATACCCAAAACAAATAAGAAAATAAATATCGCTCCTATATATGCTGGAGCAGCAACTATAGGTTGACTTCCCCAGTAGGTAGGTACACTTTCTGAAAATTGTCTTGCTTGGTTCCTATCTATTTTAGCACTTAAAAAAGCATAGGTATTTGATGCAACGCCTAAATTTTCACTATTTCCACCTCCTGTAAAACGAGGGATAAATAAATTAAAGGTTTCCATTTTCCCATAGCTGTACTCTGTAATATAACTTTTTGACAAACCAGAAGTCACTTCTTTTTCTTTACCATCGGGAGTAATTGTCAATTCACTTTTCCCACGGGTGCTATGATCTGCATATTCTTTGGTTGCCAACAAACTAGAGGCATTCATTCCTAAAGACAAAAACATCGCAATAAAAATAACAGCTACCTGAGTCGTAAAGTGTTTTATATTCTCTTTTTTCTTTAAAACATCAAGTAAAAAAACAATTCCTAATATCAATAAAGTAAAAGACAAGTAATACGTCATTTGTGGATGCCCTGTATTAATTTCTAAAGCCATTGCCAGTGTTGTCAATGGAAATCCTTTCAAATAATCCGACTCAAACAGTAAAAGAACACCTGCTATGACCATTGGAATATAACCAATTGCATGAGCTTTGGCATTATGACCAACTCCTAAAATAATTATAAAATACGTTGAAAAACCAAAAGCTAAAGATCCAATCATTGCCAATTTCCAATCAAATTTCAAGACCAATAATAGGACAAAAAAACCTAAAAAATACAAGAACAAATAATCTGCAGGCCTAGGCAAAAAGCGAATTACGCTATCTAACTTCTTTATATAGTCATTCGGATAATATGTACTCAACTGATAGGAAGGCATACCACTAAATGCGGCATCTGTCCAATAAGGTTCTTCACCATAAGCTGCTCTAAAGTCAACAATTTCTTTGGACATCCCTCTAAATTGTTGAATATCACTTTGAAATAATTTTTCACCTTTTAAGACCGGTGAAAAAAAAGCAATTGCAACGGCTACAAAAACAATTACTACAATTAGATAAGGTACTATTTTTTTTACAATCATATACAATATATTTACGCTATCTAATTTCTAAACTTTTAACAATTCTTTTGCATGTTTTAAAGCAGAATCCGTAATATTTTTTCCGCCCAATATTTCAGCGACTTCTTCCACTCTTTCTTCTGGTGTTAAACGTTTCAGAAATGTAGATGTAACGCCATCGATATCTTCTTTAAAAACTTTAAAATGTATGTTCCCTTTTGCCGCTATTTGCGGTAGATGTGTGATTGTAATCACTTGCATATAATTACTCATTTCTTGCATTACCGATGCAATCCTATTGGACACCTCACCGGAAACACCCGTATCAATTTCATCAAATATTATCGTAGGGAGTTTTGTGTATTTTGAAAGTATCAATTTTACGCCTAACATAATTCTGGACATTTCTCCACCTGAGGCTACTTTCTTTAACAAGTCATACCCCCCTCCTTTGTTTGCAGAAAACAAAAAATTCAAATTATCTTTTCCGTTCGTATGGTATTCATTTGCTTCTTTCAATTCTATTTTAAAGGAAGCATTCGGCATTCCTAACTGAGACAAAACTTCTTCTAGTTGATGGCTAAGTTTTGGAATAGCAAGGTTTCTATTATTATGAATCTTCAGACAAATTCGGTCTAATTTTATACCTAAATCTGAAATAGCCAACTCTTTTGCTTCCAATTGTTCAGTCGCATTTTCTACTTGATTTACTTTCACCTCAAGTATGTCTTTTACCTCTAACAATTCTTTTATTGAAGCAACCATATGTTTTTTCTGCAACATATAAATCAACTGTAAGCGATCATTTAATTTTTGAATTTCCTCTGGATTGATTTCAATAGTTTCAATTGCTTTTTCCAATTCAAAAACGACATCATCTAGTTCGATTTTCATACTCTCAACACGAGATAAATATCCTTCATACTCCGGTGAAAAACTAGAAATTCTATCCAAAGCACTTTGGACTTTCAATAAACTGGTTTGTAAACCTATTTGTTCATCGGTAGCCAAATTCATAGCTTCAGAAAGTGATGTGTTAATCACCTCACTATTATTAAGTTTATCTAAACTTTCTTCAAGTTCCTCCTGCTCTAACACTAATAAATTCGCCTCAACCAACTCTTGAAACAAATGAGAATTATATGCATATTCTTGTCTTGCTGCCTCTTGATTTTTCAACAACAATGACAATTCTTTTTGCAAGCTCTTATATCTCTTTAAATGTTTTGAAAACTCCTCTAGTAGTCTAGAGTTTCCAGCCAAAGCATCAACAATGTGAAACTGATAACTTGTTTCGGAAAGTTGTATTGTTTTGTGTTGAGAATGTACATCTATCAATTTATCTTTTAAAACACTCAAAACAGCCAAAGTAATAGGTGTATCATTTACAAAAGCTCGAGACTTACCACTAGGTAATATCTCTCGTCGAACGATCGTATATTCATCATAATCAATATTATGAGATTCAAAAAAATAGGCTAAATTATAATCTCCAACAGAAAAAGTGGCCTCAATAACACATTTCTTATTCGTGTCTTTTAAACTATTTAAATCTGCACGATTCCCCATCACAAGTCCTAATGCACCAAGAACAATAGATTTTCCTGCTCCTGTTTCTCCCGTAATTATTGAAAGTCCTTTTGTAAAATCTGTTTGTAATTCCTTTATAAGGGCGTAATTAGATATAGATAATGTAGTTAACACAGCGATATAATTTTTAATAAACTAATTTTGTTCGCCGTAAATTTAACGATTCTTTTTGTCAAATTTCCACAAAACGTAAGGCAAAAAAAAGTCCTTCAAAGAGAGTCTATTCCATGAAATAGCACCTCTATTTTATCTTTTTCCATTTTTCACTATTCGGAGCAGAGATTCGATTTAATAATTTTTTTAAATCTCTAACTTCGAGTTTCGGTCCAGAATTAAAAATATCCACAATTTCATCTGATTTTGCGTCAAAAAAGATTCTAAACATAAACGAATTTTGACTCCTTTTATTCAAAGCTTCAAAAGACATGATCTGAGTAAGAATTTCATTTTTAGCCATTTCCGAATTCTCCACAAAAACATCCATCGCATTTCTATGATATCCATACATAATCTCTCTGTATTCTTTATGCGCATTAGAAAGTATCAAATCAACCAGAGAATACCTATTCAAAGAATTCCTTTTAGGATCCCAACCTGAGTAATTCCCTTGCTGAGCTAGATTAACAATATCCATTGCTTGTTGGTAATAAGTTTCTCCTCCTTTTAATGCAAATGTATCTGCATCAATACCAAGTATCATGTATGCATAATAAGAAATTAAAGAGATAAGATTTGACTCATAAGCAGCGGCATTATAGACCAAAGGTTCGAACTCAGTATAAGTAAAAGATATCGAACTATCTTTAAAATTAAAAATAGGCGTTTTGTAATTGCTGCCATAAACCGGACGAACAGCATTTATCTGTAAAGTGCCTGAAAAATTAGTAGTATTCGTATAACTCGTTATGATCAACGTCATTCCACAATCTATCTTTTCGTGATTATTGTAAACTTTACCCGTCCATTGCTGATCGTTTATAAAATCTGATAGTGATCTCTCGAGAGTTTTAAAAACCTGTTTGTTACTCACCCCTACCTGATCAGCATTTATAGAAAAGCTACAATTTAGTTCTTGAGAAGAAACGGTTGTCAATATGAAGAAAGAAAGAAATAAAAATAAAATTGTCTTAAACATTTGTTCTCTTTAAGATTTCTAAAAAAATATCCGCAGCTACAGCTTGTTTGGTCTTTAACGAATATTCTTGGATTTTATTTGAATGATCAATAATACTAATCTTATTCGTATCTCCACCAAAAGCAGCACCTTTGTCTTGCATGGAGTTCAAAACAATCATGTCTAGGTTTTTAAGCAATAATTTATGTTTTGCATTCTCTATTTCATTATTCGTTTCCAAAGCAAAACCAACTAAAAATTGATTTTTCTTGGAGGCTCCCATTGAGGCTAATATATCTTTAGTCGGTTTCAATTCGATAGACAAATCCGCATCTTTCTTTTTTATTTTTTGCGAAGCTCTATTTACTGGAGTGTAGTCAGACACAGCAGCAGCGGCAATAACAATATCCGCATTTTCGTAGTCTTCAAATGTAGCATTAAACATATCCTCTGCACTGATTACGTTTTTTCGTTTTATCAAGCAATGGTCAATATTTAGTGTAGTAGGTCCCGCAATTAAAATCACTTCCGCTCCGAGATTCGCTCCTTCTAAAGCTAATTGAAATCCCATTTTTCCGGAAGAGTGATTTCCGATAAACCGAACAGGATCAATAGACTCGTAGGTTGGTCCTGCCGTTATCAACACTTTTTTTCCTTTCAGCGGCAATTTACTTAACACATCATCCTCTAAAAACCCAACAATATCTTCAGGCTCAGCCATCCTACCTTCTCCCACCAAACCACTTGCCAATTCTCCAGAAGTTGCAGGTATTAAACGATTTCCAACACGTTGAAGCTTTTCTATATTCTCAACTGTTGAATGATGCTTGAACATATCTAAATCCATCGCGGGAGCAAAGTAGACTGGACATTTCGCAGAGAGATAAACGGCCAATAACAAATTATCAACAATGCCATTTGACATTTTTGAAAGAGTATTGGCTGTTGCGGGAGCTATAACCATATAATCCGCCCATAACCCTAAATCTACATGGTTATTCCAAAGTTCATTTTGCTCATTTTTTTCATAGAAAACACTATGAACAGGGTTCTTTGAAAGCGTAGATAACGTTAATGGAGTTATAAAATCCTTAGAAGCAGGAGTCATGATAACTTGGACATCTGCTCCTGCTTTTATAAACAATCTTACTAGATGAGCTGTTTTATAGGCTGCAATTCCAGCGGTTACACCTAAAAGAATTTTTTTACCTTTTAAAACACTCATTTTGCCTGGTCTTATTTCTCTGAATTTCTAAAATAAACCTTATCGTTTAACCACTCTTCTACAGCCAATGCATGACCTTTTGGTAATTTTTCGTAAAACTTAGAAACCTCTATTTGTTCTTTATTTTCAAACACCTCATCTAAACTATCGCTATAGGTAGCAAATTCATCTAGTTTTTCAACCAATTCTTTTTTTAAATCTCCATTGATTTGATCTGCTCTCTTGGCAATGATTGAAATTGCTTCATAGATATTTCCTGTAGGTGCCTCTACTTTAGACTTATCATAAGTGATCGTTGTATCTGGTGCATTCGTGTTTTTGTGATCCATCTTGACTCTTTATTATCTTAATATTAATGCTATTTCTTCTTGAACTTTCTCTACCAAATCTTTAGACTCTTTCAAATACTTAGATTCTGGATAATTCCTTTCTAATTTTTGGTACGACTTTTCAGCAGCAACCAATCTTTGATATTTCTTTGTAATCGTACTTCTCGCGCTTAATTCGTAAGCTGATTTAAACTTATAAAAAAATGCTTCTTCTCTGTAAACTGTACCTAAATACTGAGAGGTCATGTTATCAAAAGCGACTACTGCAGATGTATAATAACCAATATCAAAATACTGTTTTGCAATCATAAAAGCTTTCGTCTCCAACTTATACTGAAGCTGACTTACCATTTCATTTGCTTCAGACAAACGTTTTGAATCTGGATACGCATTTATATATTTTTGAAACGCGACCAAAGCTTCTTTCGTTTCAGTTTGGTCAACACTATATTTTGGTGACGCTAAAAAATGTGCTTTTGCAGAAAAAAAAGTAGCTTCTTCTCTTTTGGAACTCTTCGGGTAATTCGAAACAAAACGTTCAAAATAGTAAGCTGAGTTCGCAAAATCTTTTGTGTTAAAATAAGATATAGCTACCATAAATTGAATACGCTCCATCTGTGGCTTACCTTTATAAGCCGGCGTAATCATCTCAAAAAGACGCAATGCTTTGTCAAACTTCTTGTTATCGTACATCTCAGTTGCCATCTTATACTTATCTGAAACGGTACCTTTGTTAAGCACTTTATTGTACCTACTACAAGATGTTAAGACAATCACAGATAATAAAAATATGAGATGTTTCAATTTAAGCATTTTGCAAAATTAATCATTATTTATGGAATACTAAAGTGATTTTTAAATCAAAAAAAAGCGCAAGAATTGAACATGAAGCAATTATGCTCCAAAAAATTTGTTAATTCCTTGTAACTAATAAGTATCAACAAATTTTTTCAACTTTAACTGCAAGCTTTCCGTAGCAGACACTAAAGGCAAACGAACTCCTGACATAACCTCTACACCCTCTATCATTTCTAATAAAGCTTTAATGCCCACCGGATTTCCTTCTTCAAAAATCAAATCTATTACATTCATCAACTTATAGTGTAACTTGTAAGAAGCCTCTACCGAATTTTCTAACCCCAACCGAATCATTTGGCTGAAATCTTTTGGGTATGCCTGTCCCAGTACTGATATAACTCCTGAGCCACCAGCCAATGTCATTGGCAATGCAATCATATCATCTCCTGAAATAACAAGAAAATCCTTCGGCAATATCTGGAGCAACTTCATTGCCTGAACCAAATCACCAGCAGCTTCTTTAACTCCAATGATGTTGGAACAATCTTCAGCCAATCTAAGCACCGTTTCTGGAGAAATATTAGAACTTGTTCTCCCAGGCACATTATAAATAATAACAGGTACAGAACTCGCTTCTGAAACAGCAACATAATGCTGATAAATCCCCTCTTGAGAAGGTTTATTATAATAGGGAGACACCGATAACACCGCATCAAATTTAGCTAAATCCAACCCCTTTAATTCAGACACCACCTGTAAAGTATGATTTCCTCCTACTCCTAAAACCAAAGGTACACGTCCATTATTTTTGTTAACAATCGTTTGCTTTACAAGCTCTTTTTCATCTGATGAAAGTGTAACCGTTTCCGCTGTTGTTCCCAAAACAACTAGGTATTCTACGCCACTTTCAATTTGAAATTCAACCAATTGTTCTAAAACAGCAACATCTATACTTTTATCTTTTTTGAAAGGTGTTACTAGGGCAGTACCGGTTCCTAAAAATGCTTGCATTATAATTTCTTTAAAATCTTTAAATATTTGATCATTTCAGCTGTCAATACAGAAAAATCTCTTTTGACATCAGCCACTGATAAATCATATAAACTGCCATCTTTTGAGGCAAAACCTACTTTAAAATTTGACTTAGAATGCAAAGTTATTACATTCAAATACAAATTTTCTTCAAAACCATAATTTATCAACAAGTCGAAGTCTTTTTTAACAAATTCCTGAAGTTTGTTTAATTTTAAACTACCATACCAACCAAAATCTTTTTCAGTACACTCGTAATTAGTATACTCGGTATCCTTCTGAAATTCTTTAAACACCATCATATGAATATTTTCTGAAGGAATTTTAAACTCTTGTTGAATCATGTTCACAATGCTTTTACTCACTATTAGCTGAGACTCCTCAATTAAAACAGCAACCGTTTTAATTATATCAGTGTTCACATGTCGTTTTGAAACAAGACTTTTACGATTGTCTTTCCTAAAACTTATGGCAATACTTTTCTTTTTCTGTTTTGACAACATACTTTGATTCTGATGATTTGAAACAAAACTAATTATTTTATTGAATACGGATCCTATAATTTCTTTGTAATGTACTAGATTACAAAAAAAAGTCAGCCTTATTTTTAATGAAGCTGACCTTATTGAAATCATTATTTAAAAGACTCTATAGTATCTCTGCTGACAAGCCAAGTTCTAATAATTTAGCACATTTTGGTTTTAACTCTTCATATTCACCACTTTTAACAGCACACTCACCTTTATAATGGACCAATATCGAGCATTGTTCAGCTTGCTCAAAAGTATGCTCGCAGACGTGCACCAACGCCTCAATTACAAAATCAAAGGTATTCACATCATCATTATGCAATATTATCTCATGCTTTGGACTGAGCATCTCGAGTACGTCATGATCTTCTTTAATTTTTTCCTTAACACTCATCATTTATCTTCTATTTTAGCGCTTAAGCCTCTTTATTAGTTACAAATTTAAGCATTTTTAGAATACCTCAATGAAACCCATCTATTTTTCTCTAACTGAGCTTCGAGATTCATTCCTAGAGTTACCGCTTTACGATCTAACAAAGGGATGTCTTCCACATAAAAACCACTCAACAACAATACTCCTCCTGCATTCAAACAAGCACCATAAATTTCTAAATCATTCCACAAGATGTTCCTATTGATATTGGCTATAATTAAATCATACATTCTTCCTTCTAGCAAACTTGCATCTCCTTCAAAACATGAAATGTTCTCACATGTATTTCTCTCAGCATTTTCAACGGTATTTAAGTAACACCAATTGTCTATATCAATCGCATCAATAGGTTGAGCTCCTTTCATTTCTGCAAAAATTGCCAAAATACCGGTTCCACAACCCATATCCAAAGTTTTCTTTCCGCTTACATCTAAATCTAACAAATGCTGAACCATCATATGGGTAGTTTCATGATGTCCTGTTCCAAAACTCATTTTTGGTTCAATAACAATGTCATATGCTAAATTCGGGTTTTCATGAAATGGAGCTCTAATAGAGACTTTTTCACCTACTTGAATTGGTGAAAAGTTTTTTTCCCACTCGCTATTCCAGTTCACCTGTTCAATCTCTTCTTTCGTGAAGCTTATATTAAATTCTTTGGAATTTAAGACATAAACATCATCCAAAATAGCATTTTTGAACTCCTCCTTTTGAATATATGCAATTACACCTTCTTCAGTTTCAACAAAACTTTCAAAACCGACATATCCCAATTCTGCAATTAACATTTCTGTTGCGGGATCTTTTGGTGTCACCACAAAGGTAAAACCGATATATACTGAATTCATAAATTTCTATTTTAGTAAGTATTACAAAGGTAGCACAAGTAAATCACTGATTTATCTTGTTCTATTAAAAATACACGCAATAAAAAAGCACCACTAACTTCTGTCAGTAATGCTTTTTATGGTAAAAAATTTTATGTTATTGAATTGCCTCAATAATAGCAATAAAGTCAGAAGCCTGCAATGCAGCACCTCCAATCAAACCACCATCTACATCTTCTTTAGAGAAAATTTCTTTCGCATTTCCCGGTTTACAAGAACCTCCATAAAGAATAGAAACCTCTTGCGCTAAAGTTGGATTGTATTTATCAGAAACAATTTTTCTAATAAATGCATGCATTTCTTGCGCTTGATCGGCAGTAGCTGTTTCACCTGTTCCAATTGCCCATACTGGTTCGTAAGCCAATACAATATTTTTCCATGAAGACGCTTCTAAGTGGAATAATGCCTTTGAAATTTGAGATTCGACTACTGAAAAATGTTTTCCGGATTTACGATCCTCTAACACTTCTCCAAAACAGAAAATTACTTCTAAATTATTAGCCAAAGCAGCATTTACTTTTTCAGCTAACATAGCATCTGATTCTCCAAAGTATTCTCTTCTTTCAGAGTGACCTAAAATCACAGATTTTAAACCAATTGAAGTCAACATTTCAGCAGAAATTTCGCCTGTGTAAGCTCCACTTTTTGCCTCATGCATAGTTTGCGCCGCAACCTCAACAACAGACCCTTCAGTAATTTCATTCACAGTTGTCAAATTCACAAACGTAGGCGCAACAATTACCCTAGTATTGTTTAAAGACTTCCCATTTAAACCGGATACCAATCCATTAGCCAAAGCTTTGGAAGCTGCTAAATCATTATTCATTTTCCAATTTCCTGCTACAATTTTACTTCTCATATTGTTAAATTTTAATCGTTCAATTATATGTTATTTAGCCTTTAATGGCTTTCTCTAATTTTTTATCGGATGCTTTGGTTGCTTTAAACAACTGAATCTCCCCTGTTCTATCAAGAACTATATACCTAGGAATCCAATCTAATTCTATGTCATTATTAAAATCACTCTTCCAACCAGCAGGAACAAAATAATGCTCTCCTTCAACTCGATAGCGCTCTATACCTTTATTCCATAAATCAAAATCTTTATCCAAAGACAAAAATAAGTACACGGCATCATCATATTCAGTTTGAAGCTCTTTCACCTTCCGCATACCTCCTACACAGTCACCACACCAAGATGCCCAAACATCAATCACAATTATTTTTCCTTTGTATTTTTCTAAAATTTCAAAAAATGTTATTTTATTCCCTTTCCTATCAATCATCACCTCACTCAAAGCTTTCTTGGAAAAATAAGTTTTATCCTGAGCCATTGAACAGGAGGTAAAAACGATTAAAAAAAGAAATACTAGGGACCTCATTTTATCTAAATTACAATAATTTCTATTAAAAAAACAATAAAATTGTTTTGCAAATTTAAATTTAAAAAGGAACAAAAGAAAGAATCACAAACGGCGAGTACTATAACGTTTTCGACGCATACAAAACATCAACCTAATCGAATTTTTGGATCCAACCAACCATATAACAGGTCCACAAAAATATTTATTAATATAAACAAACTTGCAATTACCAAAACGGCCCCCATAATTACTGGTTGATCTAGCGTATTTAAGGCTTCTACAATTTCCTTACCCAATCCATTCCAATTAAAAACATACTCAACAAATACGGCTCCGGCCAACATGGAAGCAAACCAACCAGAAACAGCTGTCACAACAGGATTCATGGCATTTTTCAAAGCGTGCTTAACAACAATCTCATACAAATTCAAACCTTTTGCTCTTGCCGTTCTAATATAATCTTGACTCAATACTTCTAGCAATGAATTTCTCATCAATTGAATGACAACTGCTAACGGACGAATTCCCAAAACGCTAGCTGGTAAAATTAAATTCCTCAACCTCAAAACCGATCCTTCTCCAAAATCATCTACCTCATACAAACTACCCGTCATGTTTAAATGTGTGTATTCTTTCAAAACAAAACCAAACAACCAAGCAAAGATAATTGCTGACAAAAAGGAAGGCAAGCTCATTCCAAAAGTACTGATTACCGCAATGAAATTATCGAAAAAAGAATCTTTCCATAACGCCGATAAAACCCCTAGAAAAAGACCTATCATTAAAGCTATTCCTATAGAAGCAATTGCAAGAATTGCTGTATTAGGAAGGGTCTCAGCTATAATTTCGCCGACTTTTTTTCCGTTTTTTTGGAAAGACCTTCTTAAGTAAGGAGTTTTTAGTATAATCGAAAACCTTGCAAAAGAAATCCTTGCTATTATATGATAAGTATCAGGCGCTATAAAAGTAAAATCATCCTCAAAACTACTATGAAAAGAAAGCAATGATATATCGTTTAAATAATATAAATATTGAGTCGCAATTGGTTTATCGAAGCCAAATTTCTTCTTGACTGACAACAATTGAGCATGATCTTGTCTTTCATCCAACATCATTCTTGCAGGATCGCCAGGCAAAACATTAAACAACAAAAATACAATCGTTGCCACTCCAAACAAAGTGAAAAATCCGTATCCTATTTTTTTAAAAATATTTTGAATCATAACATCTAAAACAAATGTATAAAATTATTCAATTACTCTAATAAAATAAATGATGTCGTTATTCACGCTACAATCATTTTGAATCAAAAAAACTAAAGCCTTTTTAAGTATCTTTGTTTTTTTTAATTCTACATGGAAAACACACAAGAATACATAGAGGTATTAGGAGCAAGAACACACAATTTAAAGAATATCGATGTAAAGATACCGCGAGAAAAACTTGTGGTGATTACTGGTTTAAGTGGTAGCGGAAAATCATCCCTTGCTTTTGACACAATATATGCAGAAGGCCAACGGAGATACATTGAAACTTTCTCCGCTTATGCACGGCAATTTTTAGGAGGACTCGAAAGACCTGACGTAGATAAAATTGATGGACTTTCTCCTGTCATCTCCATTGAACAAAAAACAACCAATAAAAACCCTCGTTCTACAGTTGGAACTATAACTGAGATATACGATTTTTTACGTTTATTGTTCGCAAGGGCCGCTGATGCTTATTCTTATGAAACAGAGGAGAAAATGGTGAGTTATAGCAATGAGCAAATTATTGACCTTATTTTAAAAGAATACGACTCGAAAAAAACAATCATTCTCGCTCCCATAATCAAGTCGAGAAAAGGACATTATAGAGATCTTTTTGAACAAATCTCCAAACAAGGTTTTGTAAAAGTTCGCGTAGATGGAGAAATCAGAGACATCGAAAAAGGAATGCGTTTAGATCGTTACAAAACACACGATATAGAAATTGTAATAGACAGATTACTTGTTAACAAAGAAAGCAAAAAAAGACTTGAAGAAAGTATCAAAACAGCTTTATATGCAGGGGAAGATATATTGATGGTTATTGAACACCAAGGAGAAACCCCAAGGTATTTTAGTAAAAACTTAATGTGTCCTACTACAGGAGTTGCCTACCCAAACCCTGAACCAAATTCTTTTTCTTTCAACTCTCCAAAAGGAGCCTGCACGGATTGTAACGGTTTAGGAATTGTAAAACACACAACATTCGAAAAAATAGTACCCGATACATCGATTTCCATTGCTGCCGGAGGTTTCACCCCTTTGGGAACACAAAAAAACAGTTGGATTTTCAAACAACTAGAATTAATCTCAGAAAGGTTTCACTTTAAGCTTACAGACCCTATAAAAAAAATTCCTGAAGAGGCGCTGGATGTTATTCTAAATGGAGGTAAAGAAAAATTCGAAGTCAACTCAAAATCCCTAGGAGTTACAAGAAAATATGAAATAAATTTTGAAGGCATAAAGTCTTTTATTTCAGATCAATACCATAATAGTGAATCTACCTCTATCAAAAGATGGGCGAAAGGTTTTATGGAAGAACGAAAATGTGAAACTTGCCATGGAAACAGATTGAAAAAAGAATCACTTCATTTTAAAGTTTCTGGGAAAAACATCTCAGAATTGGCACAAATGGATATACTAGAACTCTCAATATGGTTTTCAAATCTAGAGTCGCAATTAAGTGACAAACAAAAAATTATAGGTACTGAAATTATTAAAGAAATAAAAACCAGAATTCAGTTTCTGTTGGATGTTGGTTTAGAATACCTAACCCTAGACCGCACCTCAAAATCACTTTCAGGAGGAGAGGCCCAACGAATTAGATTAGCGACACAAATTGGCTCACAATTAGTAGGCGTTTTATATATACTTGACGAGCCAAGTATTGGGTTGCACCAAAGAGACAACGACCGGTTAATTAAGTCACTTTTAAAACTAAGGGATTTAGGAAATTCTGTTTTGGTAGTAGAGCATGACCAAGACATGATGGAGTGCGCAGATTATGTTTTGGATATTGGACCGGGTGCAGGAAGACATGGTGGAGAGATTGTAAGCAAAGGGTCTTTTGAAGAAATGAAAAAAGAGACAACCTTAACAGCCGATTATTTAACAAAGAGAAAAACCATAGAAATCCCTAAATCGCGACGAGAAGGAAGTGGAAAAGAGTTAATCCTTAAAGGAGCCAGTGGTAATAATTTAAAAAACATTTCCGTAAATTTTCCTTTAGGAAAAATGATTTGTGTTACCGGTGTATCGGGTAGTGGAAAATCAACATTAATTAATGGAACACTATACCCTATTCTAAACAAACATATTTATAGAGGAGTCAAAGAACCCATGCCCTACAAATCTATTGAAGGATTGAATCACATAGATAAAGTTATCGACATAGATCAATCTCCTATTGGAAGAACACCTAGGTCTAACCCAGCAACTTACACAGGTGTGTTTTCTGAAATAAGAAGCTTATTTGCAAAAACTACAGAAGCTATGATTCGTGGTTACAAAGCAGGAAGATTCTCTTTCAATGTAAAAGGAGGTCGTTGTGAGACTTGCCAAGGTGGTGGCCTAAAAACCATAGAAATGAACTTTTTACCTGATGTATATGTTGAATGTGAAACCTGTCAGGGAAAACGCTTCAACAGGGAAACATTAGAGATCAGATACAAAGGTAAATCTATTTCAGATGTTTTGAACATGACAATAAATGAAGCTGTAGTTTTTTTTGAAGCAATACCAAAAATCCATAAAAAAATAAAGACTATCAAAGATGTAGGATTGGGGTACATAACACTAGGACAACAATCTACCACTTTATCCGGAGGAGAAGCACAGCGTATAAAATTAGCATCCGAACTGTCTAAAAAAGATACAGGAAATACGTTTTACATTCTGGATGAACCTACAACGGGGCTTCATTTTGAAGACATCAATGTACTAATGAAAGTACTGAATAAATTGACGGATAAAGGGAATACCGTTCTCATTATTGAGCACAACATGGATGTTATAAAACTTGCAGATCATATCATCGACATAGGTTTAGAAGGAGGGAAAAATGGGGGGCTTGTACTTTGTAAAGGAACCCCAGAAGAAATCATAAAAAACAAAAGTAGCCATACTGCTAAATTTTTAAGAAAAGAACTTTTGTTATCCTAGTTTAAAAGCTGTATTATTAAAGTGATAAAAAAATAAAGGAACAAATACTTTGTCTAGCCTAACCTTTAAACCTCAATTTTAAAAGAAATTACATGACTCCAAATGAAGACAGAAAGATAAGAGAAGGTTTCAAACCGAAAACGTGGAATGAAATAAAAACCAATGACTCTTGGGCTATTTTTAAGGTAATGGCAGAATTTGTTGATGGATATGAACGTCTAAGTCGCATTGGCCCCTCTGTAAGTATTTTTGGCTCCGCAAGAACAAAACCAGACCACAAACACTATATTCTTGCCGAAGAAATTGGGTATAAACTTACTCAAAATGGTTATGGTGTTATCACCGGTGGTGGACCAGGAATTATGGAGGCCGGAAATAAAGGAGCCCATCGTGGCAATGGAACTTCCGTAGGCCTCAACATAGAACTTCCTTTTGAACAAAGTGACAATTCATATACAAGCAAAGGAATGAGTTTGGATTTCGACTATTTTTTCGTCAGAAAAGTGATGTTTGTAAAATACTCGCAAGGCTTTATCGTGATGCCGGGAGGTTTTGGAACCTTGGATGAGTTATTTGAAGCTATGACTTTAATTCAAACCAAAAAAATTGGTAAATTCCCAATCGTCTTAGTCGATTCTGATTTTTGGGGAGGAATTATTGAATGGATCAAAAAAGTATTGCTCGAAGAAAACGAGACCATCAGTACATCTGATTTAGACTTATTTCGAATTGTAGACACTGCTGATCAAGCTATTGAACATTTAAATAAATTCTATACTAAGAATAATTTAAAACCGAATTTCTAGAAACCTCTGTGAGTAAAATAAATTACATTTTTATTCTTTCTTGCTTTTTGAGTTGCTTTTCGCATGCTCAAAACACAAAAATAAATATCAAAGCTTTATTGCTCACTGGTACTAGCCAAATGGCTATTCAACAAAAAATCATCTATGTAAATAAAAGCGACTCTCCTATAAGCAACATCGTACTTCACAACTGGCCGAATAGTTTTAAAGACAAAAATACCGCTCTAACAAAAAGAATGTTAGAAAACTTCAACAAATCTTTGTATTTCGCTGATTCGATAGACCGAGGAAATTCTGAGTTACGTAGACTAACCGTCAACTTTAAACCTGCAGAATACAGGAACTACAAAGACCATGATGACATCATTGAAATCCTCTTAAAAGAGGAGTTAAAACCCCAGGATTCACTGACGTTGACTATTAATTACAGAGTGAAAATTCCAAACAGCAAATTCACCGGCTACGGGAAAAACAGTAACAATGACTATATTTTAAGATATTGGTATTTAGTTCCTGCGGTATATGAAAATGGAAATTGGTATGCTTATGAAAATAAAGATATTGATCACATGTATATGGATGTGATGGATTATGACTTAAAAATCCATGTTCCCATTACATATCATGTAAATACTGCTTTAAAAAGTTCTAAAACCTACTCAAAGAATTTAGCAATATACCAGTTAACAGGAACCAATAGGGTTGATGTTCAATTGACAATTACAAAGGAAAAGACTTATTCGGTTTATAAAACAAATCACAATGTCGTTCTCTCGAATATTGATGATAAAAAACTACCTGAAATAATAAAACAAAACGTAATCAATAGAGAGATTGCGTTTATTGAGAGATATCTTGGAAAATTTCCTCACAAAAAAATTTTAATTTACAAAGAATCCACTTTTAAGAACAGAGCATACGGCATAGACATTCCAAAATTCATCAGTGATTTTTCAGATGTTTTCAAATGGGATATTGAATTCTTTAAAGCCCTTAGTAGACAAATGGTAGAAGAGATGGTAATTGTAAATAAAAATGAGAACTACTGGCTCCCAGAGGGAATAGAAATCTATTTGCTAATGCAATATTGTGAGGAGTACTATCCAGAAGTTAAATTATTTGGGAATCTTTCCGAAGTATGGGGGTTTAGAACACTAAATCTGACAAAAATGAATTTCAATTCTAAATACCCATTTGTCTACCAATTTAGCGCCCGAAAAAACATAGATCAATCTTTAACGACAAAGGCTGATTCACTATCTAACTTCAATAGGAAGACCGTAAACAGCTACAAGTCGGGGCTTGGCTTAAGGTATCTTGAAAACTACTTAGAACCCAATGTCTTAAAAAAAAGTTTAAAACAATTCGTATTTGAGAATAAATTTAAAACAAATTCCACCATTTTATTTAGAGAGATCTTAACGTCAAATACAACAAAAGACTTGTGTTGGTTTTTTGGTGATTATTTAAACACAAATAAAAAAATTGATTATACAATTACAAAAATAAAAACAGTCAAAGACTCTGTGAAGATCACCCTAAAAAACAAGAGAAACATAACCACACCTGTTGCATTGTATGGTATTAGAGACAAAAATATAATATGGAAGAAATGGATACCAGACGTAGATTCTACAAAGATAATTACCCTCAAAAAAGGAAATTACGACAAAGTATCTATCAACTACGAGAATCTTTACCCTGAATTCAATCAAAGAAATAATTGGAAAAATGTAAAGACAAAACTATTTGAGAGGCCCCTTCAACTGAAGCTGATTAAAGATATTGACGATCCTTATTACACTCAAGTTTTTTACAACCCTAAAATTGGGTATAACTATTACGATGGTCTAATCTTAGGAATACAATTTCATAACAAATCTATATTAGGAAAAACGCTCGAATATAGTATTGTTCCAACATACAGTTTTAAAAGTAATAATGCCTCTGGTGGATTTTCATTTTCTTACAATCATTTTCCTGAAAATAAATCAATATACAAATTTACTTTAGCAATTAACGGAAGTAGTTTTCATTATGATAAAGACTTTCGATACAGCACGTTCAATCCAAGCGCAACATTACACTTCAACAGAAAAACTTTACGTGTCGCAGGCCAAAATTATATCCGCTTAAAATACCATATCGTTGACAAGGAAATTGCTCCAGGTATTGAAAAATCAAACGAAGATAAATACAACTTAATAAAACTGACATACAAGTATTCTAAACCTCAAGTTTTAAATGATTTTAGGTTTTCAACTAGTCTAGAGATTGCCTCATTTTTCAATAAATTTTCAACTGATTTTAGGTATCGTAAATTAACCGATTCCAAGAGACTTTTTGACATTAGATGGTATACAGGAATGTTTTTAGGCAATCGTACAAACCCCAACTCAAATTATTTTAGTTATGGTCTAAGTAAACCACAAGATTACTTATTCGAATACAGGTTATTTGGTAGAGAGGAAGATGCAGGGTTCTTATACCAGCAATATGTAATTGCAGAGGGAGGATTCAAATCATTTTTCAAAGAAGACCATAAAAAATACGCAAATCAATGGATGACCACTTTTAATACAAGTTTCAATATTTGGAATTGGATTGAAATTTACAATGATATCGGTATCCTAAAAAACAAAAATCTTCCTTTTTTTCTTGGCTACGAGTCTGGAATAAGATTTAATTTCATGCATGAATTATTTGAATTATACCTACCTGTTTATTCAAATAATGGTTGGGAAGTAAAAAACGAATATTTCACTAAAATTAGATTCACTTTTGTCCTTGAACCTTTAAAAATTTTCAATTCGGCAAGAAGAGGATTTTTATAATCTCTATATATGCGAATTTAAACATCAAACAAAAACAGCTTAACACTTGATTTACAGCAATCAACACACATTTTAAATTCGACATAAAATCAGTATATTTGCCTACCGAAACAAAGCTATTTGTATGACCTCAACAACATCTGAATCCAAGCAAGAAAACTTGTCATTTGAACAATTCAAAAAAGAAATTCTTCACGATTATTATATTGCTGTATTAAGTAGAGAATGCAGTTTACTCGGAAGAAAAGAAGTGCTTACAGGAAAAGCAAAATTTGGAATTTTTGGAGATGGAAAGGAATTACCACAAATAGCGATGGCAAAAGCTTTCAAAAAAGGTGACTGGAGATCAGGCTACTATAGAGACCAAACATTTATGATGGCTCTTGGTGAGTTTACTCCCAAGCAATTTTTTGCTGGCTTGTATGCTCATACCGATATACAGCATGAACCTTTTTCTGCAGGTAGACAAATGGGAGGCCATTTTGCCACGCACATACTTGATGAAAAAGGCGATTGGAAAGATCAAACAATACAATACAACACTAGTTCAGATGTGTCATGTACAGCTGCACAGATGCCCAGACTAGTTGGACTTGCGTATGCCTCCAAACTATATAGAAATGTAGAAAGTCTAAAAACAGGTTATTCTAAATTTTCTAAGAATGGAAATGAAATTGGTTGGGGAACCATTGGAAATGCAAGTACAAGTGAAGGACATTTCTTCGAAGCAATTAACGCTTCAGGAGTATTGCAAATTCCTATGATAACAAGTGTTTGGGATGATGAATATGGAATTTCTGTACATGCCAAATACCAAACTACAAAAGAAAATATTTCTGAGGTTTTAAAAGGATTTCAAAGAGATAACAAGCATGACGGTTTAGAAATATTACGCGTAAATGGTTGGGATTACGTCCAGCTAATAGACACTTATAACAAAGCTGCTGAACTCACAAGAAAAAAACATATTCCCGTTTTAATTCATGTACAAGAACTCACCCAACCTCAAGGCCACTCTTCTTCCGGATCTCACGAGCGGTACAAAAGCGAAGAAAGATTAGCGTGGGAAACTGATTTTGATTGCAATAAAAAGTTCAAGGAATGGATTCAAGATTTCCAATTAGAATCAGTAGAGGGGACTCTGAAACTCATAGAAAACAATGAGGAGCTTGAAGAACTAGAACGTAAAGCTAAAGCAGAAGTACTTCAGGCCAAGAAAGATGCATGGAAAGATTTTCTAAAACCTTTGAACATTGAAAAGCAGGAGTTGATACAGTTATTAGAGAACGTTTCCAAAGTTAGCGCTAATAAAAACTTTATCGTTAAGATGAGAAATGAATTGGCTGAAACAAAAGAACCTTCAAGAAAAGAAATATACTCTACTGCAAGGAAAGCAACTCAATTTTTGAGATTAGAAAATTCAGAAGAAAAAGCAGACTTACAGCAGTGGTTGATTAAAAACAAGCAAATTACACAAGATCGATATAGTACAGAACTTCATAATGAGCTTGGAAATGGTGCGAGCACTATTGATGAGATACTACCCACTTATGCAGAGGAAAAGCAACAAGTAGATGCCCGTATTATTATTCGAGATAATTTTGATGCTATCTTAGCAAAGCATAACAATGTATTTATCTTTGGGGAAGATTCAGGAAAAATTGGAGACGTAAATCAAGGTTTAGAAAGCCTCCAAGATAAATTTGGTGAAGATCGTGTCACTGACACAGGAATAAGAGAGTCTACAATTATAGGTCAAGGTATCGGTATGGCTTTGAGAGGCTTAAGACCAATTGCAGAAATTCAATATTTAGACTACCTCATCTATACCATACAAACCTTAAGTGATGATCTTGCTTGTTTACGCTATAGAACTTTTGGAAAACAAAAAGCTCCTTTAATAATTAGAACGAGAGGTCACAGACTAGAGGGTATTTGGCACTCTGGTTCTCCAATGTCAATGATTTTGGGAACTCTAAGAGGGGTGCATTTGTTGGTTCCTAGAAACATGACAAAAGCTGCTGGGTTTTACAATACATTACTCCTAAGCGATGAACCTGCAATAGTTATTGAAAACCTTAACGGTTACCGTCTAAAAGAAAACTTACCAAATAACCTTGGAGCATATACAACTCCTATCGGCTATGTTGAAACCATAAAATCCGGAGCAGATATTACAATTGTTTCTTACGGATCTACACTAAAAATTGTTGAAGATACCGCAATCGATTTACTACAAGCTGGCATCGATATTGAAATAATTGATGCACAAAGTCTGATGCCTTTTGATATCAACCATGATATTTCTAAAAGTGTTCAAAAAACAAATCGTTTGTTGATTGTCGATGAGGATGTTCCTGGAGGAGCTTCTGCATATATCTTACAAAAAGTACTCGATGAACAAAATGCATATACGTATCTAGATAGCAAACCTTCTACACTAAGCGCTAAGGCTCACAGGCCTGCTTATGGTAGTGACGGAGACTACTTTTCTAAACCTTCTAAAGAAGATGTTTTTGAAGCGGCATACGCCATAATGCACGAGGTAAACCCATCTAAATTCCCAAATTTATATTAGAATTTTTACCGTAGTAAAATTTATCCTTTTTTATTCAGCATAAATAAAATATTCTGATTTAATGAAAAGCCTACCCTGACTAAAAAACAAAAGGTTCTTAAACGGGTCAAGGAAAATCAAAGAACATTACTTACATTTTAGCACGGCTACGCCAATTGCGCAACGCAAACATTTTTTCTTATCACAATACTCATTCTTTAACTCCAAGAGGCCTTGAGCCTCTAAAGCTGTGGGAACAGCTATTCCACGGTCGATATAACAACTTACAATACTATTTTTTTCATATTTAACAGCATCAATAAACGATTCCAATCTGTTTGTAAAATTAACACTGTTATGAGATTTCCCATAAGCATACTTTAAAGGCACAATGACATTTACCAACAACAAATCAATAAAGCTTTTTGATATTTGTTTTATTTTAAACTTCGAAACTTTTCCAAAAACATAATGAGTATTCCAATATTGAGAAGCCTGAACATCAAATAATATATAAAACTCTCGCAATGTATTAAAGCGAAGAACCTTGGAAAATAGATTTTGTTGTTGTTCATACAAAGAAGCAAACTGTGAAATTCGTATGGTTGGAAAATTATTCGGTCGCAATCGAAAAAACAGAAACTCTCCAGAGAAAACTTCTGTTAATTTAAATTTATTTTTCAAATACTCGTATTCATGTTTCAACCTTTTGTAAAGGTTCTCATTGATTTTTTTATTAAAAAAACCAGCTTGCCCAAATAACAGTATCTCTAACAACCCTTTTTTGGATCTGCATTTTCTAACGATTGAATACTCAAAAGAGGTTGCCATATTAAAAAATGCATCCGCGTTTAATTTCATTCCAAAACTGCGCGCTAATAATTGGAACAACACAGCTTCCCAATCATTTTGAGTGGCCTTTAATAACTCAAAAATAAAGTTTGCCTTTCTTTCCAATCTTTCAAAATACAATCTATGCAACCAAGATCGCACAATAAATGCATCCACACTTCCAACCAAACCTTCACATAAAATCCACTTTTTGCTTTTCGAAAACAGTCTATAGTAGGACTCTAAAACAGAAATATTAACATATTCTTTCAACTCCAATGTTGGAACCTCATTTTTATTGGGATCATAAATAGGCATGTCATATTCCCAAACGACATGCAAAATTATAGAATCAAAATTACAATCTTTATCATGACCATGAGCATACCAATACGAAGATTTTAGATGAACTTCAATATTCCCTGCCCAAACCTGAGAACCAATCTTCAACATACCATTAAGAAAATCTGGGCCACTTTGGTGGTTTTGAACGCCACCATTTATAATCGTAATTGGAGTATTACAAATTGTGTTAAGGGTATTCAATTCAAAAAGTTTAAACTTCCATAAAAACTGTAAAAAATCCTCTTTTAAATGATGTTTTAAAAACTCATAATGTTTCGCTCTATTACGTGATAGATTTGTTTTCATAACTTTTTCTATATAAGTTAAAACATTTAATTCAAACCATTATAATTTGATTTGATACTAGTATCAATTAATAAAATCCTTTTGGGCTAAATTTCCATGAACATCTGACAAGTTTCGTTTATTTTTGTAGCTAAAACAAATCATATGAATATTTTAGAATCGCTACAATGGCGCTATGCAACTAAAAAATTTGATTCAGATTACACCCTCAATCCTGAACAACTAACCATTTTAAAAGAGTCATTTAACTTAACAGCAACATCCTATGGACTGCAACCTATAAAACTGATTGTAATTCAAAGTAAAGAACTTAGAGAGCGACTTCTTCCGCATGCTTTTGAACAACGACAAATTTTAGATTCATCACATTTATTTGTCATTTGTATTCAGAAAGAATCCTCTGTCCGAGATATTGAAAATTATTTCAAATTAGTAAAAGACGTAAGAAATACTCCGGACGACGTTATTGCTCCTTTTAAAGAATACCTCAAAGGAACGTATTCTAAAACGAAGAAAGAAGACTTACTTCAAGCAGCTAGGTCACAAGCATATATTGCACTCGGAAATCTTTTAACAGTATGCGCCACCCAACAAATAGATAGTTGTCCTATGGAAGGGTTTCACCCTGATAAATTTGACGAAATTCTTGAATTAGAAGCTCTTAACCTAAAATCCGTTTTATTGCTACCTGTAGGAAAAAGAGCCAACGATGACTATATGGCATCGTTAAAAAAAGTAAGAAAACCTTTAAAAAATATTGTTATTGAAATGTAACATTTTTAAACATGAACAAGACTATAAGAAATACGGAACCTAAAATAATCTGGAATCATTTTTCGGACATCAATGCTATTCCTAGGCCTTCGAAAAAAGAAGGACGTATTGTAAACTTTATCGAAAACTTTGGAAAAAGACTTGATTTAGACACAAGTACTGACGCTATTGGTAATGTTCTAATTAAAAAGCCTGCTACACCAGGTTTTGAGAATTGTAAAACTGTAGTTTTGCAATCGCATTTAGACATGGTCCATCAAAAGAACAATGATACTGTATTTAATTTTGAAACCGATGGAATTCTTATGGAAATACAACAAGGGTGGATTACAGCCAAAGGAACAACCCTAGGAGCTGATAATGGCATTGGTGTTGCTGCTATAATGAGTGTATTATCTTCTACAAACATAGAACATCCGGCAATCGAAGCTTTATTTACCGTAGATGAAGAAACGGGAATGACAGGAGCTATGGAATTGCAACCGAATTTTTTATCGGGAGACATCTTATTAAATTTAGACACCGAAGATGATGATGAGATATCCATTGGTTGCGCAGGTGGTGTTGACATTACAGCTACTAAAAAATATGAGCTCACCAAAACGCCCGAAAAAAACATATGTTACCAACTAATTATTGATGGATTGAGCGGTGGACATTCCGGAATGGACATTCATAAAGGGCTAGGAAATTCAAACAAATTACTCAATAGAATCTTAACACATTTAGATGCATTTCTCGAGTTTTCGTTAATTTCATTTAGAGCAGGAAATCTAAGAAACGCGATTCCTAGAGAGGGCATTGCCATCCTATCTATTTCCAAGAACGACCAAGCTCTTTTTATGAAAGAGTTGTGTACTATATCATCCATTCTTAAAAATGAATTCAAACTCAAAGAGAGCCAATTAAATATTGCGTCTAACGAGGTGCCAACAACTTTGGAATGCATGACTTCTTCTTTTCAAAAAAGATTCCTAAGTAGCATATCTGCATTGCACAATGGTGTTTTTTCTATGAATGCAAAAATAAACGACTTGGTAGAAACTTCAAATAATGTCGCTAGAATTATTGCTGAAAACGGAACTATGGAAATTGCATGTCTCACGCGTTCTTTCTCAGAATCTGGGAAAGAAAATTTAGTAAATTCTATTAAAAGTGTTTTTCTCCTTGCCAACTATAACATCTCTATATCTGGCGATTATCCAGGATGGGAGCCAAACCCCAAAACAGAAATTTGTGCGATACTGAAAGAAACGTATCACGATTTATTCGATGACCAACCAAATATCATCGCATGTCATGCTGGTTTGGAATGCGGCATTTTAGGAACCCATTATCCAAACATGGAAATGATTTCGTTTGGACCTACAATCAAAGGAGCTCACTCTCCGGATGAAAAGGTAAATATAAAATCCACACAAAAATTTTGGAAATACTTATTAGAGATTCTAAAAAGAATCCCCGTAAAATAACGAACAAAAAAAACAGACATTCAGGTCTGTTTTTTTATTGAATTACTATCCTAATTTTTATTAAAATCCTTATAGTTGGGAATCGGACTGGTCATACCAAGAATTACCTTCCCGGTCTCTCCTGTATCTGGATCAATAAAATATGGGAAATCAATATTGCCTCTTGCATCCAATGGATTCCCAATAGTAACAAATTCATTCATAACCTCATCTCTTGTAGTCACAAAATCATTATCATCGTCTACATCTTCAAAATCATCTTTGTTATCGCCATCCGTGTTATAGGTAGTAATATTTCCTGCAGCGTCAAAAGAAATTTCAAACTTCGTAGGAACTCCGTCCAAATCCGTATCTATTAGATTGACATCATCCAATTCGATTCGAAAAATCAAACAAGAGTTTGACGTATACGGCAAACCTCCCACAGCACCATTCATATACCCTAGTCCTGAAGGAAATATAATATACCCTCTTCCGGGATTGATAAAGTTAAAATCCTCATCCTCTGTTGTCTCAAATGTTCCTCTTGTAAACTGAGGCAATCCTCTGCCCCAACCCTCAATAGTATTCGGCAATTGAAACCAAACAGGGTAATCTTCTCGGGAGTCAAACACCGTACTATCTAACAACATTCCTGAATATTTAACAAACACAGAATCTACAGTAGACGGGCTTGAGAATCCAATATTTCCGTTATCTACTCCTTCCTCTTCAATGTAATAATACATTGTATAGGTTTCTAACGTACCGTTAGCCTTAATACCTTCAATAGAATCTAACTTTGGATCTTCCTTCAAAGGCACTTGATCTTCTATTGGTAAGGCATCGCCACCAACAAAACCAACCGACCACAATCTTCCATCATTTGTATTGTAATAATGTGTATTCAGGTAGTTATTAATAGAATCTCTATCAATAATTAATTGAGCATCATGATCAAAAGGTGTCGTAACAATCTCATTCGTATCTTTTTCACATGATACAGAAAAAATCATCAATAAAACAAGAACACTGAATAATATATTTTTATACATTTTTATCGAATTGACATGCTATTTTTTAAAAGCTGCAATGTACAATTTTCCTATCTTTGTTAAAAGTATATCTTAACATTTTAACTTTTTGAATGAGAATTGATAAATACCTTTGGACAATACGTTATTACAAAACAAGATCGCTTGCTACTGAGGCTTGTAAAAAGGGTCATATTAAAATTAATGGTGCCAATGTAAAGCCAGCAAAAGATGTATATATTGGAGAAAAAATTATCCTGCGAAAAAATCAAATAAACTACCAAATTGAAGTATTGGACATCCCTAAAAATAGAGTGGGCGCAAAACTTGTCGATCTTTACAAGAAAGATACGACTCCAAAAGAAGAATTTGAGGCGCAAGAATTACTAAAATATTCAAAAGATTATTATCGTAAGAAAGGAGCTGGAAGACCCACTAAAAAAGACAGAAGAGATATTGATGACTATTATGAAGATCCTTTTTTAGTTACTAGGGATAAAGAGGAAGAATAATAAATCTATTTCTCACACTATTTTTAATGAAATCAATATATTTACGATAAGAAATAAAACAAAATAATGACAGACAATAGTATTCTTACTAACGACCAAATCGTTCATAAAACACGCAGAATTGCGTATCAGATTCTAGAAAACAATGTAAATGAAAAAGAGGTTGTTCTTGCTGGTATTTGCGGAAATGGGTACATCTTTGCAACACGTATCCAAAAAATATTGGAAGAAATTTCTGAGATAAAAATTACCTTGTGCGAAGTGAGTATCAATAAAAAAAAACCAAGAGAGCCGATCAGCACATCTATTAATTTAGATCTATATAAAAACAAATCATTGGTTTTAATTGATGATGTTTTAAACTCAGGTTCTACATTAATTTATGGCGTAAAACACTTTTTAGAAGTCCCTCTACTAAGGTTCAAAACAGCTGTTTTAGTAAACAGAAACCATAAAAAATATCCTGTCAAGGCAGATTTCAAAGGAATTTCTCTGTCCACTTCTTTAAAAGAGCATATACAAGTTGAATTTACTGCTGATTCAGCAAAGGCATATTTATCCTAAAAGTGCTAAAACATCTTTCGTTACCTCCTTAATTGTTTTTCGATCCACTGAAATCGTATGTTTGGATTGTTCATAGAAAAATGCTCTCTCAAACAAATGCTTTCCTATGAACTCCTTTAAAGCATCATCCTGGACCTCTGAAACCAATGGTCTTTTTGATTTTTCATGAATTATTCTTTCGTAAATCGTAGGAACCGTAGCTCGTAAATAGAATGAAGTTGCGTTGGCTAATACCGCTTCCATATTTCCTGAAAAACAAGGAGCTCCTCCTCCTAGTGACAGGACACAAGGTTTTTCTTGATCCAATATTTCACGTAGGTATTGAGTCTCTTTACGCCTAAAATAGATTTCACCTTTATTTTTAAAAATTTCAGAAACCATATTGTTTTCTTTTCTCTCAATATAGGCATCTAAATCAATCAAATCTATACCGAGATGTCTACTAACTTCTTTGGCTATAGCCGTTTTACCACTTGCCATATACCCTATAAAAACAATCTTCATAATTTAAAGCAACTCTTCATTAATATAATTGCAAATATGAAGCAAAAAAGTACAATAAAAAACTTGTGGAATTAAAATATGGTTTTATATTTGCACTCGCAATATCATATTGTA
>Ga0233426_10000241_pt1 | contig 61550 bp, 55 predicted proteins | sample SI_118_April2016_6_FD_179875 | JGI IMG/M metagenome (GOLD analysis project Ga0233426, IMG submission 179875) | Seawater microbial communities from Saanich Inlet, British Columbia, Canada - SI_118_April2016_10_MG | ecosystem: Environmental > Aquatic > Marine > Inlet | place: Canada: British... | reverse complement strand
GTCGACAGCCTTATCCAGCTCCTAATAGTTAGGGGGGACCATGATGGTGTCTTGAGCAGTCGATGCTAGCTCAGGATAATCTAAGGTGAAATGTAATCCGCGGCTTTCTTTGCGCTCCATCGCGCACCGAATTATCAATTCTGAAACGGTGGCTAAATTACGCAATTCTAAAAGATCGCGGGTGACTTTACAGTTGCTGTAGTATTCTTGGATTTCTTTTTGAAGTAATTTTATTCTATGTTGGGCACGCTCTAAACGTTTGTTGGTTCTTACAATGCCGACATAATCCCACATGAAGCGTCTTAATTCGTCCCAATTGTGTGAAATAACAACGTCTTCATCGGAATGGCTTACTCTTGATTCATCCCATTCAGGAATGAAATCTGACTTCGGTATCTGGTGGATATTTTGGTTGATAGATTGAGCAGCTGCCTGAGCGTAAACTAGACATTCAAGTAGTGAATTGCTCGCCATTCGGTTTGCTCCATGCAGTCCGGTAAAGGCATTTTCTCCGATAGCATAGAGATTGTGTAAATCTGTTTGACCTTCGTGTCCAACCATAATCCCTCCGCAGGTGTAGTGCGCTGCCGGAACCACTGGAATGGGATCTAACGTTATGTCGATACCAAAGGACAAGCATTGTTCATAAACGGTGGGGAAGTGGCTCTGAATAAAGTCAGCAGGTTTATGGCTAATGTCCAGATAAACGCAATCACTACCAAGTCTCTTCATTTCGTGGTCAATCGCTCGGGCTACAACATCTCTTGGAGCAAGCTCGGCATCAGGGTGGAAATTCTGCATGAATGGACTGCCATCGGGTAGTTGCAAAATAGCACCTTCACCTCGCAAAGCCTCGGTAATAAGAAATGATTTTGCTTTTGGATGATAAAGACATGTCGGATGAAATTGATTGAATTCCATATTGGCTACGCGACATCCTTTACGCCATGCCATGGCAATCCCATCACCACTAGCTCCATCGGGATTGCTGGTATAAAGATAAGCTTTGCTGGCCCCTCCAGAGGCTAGAATAACACTTTTAGCTTGAAACAAAGCTATCGCAGATGACTTGATGTCTAACAGATAGGCACCAGTACAACGATGGATATTCGTATTTTTATCAGTTTGAGTGACTAAATCAACGGCACAGTACTGTTCAAAAATATCAATGTTCTGAGCAGCTATAACTTGGTCAACCAGAGTGCCTGTGACTTCTTTTCCAGTTGCATCATTGGTGTGTAAAATTCGACGGTGACTATGTCCGCCCTCTTGAGTGAGATGATAGCTTTGGCGGTCATCATCTTGAGTAAAGGCAACCCCCTGTTCAATAAGCCAGCGCACGGCACTGGGTCCATTCTCAACAACTAGCCTCACTGAATCTGCGTGGCACAGACCTGCACCTGCAACAAGTGTATCTGTTATGTGAGCATCGGCACTGTCATCTTTGTCAAATACGGCGGCTATGCCCCCCTGAGCCAGCCACGAAGCGCCGGCTTGTAATGATGCTTTACTGATTAGGGCGATACTTAAATTTTTGTCTAGTTGCAGCGCACTCGTGAGCCCTGCTGCACCACTTCCAATAATAAGCACGTCATATTGATAGGTTTGTTTCATTATGATGTCACACAAAAAAGAGACTACATGATAATATAACATTCTTATTCTAGCGAACTAATCGCGCGTGATGGTGTCTTTTTTATGGATGGCAGAAAAAATGAAGCTGCTCAGAACTTAACAAACCTACTCAGGTGGGATGAAAACGGATTGCTGAATGGTCGATAAAAATGCACAGGTCTGCGATCAGCAGCTAGTAGTGCGCGTTCAAAATGGTGATAAGGGTGCATTTGATTTGTTGGTATTAAAATATCAACAAAAAATGCATGCTATCGTCAGTCGATTCGTTCGTGACACTGATGATGTTGCGGACGTTGTTCAAGAATCTTTTATTAAAGCCTATAGAGCTCTGCCCAATTTCAGGGGTGATAGTCAGTTTTATACTTGGCTTTATAGAATCGGTGTGAATACAGCAAAAAATTACTTAGTGGCTCGTAGTCGGCGGCCACCCTCTTCAGATGTCGACGTTGCTGACGCAGAATATTACTCTGGCAATGAGTATCTAAAAGATTTGGGTACGCCTGAAAACAATTTTTTTCGCGATGAACTTGAGTCACTTATTTTAAAAGTTATTGCTGAGTTACCTGAAGATCTGAGAACCGCAGTGACGTTGCGTGAATATGAGGGTCTCAGTTACGAGGAAATTGCTCAGATAATGGATTGTCCTGTGGGTACTATTAGATCTAGAATTTTTCGTGCTAGGGAGTCTATCGACACCCATATTATGAAGTTAGTTGATAATGACTAAAGAATCTGTGAACCTTTTCGTTTGAAGTCTGTCCAAAGGCTACAAAGAGAAAAACCTTATATTTAGAGGCGCTATAATGAGTCAATATGATAAACAACTTGGAGAGTCGCTGTCGGCCTTGATGGACGGCGAAGCTAGTGAGCTCGATACGCGTCGGGTCCTTAAAGAGTTGTCAGCTGAAAAGAGTGAGCAGGCTGAACTGTTGCGGGGGAAGTGGCGTCGATACCAAAGTGTATCCGCAGTGATGAGCGGGTCTTCCATATCAAATATTGACTACTCTCTAGCGATATCTCAGGCTGTGGCCAAAGAAGACACTTTGACCAAAAGCACGCAGTCGACCTGGGCACAGTCTTCAGGTCGATTTGTTATTGCCGCTTCAGTAGCTCTGGTAGCCATTTTCGGAGTTCAGCAATTTAATCAACCCTTAGATGTGATAAATCAATCGTCTGATTTTGCTCAAATTGATGAGATGCCCCTGGACTCCATGATGGGCCCAGTTAACCAGTTCCCGTCAGGGTTTAGTGTGCCCATGAGTACAGAGGTGCAAGCAGTAAGTTCCGAGGGTTATTCAGAGGTAGAGGTGCAGGCCTATCTTGGATATATTCTTTCTAAACATGCTTCACAAGCGCCTTATGCCAGAATGCAAGGCATGCTTCCCTATGCTCGAATTGAAAAGCGCGCACCTGCAGCTCAAGCAGAGTAATTTCTGATAGTGAATAGTCGACTTTTGTTTAATTGTGCAGCGATGCTTTGCGTAATGTTTGTTAGTCATTTTGCTATATCACAGCAGTTTACATCAGCTTATGAACTGTTGGCTGAGATGACCAATTCTGCGGATAGGCTAAATTATTCAGGTCTTGTGACCTATGAGAAGTCAGGTCGTTTGAAGACTCTGAAAGTTTTACATCTTGCCCGCGACGAAATCAGCTATGAAAAAATAGTTCATGTAGATGGTCCGAAAGGTGAGTTTGCTCAATGGAGACATCGCGCGGCATGTAAGGGTTTAAATCCGATGATTTCTGGGAATGATCTGCCATCGCTTAATGAAGATTCTCTAAAGAGATTTGCAGGATCCTACTCATTTGAAATAAGAGGTCAGTCTCGAGTTGCGAGCCGGATTGGCACCCTTTTGTTTATAAAACCTAATGATCAATTCCGCTTGCCTTATATATTAACCATTGATCAACAGTCTAACTTAATACTAAAATCTGTAATTCTAGATTTGTCTGGCAAGCCGTTAGAACGCTTTCAATTTATTGAAATTGCTATCGGTGGCGATCTTGATTTACTGGAGTTGCCGGTGTCAGCTGCGACAGGGAATAGCAATAGTAATTGTAATCTTGGATTTATTGAACAAGAACAACGTCAATGGTTGGTTGATTGGGTGCCCCCTGGGTTTGTTATGACTTCGTCTGAGAAAAATGAGGCCTCGGATCATACAACCATGGTTTTTTCTGATGGTTTAGCCAGTTTCTCAGTATTCGTAATCTCAGGTAGTAAAAGCTCTGGATTACCTAGCTTTACTTCTAGCAGTGGTGCTACAACTGTGGTCAGCGTAAAGCTTAATCTTGATGGGGCGCCAATAACTGTTTCAGTAGTAGGAGAAATTCCCCAGGCTACGGGTAAAAAAATTGCTCAATCGATACTTCAATCATCCGAAACGACTAAGACGCCGTAAATTTTTAGTAAAGAGGTTTTATGCTGCTTGAAACAGGCACTGTGGTTAGCAAAACAACCCATGCGCTAATGGTTGAGACTATCAAAAAAAGTACTTGCGCACACTGCAGCGCTGCGTCTGGTTGCGGTCATGCGGTGTTGTCTAAATTTTCCACAAATACTAATCAAGTTCGTGTCTTATTGGGAAAGTTTTCAACCGAAGATGTTGGTTTGGGTGATGATGTGACCATCGGTGTTCCTGAATATGTTGTTGTCCAGGGAGCACTTTTGATTTATATGCTGCCTTTGATTTTGTCAATTTCTGGAGCTTGGATATCGGGTTACGGCGTTTCTGGTTTAGAGGGCGATGTAAGCGGCATTTTTGGCGCTTTGATGGGTTTCGCTTTAGGAGGGTTTGCAACACGTTTTTGGACGCGGAAAACAAGTGGTGATGAAGCCCGAAATCCAGTGTTAATTGCGGTAAGTGAGTAACTTTTTCTAATGTTTGAATATCAATATTGTTAAACGGGAGTTGTTGTGGTTAAAATTTTTATTCGCCTATGCTTTTCATTGTTTGTTTTTCAGGCGCAAGCCTTTGCTGCCTTGCCAGATTTTGCAACATTGGTTGAGGACGTATCCCCTGCAGTAGTCAAAATTAATACGGTGGGATCTTCAACTCCAACTGCCGATAATATACCTTCCTTACAGGGTCAAATCCCTGAGATCTTTCGTGAGTTACTTGAGCAACGGCAACGACCGGTTCGACCATCTCAGACTATGGGGTCTGGATTTGTAGTGTCCTCAGACGGATTCATATTGACAAACCATCACGTGGTTTCTGGTGCTGATAAAATCCAAGTACAATTTGCTGATCGACGGGAATTCTTGGCAACCATTGTAGGCTCTGACCGTACATCTGATCTGGCACTGCTCAAAATTGACGCTACTGATTTGCTAAGTTTAAAATTTGCCAAGCCCGAATCCACAAGAGTTGGTGAGTGGGTGATCGCTATCGGTTCTCCATTTGGATTAGACTATTCAGTAACCGCGGGGATTGTTAGTGCGATTGGAAGATCTTTGCCAACTGAGAACGGCGAAAATTATGTGCCGTTTATTCAGACGGATGTTGCCATTAACCGAGGTAATTCTGGTGGCCCGTTGTTTAATCTAGATGGTGACGTGGTCGGCATTAATTCTCAAATTTATTCACCTACTGGAGGCTCGGTAGGATTATCTTTTTCCATTCCTGTAAGCGTCGCTATTAATGTTATGGAGCAGCTGCGTGAAAATGGTCAAGTTAGTCGCGGTTTTCTGGGAGTTGGCATAGAAAATGTGAGCAAAGACCTTGCTCAAGCATTGGGTATGCCTGGGCCTATGGGTGCGGTCATCAGCAGTGTTGCACCTAAGAGTGCCGCTGCAAAGGGAGGTCTCTTTGAGGGCGATGTCGTGGTAAGTATTAATGGTCAGTCGATTTTGTATGCAAGTGACTTACCGCATATTGTCGGCTTGATTGAGCCAGATTCAACGATAAAAATTGAAATATTTAGGGAGGGGAAACGTAAAAAGCTTTCTTTGAAAGTAGGATCTCTGCCTGGTAGTAACCTTGCTCAAATAAAACAAAGCGATGATGGTGATCATCTGGGTTTACGCATTGATGATATTGCTCAAGATGAGTTAAGGGCTTTAAACTTAGCGGGGGGCATTGAAGTCGTTAGTGTTACAGATAACTCACCGGCTGACGAAACAGGCATCCAGCAGGGCGACATTATTGTCCAGTTAGGGTTCAGCAAGATAGCCGATGCTGACCAATACCTTAGTATTGTTGCTGAGTTACCCACGCAGACTCCAGTGGCAATTCGATTTTACCGGCAGGGTAGAGCCATTTTTCGAACGATTACTCTTGAAGAAAATTAAGCAGCACTAGTGATTAATTTTTCTTTAATAGAGCCAAGCGTTCATGGCATCCCAAGCGCAAATGAGCTAGACTTCGCGCGCTTATTGAAACGGTAGTAAAAAACTTTTGTCTGAACTCAGTCATATTAGAAATTTTTCCATCATCGCTCATATTGACCATGGAAAATCCACCGTCGCCGACCGATTTATTCAGTTGTGTGGTGGGTTAAGTGAGCGCGAAATGGCCGCGCAAGTGCTCGACAGCATGGACATAGAGCGAGAACGTGGTATCACCATTAAAGCACAGAGCGTTACTCTGCCGTATACATCTGCAGATGGTAACACCTACCAACTTAATTTTATTGATACGCCAGGTCACGTGGATTTTTCCTATGAAGTATCTAGATCGCTTGCCGCCTGTGAAGGAGCACTTTTAATCGTCGATGCAGCTCAGGGGGTCGAAGCTCAGTCGGTGGCAAACTGCTATACCGCCATCGCTCAAGGGCTAGAGGTAATTCCTGTACTCAACAAAATGGATTTACCTCAGGCTGAGCCAGAGAAGGTTATTAACGAAATAGAGAACATTATTGGTATTGAAGCGAGTGAGGCGGTTCGCTGCAGCGCGAAAACTGGCGAAGGTATCAATGAAATCCTAGAAGAGCTTGTTCGTCAGGTGCCGGCACCGGTAGGCGATGTGGATGCGCCATTACAGGCGTTAATCATTGATTCTTGGTTTGATAACTATCTGGGTGTTGTTTCACTGGTACGCGTTATGCAAGGCACCTTGGAGGTTAAAAGTAAAATTATTGCTAAATCTATCGGCAAATCACATGTCGTTGATAGTGTGGGTGTTTTTACGCCAAAGCGTAAAGAGACCGGCCGCTTACGCGCTGGCGAGGTTGGCTTTATGGTCGCTGGTATAAAAGATATTTTGGGAGCCCCTGTGGGCGATACAGTGACCACGTTGTCATGTTCTGATATCGACGCACTCCCAGGCTTCCAACGAGTAAAACCACAGGTTTACGCAGGTATGTTTCCAGTGGATTCTGATGATTTTGAAGAATTTAGAGAAGCTCTGAGTAAGCTAGCGGTAAATGATGCATCCTTGTTTTATGAGCCTGAGAGTTCCGATGCACTGGGCTTTGGTTTCCGTTGTGGTTTTCTTGGCATGTTGCATATGGAAATTATCCAAGAGCGCCTAGAGAGAGAATATAATCTTGATCTTATCACCACAGCTCCCACAGTTGTTTATGAAATTATCACCGCGAAGGGAGAGACTCTTTATATGTCTAATCCATCTGATTTGCCTGATCCCGGTCAGATAGATGAGATGCGTGAACCAATCTGTGAAGCTAACATTCTGGTCCCCAAGGAATATGTTGGTAATGTAATCACCCTCTGTGTTGAAAAACGGGGCGTTCAAAAAGATATGCAGTTTATTGGTGGTCAAGTATCTATTAGTTATGAGTTACCCATGAGCGAAGTGGTTATGGATTTCTTCGATAGACTAAAATCAGTTAGTCGAGGCTTTGCTTCGTTAGATTACAACTTTGTGCGGTTTGAGCAGGCAACATTAGTAAAATTGGATATTCTCATTAACGGCGATAGAGTTGATGCCCTAGCGGCGATTACGCACCGAGATCATTCTATTGCCAAAGGGCGTAACCTTGCAGATAAAATGAAAGAATTAATTCCTCGTCAAATGTTCGATGTGGCCATTCAAGCGGCCGTTGGTGGCAGTGTGATAGCAAGAACAACAGTCAAGGCATTGCGCAAGAACGTCACTGCAAAGTGTTATGGTGGTGATGTAACTAGAAAGAAAAAGTTATTAGAGAAGCAAAAAGCTGGCAAGAAACGTATGAAACAGGTTGGAAATGTTGAAATACCCCAGGATGCTTTTTTGGCAGTGCTAAAAACATAAATAAAACGCTTTATCATCATCGGTGCACAGGTAACAGCAATGAACTTTAATTTTGAATTAATTCTTACGATACTGTTTTTAATTACAGGGTTCTTCTGGTTAGCAAATCGATTTCTGTTAAAGCAAGAGGAAGGTGTTGTTGAGTTTTTTGCCTCTCTTGCACCTGTGCTTGGGTTAGTGTTGATTCTTCGCTCTTTTATTATTGAGCCCTTTCAGATTCCCTCTCGATCTATGGTACCCACATTAAAAGTGGGCGACTTTATCTTAGTCAGCAAATGGAACTATGGTGTCCGTTTACCGGTGTTAAGAACCAAAATTTTTGAGGTTGGGAAGCCTCAAAGGGGTGATGTTATTGTATTTTTTCCGCCTCATGAAGATCGCTATTTCATTAAGCGACTGATAGGTCTTCCTGGTGATAAAATTGATGTTTTAAATGGCATGGTTTACGTAAACGATGAATTAGTGCCGCAGATCGCTGCCGATATTATCGCTGACTCTCCTCGCTCTGTTGTAATGACTGAGAATCTTGATGGTGTTGATCATCTGATCCAAAAGCGTGTGCCGCCTACGCGGTTAAGTCAACGTTTCTCTGATACTGTCCCAGCGGGCCACTACTTTATGATGGGAGACAGCCGCGACAACTCCAGCGATAGCCGTGTTTGGGGGCCTGTGCCTGAAGATCGCATCGTTGGGAAAGCTTTTGCTCGATGGATGTTCTGGGACTCTTACAGCAGTATCCCGTCTTTTGAGCGGGCCGGCTCTATTGAGTGAATGTTGACTGTTATCTTTTTTCCTCCAAAACTCAGGGCATCACTGTTTGAGAATTCAATACACGCAGCTATAGTCAATGCTATGATGCGAGCTAGCTTAATCCTTCAGAGAACAAAGGTGAAAATTGTAAATCATAGGTACAACTGTGAGCGCTAACGCTAAGCAACTTCAACAACGTTTGGATTATCATTTTGCAGATGATCGATTGTTGGTCCTCGCCCTCTCGCATCGAAGTTTTTCCGCTGCTAATAATGAACGATTGGAATTTTTAGGTGATTCAATTTTAGGTGCTGTGGTAACAGATTATCTCTACCAGTACTTCCCTAACGTGCGCGAGGGAGATCTAAGTCGTATGCGTTCTGCTATTGTGTGCGGTAAGTCACTGGCTGTAGTGGCTAAAAAGTTCGATTTAGGCCCAGAACTGTTGCTAGGATCCGGTGAAATGAAGAGCGGTGGAAATAGGCGCGATTCTATTCTTGGAGATACGGTAGAGGCTCTAATTGGTGCGGTTTATCTGGATAAAAACTTTTTGGCAGCTAAAAAATGTGTTCTTTTTTGGTTTCAAGACCTACTTGCTACAACACTGGATTTGGCGCCTGCCAAAGATCCTAAAACAGCCCTGCAGGAGTGGTTGCAACGGCGTGGTAAGCCACTACCCATATATAAATTAATGCATACTGGTGGGGAAGCTCACCAGCGGTTATTTACCGTCGGCTGCAGTATTGATTCTATCGATCAAGTCTTTAGTGCTACCGCTAGTAGTCGAAGGCAGGCTGAACAGTTGGCCGCACAGCAACTATTACAACAACTGGAGCAAAAGTTTTGACTACTGATCAACCATACTGTGGCTATGTAGCTATTATTGGTCGCCCCAATGTAGGTAAATCGACGCTGCTCAATCATATTCTAGGTCAAAAACTCTGCATCACTTCACGCAAACCGCAAACGACTAGACATACATTGGTCGGGATAAAGACCGATGGCGATGTGCAGATGATATTTGTTGATACGCCAGGCATTCATACCAACCAAGAACGAGCGATCAACCGTGTTATGAATCGCTCTGCAGCAAGTGTTATTGCTGATGTAGATGTGGTGATTTTTGTTGTTGATAGATTTGAGTGGAGTGAAGCGGATGAGTACGTTGCTAGGTATTTATCTAACAATGACGTGCCGGTAATTGTTGCTGTAAACAAAGTTGATATGATTGAGGACAAGGAAGCATTGCTACCGCATTTGGAATTTATTGCCAGAAAAGTGAATGCTGTCGAGTTTATTCCTCTATCGGCGTTGCGCAAAACCAATCTTGATGAGTTGGAGGAAAAGGTAAAAACCCTTATACCTCAGCAAGCACATATGTTCCCAGAGGACCAAATTACTGATCGCAGTGAGCGATTTTTAGCAGCTGAAATTGTTCGTGAGAAAATTACCCGGCAACTTGGCGCAGAGGTGCCATATCAGGTCACTGTTGAGATAGAACAGTTTCGAGTTGAAGGGAAAATAACTTATATTGATGCTTTGATATTGGTTGAGAGGGATGGTCAGAAGAAAATCATTATTGGTACCAAGGGCGATCGGATCAAAAAAATTGGTGAGCAGGCTCGGGCAGATATCGAAAGTTTACTTGACTGTAAGGTGATGCTGAGAACCTGGGTTAAAATTCGTAGCGGCTGGTCCGATGATGAGCGTGCGCTGCGTAGTCTCGGCTATATGGGAGACTAGATTTCAGTGAAAGTCGATAATCAAGTTGGCTTCATACTGCACACAACGCCTTACAAAGAGTCAAGCTTGTTAGTCGACCTATTTACCTTGCAATATGGACGTATACGCTGTGTTGCCAAGGGCTATAGAAAACCCAGCAAGACCGGTGCTACTCGTGCTCTGTTTCCCTACACGGAATATCAACTTGGTTGGCTGGGTCGTGGTGACCTGAAAACACTAATTCAGTCAGAAGCCATTGGCGCGTCACTTTTTTTACAGGGCAGTAAACTATTTACTGGACTTTATGTTAATGAGTTATTTTACCGCTTGCTTCACGAATATGACCCTTATGAAACACTGTTTACTCAATATCAGTATTTTCTGCAAAAATTAGCTGCGGGTACCTCTAGGGAGAATGATTTGCGTCAGCTGGAAATGTGCCTTCTTGATGAGCTCGGGTACGGGTTGGCTCTAGATGCAGATGCTATTCATGGTCTTCCTTTAATTGCGGATAAACTTTATAACTACATTCCCGAGCAGGGATTGATAGAGTGTTCCAATCAAAAAAACAGGATTTCTGGTGTTTATAAAGGAATCGATCTTATAGCCTTTGCCCGGGGAGACTCTATTTCGCAGTCAGTTTCTAAGACTGCTAAACACCTATTGCGCAGCGTAATAAACTTCTACCTCAATGGTAAGCCCTTACATAGTCGCGCGCTTTACAGAGACTATTTGAGCAGCAATTCTGAGGTTTCAGAGGGAGTCAATATGGAGTCGTCTTCGTGATTAAAGGAGTTGGCACAGACATTGTAGAAATAGCGAGAATAGCGTCTATTTTGAATCGGCAAAACGATCGTTTTGTGTCACGTATCTTAACTGATCATGAACAACGTGAATATATCAAGAGTCAACGAAAAACAACTTTTTTGGCTAAGCGCTTTGCTGCAAAAGAGGCCGTTGCCAAAGCCTTGGGCACTGGCATTGGCAATGGTGTTAGTTTCCAGGATATTGAGATTACCCATGATGATAAGGGTGCACCACTAGTGATATTGTCTGGAGGTGCTAAGGCAGTGATGTTTGATAAGAGTGCTAGTAATGTCTTTATCAGTATTTCAGATGAGATAAATTATGCAATTGCCTATGCAGTGATTGCCGCATGATACCCAGTGTGTGATTGCTAAAATTTGTGATTAAGTGAGCGTTTAAATCGATGATACATTTTCCTTCAATAGATGGAACCATTGGTAATACTTCGATGGTACGTCTGCAACGCATGCCTGGAAATACCTCTAATATTATTCTAGCCAAAATGGAAGGAGATAATCCTGCGGGTAGTGTAAAAGACAGGCCGGCTGTCAGTATGATTACAAATGCGCAAAAAAGGGGAGAAATTAAACCAGGCGATCGACTTATTGAGGCCACCAGCGGCAACACAGGTATTGCCTTAGCAATGGCCGCTGCGATGCTCGGTTACAAAATGACTCTTATTATGCCCTCAAGTGCAACGGTAGAAAGAAAAATGGCGATGAGCGCTTATGGCGCGGAGCTGATTGAAGTGAGTGCGAAATCGGGGATGGAGGGTGCACGTGACTTAGCACTGCAGATGCAAGCGCAGAATCTAGGTACGGTTCTTGATCAGTTCAATAATTCAGATAATGCCGAAGCTCACTATCAAGGAACGGGTCCTGAGATATGGAGAGATACGAGGGGTTCTGTTACGCATTTTGTAAGCTCAATGGGTACCACCGGAACTATTATGGGGGTATCCAGATATTTGAAGGAGCAAAATTCGAAGGTTCAAATAGTCGGTTTGCAACCCGAAGAAGGCGCTGCTATTCCTGGCATCCGTCGATGGTCCAAGGCGTATCTGCCGGGTATATTTGAGCCAGCTAAAGTGGATGTAACTATAGATATTTCTCAGCATGATGCCGAGCACACCATGCGTCGTTTAGCCCAGGAAGAGGGTATATTTTGTGGTTCATCTGCAGGGGGAGCAGTATTTGCCGCTCTTGGCTTGAGTGCTCGGGTCAAAAATGCAGTGATTGTTACGATTATTTGTGACAGAGGTGATCGCTATTTATCTACTGGGATCTATAACTAAAAAAAGTAAAAGTTCATAGGAAAGCTTATGAAAATTGATAATCTGGCAGATGATACTCATTACACTCTTGCTGACTTACGCTATTTGATGAGCCGGCTACGAGACTCTGAAACAGGGTGTCCCTGGGACATAAAGCAAAATTTTAACTCCATAATTTCTTGCACTCTTGAAGAAGTTTACGAGGTTGTTGATGCCATTGAGACTGAAGACCCCGAACAGTTAAAAGAGGAGTTGGGAGATTTACTTTTTCAAATTATTTTTTATAGCCAGCTAGGTCAAGAGCAAAATCTGTTTGACTTTGACGACATTATTAGCCTGATCACCACGAAATTACTGCGACGACATCCCCATGTATTTCCTCTGGGTACCCTGACTTCTGTGAGAGATACGAAGGAGGCTGTAAATGCAGATACCATAAACCAGTCTTGGGAGGCTATTAAGCAACAAGAGCGAACTAAAAAGGGTGCCAGCCAAATTTTTGATGATATACCTCTGGCATTACCGGCTTTAACTCGCGCAGTAAAGTTGCAAAAACGAGCGTCTACGGTTGGTTTTGACTGGCCAAGTATTGTTCTTGTGGTTGCTAAAATTAATGAAGAGATTGAGGAGCTAAATACTGAGATGGCTGAAGGAGATGAGGATAGTATTGTCGAAGAACTTGGTGATATTATGTTCAGTTGTGTGAATCTTGCGCGTCACTTAAAGCGTGACCCAGAGACTGTGATGCGCCATGCTAATAGAAAATTTCAACGACGATTTCAAACAATGCAGAGCTTTCTAGGTGATCAGGATTTTGATCAGTTGTCTGATCATCAGATGGAGTCACTCTGGACTCAGGTAAAACAAGCAGAGCAATAAATTGATGTCAAAGGCCTGAATTTAGAGTGTTTACATCACAAACCAGGGTTGTTCAACTATGGCATTCGGTGTATCGTACCGAGCTTAACGTTGAAGCTAAATTCGTCTGCGTGAAAAAGGATTTAGGCAATCAAATGCGCGACGACAATACTTACAACAAGGTAGTCAGCACGCGTATTTTGGTGTACCCCGCAGATAATTGAGGAATTGTGTTAATGAGAGTTATATTGTTAGGACCACCAGGCGCGGGGAAAGGCACTCAAGCGCAGTTTATTACCAAGAGATACTCTGTTCCGCAAATCTCTACTGGCGATATGCTGCGAGCTGCGGTTAAGGCTGAGTCACCTTTGGGACTGGAAGTGAAAGGTATTATGGCCTCTGGTGGTTTGGTTTCAGATGAGCTTATTATCGCTTTAGTACAAGAGCGAATCACACAAAATGACTGCGCTAAGGGGTTTTTATTTGACGGATTCCCAAGGACAATTCCTCAGGCTCAGGCAATTATTGATGCTGGGATTATTATTGATGCTGTGGTTGAAATAAGTGTTGATGATGAAGAGATTGTCGCTCGTTTGAGTGGTCGAAGAGTTCATGAAGATTCGGGTCGAATTTACCATATTGACCACAATCCGCCGCAACATCCTGGTGTTGATGACCAAACAGGTGATGCATTGATTCAGCGCCCAGATGATTCAGAAGATACTGTTCGTAATCGACTAAAGGTTTATCATGAGCAAACTAAACCTTTAGTAGCGTTTTATAATCAATTGTCTGAATCTCAAAATGAGGCGCCTAAATTTTCAACAGTCAATGGCCTAGGGTTACTGTCGGACGTTCAGGCAAGGTTGATCGAGGCTCTCTAACGAGTTCCGGGGGATACGCCGTGTTGCGCATGGGTCAAACAATGCGGTCTAGCCACAATGCTCTACGCTAAGGATTCCTTACACTATCATGACCATCATATTGGCTATAGAAACATCCACAGATGCCTGTTCGGTTGCATTATCCAGCGGCCCTGATACATTTTATCGTTTTGCTCAGGAGCCTCGCTCTCATACTCAGTTAGTTATGCCAATGGTGAATGAGGTGCTTAGTGATGCGAAAATCGGGGCATCGGCTATTGACGTTATTGGTGTTTCTATAGGTCCTGGTTCCTTCACGGGTCTTCGTATAGGTTTTGCAGTGACTCAAGGTCTTGCCTTTGGGTTAAATTTACCTGTTATTGGGGTTTCTTCATTAGAGATTATGGTTGCTACTTATTTGCGTCAGCACCCCTCTTTAGCTCAGCAGATGGAACATGGCGATAAAATAGTATCGGTGTTAGATGCGCGGATGGGTGAATATAATTGTGGTTGCTATTGGATTGACAGCAACGGACAGATTTTCTCGGAACACACCGATATATTACTTAGTCGATCTGATGCCTTAGCATGGATCCAAACACTTCAGCCAACGGCTGTTATTGGTGAAACCAAGAAATTATTTACAGAAACCTCCATTTGGAAAAATAGTATTGCAGAGATTCACCCTGAAGCCATTGATTTACTTGAGATTACCAATTCAAGGCATGCAGATGGACAGGCTCTATCCATCAAAGATATTGAGTTGGTGTATCTAAGAGGAACAGATGCTTGGCAAAAACGGACGCGATTGAGAGATAAAAAAAATGGGTAGAAGGATAGCATTTATAGGGCTTGGTGTTATGGGGTCTCCTATGGCTGGTTGGTTAGCTAAGCACGGACATTTAGTAACCGTTTACAATCGAACTACAAGTGTTGCGCAAACATGGATAGATACCTATGGTGGTCAAATTGCATTGACACCAGCTGAGGCTGCAAAAGATGCTGAGTTTGTGTTGATATGCGTTGGCAATGATAATGATGTTCGAGAGGTTATGTCTGGTGATAATGGTGTTTTTTCTGCGGTAACTCAAGGTACGGTTATTATTGACCATACGACAACATCAGCAAATCTTTCAGAACAACTTGCTGCTGAAGCACTACAACATCAATGCTATTTCATGGATGCGCCAGTTTCCGGTGGTCAGCAAGGTGCTGAAAATGGTCACCTGACAGTTATGTGTGGCGGTGATGAGAAGATATTTGAACGTGTTTCAGACACTGTTAGAGCCTACGCAAAGGCGGTAACTTTATTGGGTCCTGTTGGGAGTGGTCAGCTGTGTAAGATGGTAAACCAAATTTGTATAGCTGGTGTGGTTCAGGGGCTTGCTGAAGGCCTTAATTTTGCTCGGCGAGCAGGTTTAGACGCTTATCAAGTAGTAGATGTGATTTCGCAGGGTGCCGCGCAGTCATGGCAAATGGAAAACCGCTATCAAACTATGTTAGCAGGTGACTATGAACACGGCTTCGCTGTTCAATGGATGCGCAAAGATTTGGCATTTGCATTAGAAGAGGCGGAGCGAAATGGCAGTGTGCTGCCGGTTACTCAGTTAGTCGATCAGTTTTATGCTGAGGTGCAAGAGATGGGTGGAGACCGTTGGGATACATCAAGTCTTTTGGCGCGACTAGTACCTGAATAGGATAGTAAATTCGTCAATATGCTAAAAATACCTAAACTTGGCGCTATGTATACGCCAAATATATTCGGCAAAAGAGGTTGTTATTGTGTTGGACAAAGAAAACTTTAATTTTAACTTAACGCAATTTTTGGACTCATCTCCAACTCCGTTTCATGCGGTATCATCAATGATTAGGATACTAGGTGACGCAGGCTTTAACGAGCTACGAGAGGCAGATGAGTGGACCCTAACTGCAGGCGAAAAGTACTTCGTGACGCGCAACCAATCATCCATTATTGCCTTTGTCATGGGGCATGAAATGCTCTCTGACTCAGGTATTAATATGGTTGGCGCTCATACAGACAGCCCGTGTTTGATGGTAAAGCCCGACCCTGAAATAACTGCTCACGGCTGTTTTCAATTGGGTGTTGAAGTGTATGGCGGTGCCTTGCTTAACCCTTGGTTTGATCGCGACCTATCCATTGCAGGACGTCTTGTATACAGAGATGCAACAGGGCAGCTCAAACAAACGTTGGTAGACTTCAAACGCCCAGTTGCTACTATTCCGAATTTGGCCATTCATCTTGATCGAGAGGCTAACAGCGGTCATTCGGTGAATCCTCAAAAAGATATTTCTCCTATCCTCATGTTGGCAAACATTAAAACTGAAAGTGAGGAAAATAAAGGTGACTTTCGAACGCTTTTAGCAGAACAATTTCTTGCTAATAAAGAAACAGTGGTTGACTACGAGCTATGCTTTTATGACACACAGGGCGCTGCATTGATAGGGTTTAAAAATGAGTTTATTGCCTCGGCCAGACTAGACAACCTACTCAGTTGTTTTGTGGCTTCACAGGCGCTTGTTCACGCCGATACTACCGAAACCTGTTTAATGGTTTGTAATGACCATGAGGAAGTGGGAAGTGTGTCTGCTAGTGGCGCTGATGGGCCTTTTTTAGAGATGGTAACTGCGCGAATATGCGCAGCTCAAGATTCTTCTGTCGATCTCAGTCGCATCATTAATAAATCCTTAATGATCTCCTGTGATAATGCTCATGCAATGCATCCAAATTTTTCACAAAAACATGATCCAAATCACATGCCTCTACTAAATGGCGGGCCTGTTATAAAAATCAATGTAAAGCAGAGATATGCAACAAACAGTCTCACTTCAAGTCTTTTCAAACAGCTTTGTATGTATACGGATGTGCCTGTCCAGTCTTTTGTGTCTCGAAATGATATGGGTTGTGGCAGCACTATAGGGCCAATTACATCGGCAAGACTTGGTGTGCCCACGCTCGATGTTGGTATCCCACAGTTGGCTATGCATTCCTGCCGAGAAATGACTGGAGCAGAGGATCCATTGCGATTAGCCCGGGTTCTACAAGAATTTTTCCAAAGTAATACAGATATGCCAAGTATGGCTGGCTAGGCTTGTTGCAGGACTCTTTTTAATGGTTTTTTTATGGCGAATACATTATGGATAAAAAACGCGTCTTAACTGGCATCACTACCTCTGGTACACCCCACTTGGGAAATTACGTTGGTGCTATTAGACCTGCAGTAGAGGCTAGTCTGACCGGCGACTTTGAATCATTCTTTTTTCTCGCAGATTACCATGCGTTAATTAAGTGCCAAGATCCAGAGATGGTTAATCAGTCGACGTTAGAAATTGCAGCCGCTTGGTTGGCTTTGGGGCTAGACCCTAACCAAGTAACTTTTTACAGGCAGTCTGATATTCCCGAAATCCCTGAGTTGACGTGGTTTTTAACATGCATGACCGCAAAAGGCTTAGTTAACCGCGCTCATGCATACAAGAGCGCAGTGCAGTTCAATGACGAGCAATGCGAGGATCCAGATTTTGGTATTTCTATGGGCCTGTTTAGTTATCCAATTTTAATGGCAGCGGATATTCTAATGTTCAATGCTCATAATATCCCTGTGGGACGAGATCAAATTCAACACATAGAGATGGCAAGGGACATTGCTCAGCGTTTTAATCACCACTATGGAGAATTATTTGTGCTTCCAACCGCTCAGGTGGATGACGATTCGGCCGTATTGCAAGGTTTAGATGGACGCAAAATGAGTAAAAGCTATGGCAATACTATTCCTCTTTTTTTAACTGAGAAAAAACTAAAAAAACATATAAATAAAATTAAAACAAACCTCTTAGAGCCCGGAGATCCAAAAGATCCGGATAGTTCTGCGGTGTTTCAGATTTGGCAGGCTTTTGCGTCTCAAGATGAGATTGATTACATGCGCGACGCTTTTGCACAGGGCATTGCTTGGGGCGAAGCAAAGAAGAAGTTGTTTGAGTTGGTTAACAGTCAATTGAACGAGCCCCGAGAGCGCTACTTTGAACTGATGGCAAGGCCTGAAGAGGTAGAAAATATTCTATCGGTAGGTGCAGATAAGGCACGGGTGCATAGTTCAGCGCTAATCGCTAAGTTACGTAATGCCGTCGGATTGAGGCGTTTGTCATGATGATGCTAAATTCTTTTTGGTGATGAGACTTCAGCATTTCCTATGTATAATGCCGCCCACTGATCGCGTTTAGTTACATTAACGTAAACCCTGAATAAGACTTATTAAATATTATCGGAGTGCTTTATGAGCCGTTTTAATCTAATTTCTGCAACCCTTTTAGTCACTGCTACGCTTAGCGGATGTGGCGTTGATCAATCTGACCGAGGATTGACCTCTAGCCAAGAGCAGCAGGTTGCGGAACGCATAGCACCGGTGGGTAATGTTTCAATGGCTGGCGATATAGCCAGTGCGCCAGCTGCCGTATCAATGGCATCGGTAGCAAAGGTAATGCTCTCGGAAGGATCAGAACATACGGTTAAAATGCTAAATATGGGTGACGGTGGTAGTATGATTTTTGAACCTGCTGTAATCAAAGTATCTAAAGGCGACACTATTCACTTCAAGGCTGTTGACCTATCACATAACTCAGCAACAATTGACGGTATGATTCCTGCAGGTGCCACTGATTGGGCCGGCGCTTTGAGCCAAGATATTAGTGTGACACTGGATACAGAAGGGGTATATGTTTATCAGTGTGATCCCCACGCAATGATGGCTATGGTCGGTGTTATTCAGGTCGGAGAGGCGGTGAATATGAGCGAAATTCAAGCGGCTGCAGAGAATCAAGCGTCTCGCTTTATGATGAATACCGATCGTTTAACCAGCTATCTAGCGCAATTGTAAGTTTGCTTGGGTGACGTTACGGTGCAAGAAGTGTGATTGGCCCGACTGATTATTTATAATTTTTAAAAAAGGTTCAAGCGAGGGTTTGCACCTTTTTTTGTGGGCAGTCCTCTAAAAACCCCTTATTGAACATTCAAGCAGCAAGCTACCTCGATGTTAATACGGTAACTACGCGATTTTTATACGAGTCTGGGTTGGCTTTTTAAGCGGTTTGACTTTGTTTTTCGGTTCTCTTTTTTGAGCGCTCTTTTAAATTCTCTAGCGATCTTTGCTCAGTTACTAGGGGCCATTCAAGACCCCCGTCAGGCGATATTTATATTTTTGGACCGGCGTTGAGAATCTTATCTGAGGGTGCAAAACCACTAATGTTCTCGACAAAAAGTTGGGCTAGTTTACTTGCTTCTTGATCATAGTGATTAGCATCGGACCAAGTTCCTCGCGGGTTTAAATAGGCTTTATCAACACCCTCTATGTGCGTTGGAATATCCAGATTCAGCATCGACAAATGCTCGGTCTCACAGTGACGTAATTGACCCTTAGTAATAGCTGTGATGATCGCGCGCGTCACAGGGATGGGAAATCGGCTGCCATCTCCATCGGCCCCACCAGATCCGCCAGTCCAGCCTGTATTGACTAGATACACTTGGGATCCAAACTCTTCTACCCGTTTCATTAACAATTCGGCGTATACACTAGCCTTACGAGGCATGAAGGGCGCGCCAAAACAGGTGGAAAAAGTAGGATTAATACCTGATTCAGCACCCAGCTCAGTTGACCCTACTCTTGCAGTATATCCGCTAAGAAAATGATAAGCCGCTGCCTCTTTAGATAAAATAGATACAGGCGGCAGCACCCCGGTTACATCACAGGTTAAGAAGACGATGTTTTTCGGTTCTCCAGCTTGATTTTCAATACGACGCTTTTCGACATGCTCCAAAGGGTAGCTGCAACGACCATTCTCGGTTAAAGATGTATCAGCATAGTCGGCAACTCTGGTATGTTCATTCGCCGCTACATTTTCGACAATAGCACCAAATTTAATCGCGTCCCAAATAACGGGTTCATTTTTCTTACTAAGATTAATAGTTTTTGCGTAGCATCCACCCTCAAGATTAAACACTACACCCTTGCCCCAACCGTGCTCATCATCACCAATTAAGAAACGGTTTGGGTCCGCAGAGAGCGTAGTTTTACCTGTGCCAGAGAGACCAAAAAATAGTGCTGTATCACCGTCATCACCGACATTGGCGGCACAGTGCATAGGCATTACATCTTTTTCAGGGAGTAAAAAGTTTTGTACTGAAAACATGGCTTTCTTCATTTCACCGGCATAGCGCATACCCGCTAGAAGAACCTTGCGCTGTGCAAAATTAATAATTACGACACCTTCACTATTGGTACCATCAACTGCCGGCTCACAGACAAAATTGGCTGCGTGAAGTATTTTCCAAGATTCTTTTCCGCCTTGATTATATTTGTCAGGACGGATAAACATATTACGCCCAAACAAACCGTGCCAAGCGGTTTCTGTGGTCAGTTTAACCGGGATATAGTGTGCAGAATCTTGACCAACATGTAAGTGCGAGACAAAACGTTCTTTAGAAGCCATGTAGTCAGATACTTTGGCCCACAAACGATCAAATACTGCTGAACTTATTGGTCGGTTAACTGCGCCCCACTCGATATCCTCTGAAGAGCTTGGCTCTTCCACAATAAATCTGTCAGCAGGGGAGCGGCCACTTCTCTCTCCGGTTGTTGCCATCAGCGCGCCTGTACTGCCAAGACGGCCTTCGCCATGTTTAATCGATAACTCAATAAGCTCCGCAGAGCCCAAATCTATATGAATTGGTGCTTCGGTCATGCTGTTCCTCTCTTCCCAAAGTGAACGAATATTAAACGCTGCTTCAAACAGCTGCGATATTATGCCAGAAAGTAAGCCTGGTAACTAATGAGAAAACTCTATTTATAAGGCCAAAAGCGCAATATTATAGTGCGAACCTGCTATCGGAATTAGTGAATAATGTCTTCAGTAGGCTTGAACATAGCTCTAATAGCCGCTTCACCAAACTGATATTTTTGCGCGCAAAATTGACAGGTAACCTGCACAAATTCTTGCTCTGCAACAGTTTCAAGCAATTCTTCAATACCAATATAGCTCAATGCTTGAACTGTTCTTTGCTCAGAGCAACTACAGAAAAAGGAGATCTTCTTGGCCTCAAAAAGTCGGACATTATCTTGATGAAATAACCGATATAATTGGTCATTATGGGAGAGTTCAATTTGTTCGGTAGTTTTTAATGTATCCATCATGGTGGTTAAATGCTGCCAAGTAGCTAGCGCTTTGTCATGATCCTGCGTGACTGGCATTTGTTGCATTAAAATACCAGAGGCGCTGTCGGAGCAAGACGCCAGTTTTATTTTAGTTAGCAACTGCGCGGACTGATTGAAGTAATGTTCCAAACAGCCGCTTAAATCTTCAGACTCAAGTTTAACAATACCTTGGTATCGCTCTCCTTGATCAGGCTCTACAGTAATAGCTAGAGTTCCTGCACCGAGTAATTCAGATAGAGATGAAAGGTCATCCGCAGGCAACAAGGAATAGTCTCCGCGGACAATGCCACGTAGCTTTTGACCTTCTGTACATTCCGCCATCATAGCAGTCACAGGACCGTCCCCGGTTACTTGAACGGTGACCATAGCTGCATGCTTTAAAGATGCACTTATAAGTGTTGCTGCAACTAGAAATTCGCCTAACAGTAAAGCCACTGACGTGGGATAGTCTTGAAGCTTTGTAACTTCTTGATAGCTGGTTGACAGCGTGGCAATTTCGCCTCTGATATCGGTATCGTCGAATAAAAAACGCTGGAGGGTATCATAATCTTTCATGCTCGGCATTGTACTCAAAGATTAGGCGTGGGTGTGCTTAAATTTGTAAAAATAATGAATTTATCAGCATTGATTTTTGTCATCCTTTCACCATATGAATATTGATGATATGTGTATCTAGTCGTATTAGAACTCCGTCAATACATGGTATGTTACTGCATAGCTAGTTTGTCAATGTGGTTATCGGGTTATATGACGTTACCGCAACTGAACTAACTCAGATGCAAGTGCATTATCATATAATAAATATGTGATAGGACACTTCTGTGACAATGATTTGGTGACCTTTAGCTACCATGGGTGAAACTCAGAGCATGGCAAGATTGCGCTTTTGTTGCTAATAATCCCGTTACCGCGGTTAGTTCGGAAGGTGAGTTTGGCCTGTTAGTATTGGCAATGAGATTAAAGCTACTAAAAGAAAAAAGCCCCTGACTAAGAATGATTTGCTCTCTTCTGTCACCGGCCCCTTCAATTGATTGTCTTTATTAGCGAGCTTTTTAGGCTAAAGGTGTGCTTTCATGTAATACCCTATACTCTAACCCAGCCTTACGATGCTTTATCGCCTCTTGGTATTCGGTTGAATTGAACATCTCAAGGTATGCCCTTCGAGACGGGTATCGAACTATGATCAGATCATCATAGTTTTGCGACTCATCCCCAACAAACTGATGATCACATTTTCCTCTGTAGACTAAGCTACCGCCCATCCCAATAATTTTAGGAAAGGCCACTAACCCATATTCTTGGTAGGCTTCCCGCCCACTTCTCCCGATAGCGTTGTCTGCCGGTGAGTCATAAGCTGCGATAGCACGATACTTAATAAGATTAATCATATCAAAAGGCGATTCTTGGTTAGTTTCAGTGATCTCTCTAAGTTGTATTTTGGTCGGCTCTGTAGATGTCATAATATTTCTATTTCCTTGTCAAAAAGATCATTACTTAAGTCAAAGTTTAAGGTAAGGCTGATGAGGTAATGTTTCCCCGATTCAGCTTTTTACTCGTACCTCCAACCTGCACAATGGAAAACCACTTCCCGTACACTAGCGTATCATGAAGTGATCTTGTCTTGAATCTATGATCTAATCGCTCTTGCGATATAGTACGTCAGCGTAGAAGCGCGATCATGCCAATCTTATAGCTCTTGGTCTGAGCGGGGGGTGGCGTGGCGACCTTTCAATGATGCATTGGCGTGGAACAGTCCTCTTACCATAAAATCGACCGCATTCTACTGTGACCATTGCTTAAGATGCGTGCGGTATGTAATCCGAGTCGACGCATTTGGTATTCACCACTGCTTAAATATCTTAAGTCAGTGCCTAAGCTTACATGAATCTTTGGTAATCTAGATTAGATGCTTGAGGTGCAATCTCCGATAAAGAGGTGCCCATATAAACATGGTTAATATTCACAATTGCTGAACTCGGCAATGTTAGTGCCACAGCTTTATTATCGTTATTAAATGTTTTTTTATAATTGTATGAGTTAGGTAAGGATGCTCTATTGGTCTTTTGCTATCCGAATGCGTAGCCAATATTTTCACGTTACATTTATTTTGTTTTCAACTATTGAAAGGGGAATTTTCTGATGATTCTTCTTCATAGAAGAGGATATTTTTTTGAATTGACTCCCTTTCTTTTAAAAAATGAATAGCGATTGGGAGGGCAATTACGTTTAATTTTTATAATGTAGCTTTGTAAGCCTGATAAGGCATTTTCCAGCCCGTTGGCGATACTATTTGGTATTATATTGAGTAATAGTTGATGGCAAGCCAAAAAGGTTTGTTAGTCCTGCCCTCAGTTGTCTAAAAACCTGTGAATCTGCCGGCGCTGTTTTTTATTTGGTCGAACCGACACTGGCATCGAGTCACGCAATGCTTTTCTGTCGGCAGTGCGCTGTTCACCCCGTTCAATACTTTCATCTGTTTCTTGATAAAGTTTCTGAGCCTCAGGTGCGCTACCACGATGTTCAGAGAGTATCAGAATAAGTATTTGTTTTACGTCATCGCCACGACGAATAGTTAAGGTTTCCCCACCACTGATGGTTCTACTGGGTTTACATTTCTGTCCATGGATCAATACCTTACCGTTTTCAATAGCCGACTTAGCCAGCGAGCGGGTTTTAAAAAAGCGTGCTGCCCAAATCCACTTATCAATTCTGACAGATGTGTCACTATTGTCTTTATTCATAAACCCTCTGGGTGTGCCTAGTGAAGAAAAAAAGAAAGGTAGATAACACTATTGATTGCCCTAACACCACCATCATATTACAACAAAAAATGGTTTGCTTTACTGTTTTAAGAGACAAAGAGAATGAAAATGTAGCAACGGTAAAACAAAGCAAGCCAGAGGCATTGAAAAGCAATGTCTTGGCCTATTAATCACGATTGCTATAAGTATTACTCTTGTTTTTAATTTGTTATTTGTCTTTATAAGATAGATCAAAACCTTTCTTGCAAGCAGCAAAAATTTGCTTATGGTTACCCTCAAAGGATAATTTATATTTGATTTTAACTGCCTGGTATCGGTTGACATAGTCACACCAGCGCAGGATCTTATAATCTAAACCTCTACCGTCTCTTGAACGTCTCAAAAAATCATGGGGGCCGGCGGAGCCTTTTGAGCTGTTGACCCGCGAACAAGAGGGGACATGGTTGAATCGGTCATTGGCAAAGGCTTTTTTCTTTGATGCACTCCAAGATGCTGCACCACTCTCATAAGCATCTTTGAGACTAACAAGATGATCGATGTTGACATAATCACATACTTTACCGGTGTAAAACCCTAAAGGGGTATTAGGTTTGTAGCTCTGGTAATTAAACGCGTCGCGATCATAGCCACTGGCCAGCGATAATGACGCCACGCACACAAGTAACAAGAAAAGACTGACCTTTAGCATTCTATGTCTCACAATTAAATTGAATAAGTGGTAAGCCCTATGTTTTGCTCTGCCCATCACTCTTTAGGCGGCTGAAATAAACCAAATGATCGAGTAACCAAGCATCATTGGCGTGGGTATTATGAATAAATACATTAATTAAGCGAGTCTCGGATCTACTTTTTTTGATGGTTGGTGATGAAAAAAATTGCATATACTAGCCAAACATCAAGAGAGAGCGAGGGCTCCGCCAACCTGCAAACCTGTGCAAGGTGGCTATCAGAGTATTCTCAGATGTGGCTTAGGCAATGATACAGGCCTCACCATACGTACTTCTCCTTGATTTATTAACTTATATCACTGGAGAGGCCCATGTTACCAATACAGCCTAAAATTTCCGTTACTGTTTATCGCATAATTGTTCAGGGTGAATTTGTATACTTACAGCCCAATGGTATCGCTGTGCGCTTGTGCAAGCCCTTTGATGGCCAAGAGATACGCAGTTTACACAGGCGCTATTTCGCAATGTCCTACGGCCAATTTACCTCAGAGGAGGGCGAGGTAACTGAGTTGGGTATGTCCCGAGCGCAGCAGCTTGTCAAGAAGCTGTATCGTGATTATGAGGGACGGTTTTTAAAAACGAGCTAGTGACAGCGTTGTCTGGTTTAATTGCGCCGTCGCTTTTAATATACATCTTTTGGTTAAATAAAAGCGCCAACAAATAGCTGACAGCTATCTGTCGAGCCGGACCGATTGTCGAATCAGATCGATGTTCTAGTATTTTTGTTTGTCCATAAAGTCGCGATATTGCGTTATTAGCTTTTCAATTTGATTGCTCAAATAAGGTGTTGCTACCATATTACTGTATCGTCTTTAACCTATATCTTTTACTCGTATTTTAGGACGCTTCAAATAATTTTAAGCATCCCATTGTCCGTTAACAGTTCTTCAAAGTGACTTATCGCAGGAAACGGTGTGTTTTTGATTAGATTACGTTGGCTGTCAGGCAGATTGATACATAATAATTGCTCGATACCATAGTTTCGTGCTGCTGCAAGAACTGAGGTGGAATCATCGATGAATAGGGTTTTTGCTAGGTCAAATGAGTAATGCTCTTGAAAGGCACGCCAAAAAAGAGGTGATTCTTTTGGATACCCGTAGTCATGAGATGTGACCACGGCATCCAACTGAGACTCAATAGACGTTACCGAAAATTTAAGTGCGACGCTATTAGGATGAGCGTTGGTTGCTAATATTCGTTTTTTGTTTGCTGCCCCCAATGCCTGTAAAAAGCGGGATGTTTGTGGTCTCTCTGAGATCAAATGCAGCACTTCTCTCTTTAAGGCCATAATATCTAAATTCAATAGAGATGACCAAAAGTCAGTGCAGTACCAGTCTAGCGTACCTCGCCTGCCTTGGAGTTCATTGGCCAAAAATCGGCGCGCTTCTGACTCCTTGCCGGGAAATTTTGCACTATAGCGAAGAGGCAGATGCTGCAGCCAAAAGTAGCTGTCAAAATGTAAGTCCAATAATGTACCGTCCATGTCCAACAGTACCGTATCAATGTTGTCCCAATTTAAAGTCATAGTAAATCTTGTATCTTGTGTATTTTGATCATACTGCCAGTTTTAATTAAGTATTGCGCCCACAGCCTGGATCTTTTTTATCAAAAAAACATTGAACAACACACAGATTAGAAAATGTCATCCGGGAGGGGGTTTTGGTCACTTTTAGCCCCTTCCGCAGAACCCTGTGGTGCTTCAGGAAGATTTTTTGTCTTAAAATATTCAAAAATTCCTGGTTGATCTGGTGTGACTCTCTTGCCAGTAATTGGATCTATTTTGACCGTAACAATTTCGTTCGGTTGTGGCCGGATAATCTCAGGTTTGTCGGCCAGTGCTGATGCCATGAAGTCAATCCAAATGGGAAGGGCAGCTGAGCCACCATATTCATTGCGGCCAATGGTGGAGCTGTCATCGAATCCTACCCAAGCTGTGGCGGCTAAATGCGGAGAATAACCAGAAAACCAGGCATCTCTTGGGCCGTTAGTTGTTCCTGTTTTACCTGCAAGATCGGCACGATTCAGGTTTTTTGCTTTCCTGCCGGTGCCTCTCAAAATGACATCTTTTAGCATTGAATCAATTAAAAAAGCGGTTTGTGGATCCATCGCTCTAGGAGCCGGCTTGAATTCAGTCAACGGTAGTGTCTTCAAGCTTTGTTTTATGCTCTCCCAACTATAATCCTTTCCATTGTTTGCTGTGGTTTGACTGATGTCGGAGAATAATTTTTCCAGTTGTTCTTCAACAGCCAAATCACCAGAACGCTGTTCTAAAGTAAGTGTCTCTGGGGTTCCAGAACATGGATCACAAGCAACTTCTGGTGATGCTTGAAAGATAACATTACCGTCTCGATCAATAATTTTATCCAAAAGATAAGGAGTAACTTTGAAACCATTATTGGCCAACATAGCATAACCGGTTGCAATTTCTAGTGGCGTTAACGCATAGCTGCCCAAGGCCAACGAGAGATCCGAGGGCATATCTGAGGTATTAAACCCAAAGGATTGTAACCCTTGGAACGTGCGATCAAACCCCATTCGCCGCAATAGTCTAATTGATACGACATTTCTGGAACGGTAAAGAGCTTCTCGAAGTCGTGTGGGGCCATAAAACTTCCCACCATCATTTTCCGGCCGCCATGTATCCTCAAGTTTGAAATCATCAAATACTATGGGTGCATCATTGATAATAGAGGCAGGCGTAAAACCACTATTTAGCGCTGTAGCATAGATAAAGGGTTTAAAATTAGAGCCGGGTTGCCGCTTAGCAAGATTTACCCTATTAAAGCGGCTTTGGTCATAATCAAACCCGCCAACTAATGTTCTTATCGCGCCATTAAAGGGATCTAGCGCAACGAGTGCAGATTGTACTTTTGGTAACTGGGAGAGGAAAATACTTTTATCTGGATTTCGTTGCACACGAATTAAATCTCCGACATTGAAAATATCCAGCGCAGATTTAATAGGCGCGCTTCTTGAATTGACGCTCTTATAGAGACGCAGGTCTTTAAGCCCATCACGCCAATTTAAAGTGGTGACATCGAGATTTTTAGTCATTAAATTAAGGCGATCATTTGCTACGGCGATAACAATAGCTGGTTCTAAGGGTCCAACACTAGGAGTGTCATTTAACCTTGGTGCCCACAGCGATGCGTCTTCGATGGAATCTTCTGCACCGCGATAACCATGCCGACGATCGTAAGCTAGAATTCCTGCTTGCAGTGCTTTAACACCATTCGTCTGCATGGCGGAATCTACAGTGGTGATCGCTGTATACCCTTCAGTATAAGCTTGTGCTCCAAACTTCTGAATCACCTCTTGTCTTACCATTTCTGCCACATAAGGCGAGTCTAGTTCTGAGGCAGAACCATGATAGGTCGCAGTATCAATTTCAGCCACAGCCGCTAAATATTGAGGTTCAGAGATGCTGGCTAACTTAAGCATCCGGCCAAGAATCCAGTCTCTTCGCTGAGTTGCTCTGATGGGATTGCGGATAGGATTGTAAGCTGAAGGAGCTTTTGGTAAGCCGGCGATCATAGCTATTTGAGCTAAGCTTAGATCAGACAGATTTTTACCATAATACACCTGTGCCGCCGCGGCAAAGCCATATGCTGTTTTACCTAAAAACATTTTATTAGCATAGAGCGATAAGATTTCTTTTTTAGTCAGCTCTTCTTCTATACGAAAGGCCAGTAAAATTTCATTGAATTTTCGCGTAAATTCCTTGCGTTTGTGCAAAAAGAAATTTCGAGCAACTTGCATGGTTATAGTGCTACCACCGCCGACAGCTCTTCCTTGAGATACAAGCTGAACTACAGAGCGAACTAAACCAGAGATCACAATGCCACCGTGATCAAAAAACGTTGCATCCTCAGCGGCTAGCAGTGCATCCACCATAGATTTGGGAAGTTCATCAAAGGTGACAGGCGTACGCTTTTTTTCGCCAAACTCTCTGATAATTTTTAAATCCTGACTAACAACTTTCAACGGAATCTGCATTCTTACATCTTTGAGTTCTTCGGTAGATGGCAGTTTTGGGCTGAGGTAAAGATATAGGCAGGATGCAATAACGAGCGCACCTGCAACAGCTGTAAAAGCGGCAATTAAGCTTATTTTAAGCGCTTTAACAAGATTCATATATTGATCGTCTCTGCTATGTAACGTTTCAGAACAAAATGTTTAAAATGTGATTCAGTTCTCAACAATAGTTTAAAACATAGTCTATTTACTAATGAATAAAATTATTTTTAAGGATTTAATGCATTGCTCAAGCTACCTTATCTTAAAAACATTCCGCAACTATCTTACCTTGGGTTTAATAGACCCTCAACGTCAGTACTTGGCGTCGATATTTCATCGCGAGCGGTCAAATTAGTTCAACTAGAGCTGCAAGGACAAGGATATCATGTTACTGCAGCTGGCGCTGAAGCGCTTCCATTAGGTGCCCTACGAGATGGGATGGTAGTTAATGAGGCCGCGGTGAGTAAGGTTTTAAAACATGTCTATGACACTTCTGGAGCGACCTCCAAAGATGCTGCAATTGCAGTGTCAGGGTCTTCAGTTCTGAGCAAAATAGTTGAATTGCCTGCGAGGATGAATCAAAAACAGTTAGCCGCACGAATTCAACTTGCTGCAAGTGAGAGTATACCCCTGCCCTTGGAGGAGATTTATTTGGACTATGCAGTGTTGGGGTATAATCCAAGCGATCAAGCTCAAATGAGAGTGAAAATGGTCGCCTGTCCTCGTGATCATGTTAATAGCCGGGGAAAAATCATTGAACGTGCTAATCTTCGGTCAATAGCAGTAGATATAGAGTCCTATGCGCTGGTTCGTTGCTATCAAAAACTTTCAGCGTCAAGTGTCCCTGATCAGTCAATGCAGTCTGATTATTCTCCCTCTGAGGCACTTAACGTGTTAATTGATGTGGGGGCAAATTCCTTTACATTTGCAGTCTTTAAGTCAGATCTTGTGATTTATACCTCAGAGTACTCTCTTGGTAAGTCCTCGCTTGCGGATAAACATATAAGCCCACGCAAAAGTGTAAAAAAAGAAAATAATAAAGCTCTTTATTCCAAAATATTATTGTCTGATTATGATGATATTGAGCTAAAGGCATTTATTGGCTTGTTACTGCAATATACCAACCGCTCTATTGCGGACTTCTATGCTGCCAACGCAAGTGCAAAAATACAGAAATTGATTTTTTCAGGCGGTATGTTTCAAATAGAGGGGCTAGCTGAAAAGTTGGATGAAGAAATAGATATACCCACAGAAGTCTTTAACAGTAATGATCATTTGACTGAAACTCATACTGGTCAAGTGAGCCTTCTCAGCCAAAATCACTCTATGACAGTAGCTCTTGGATTAGCATTAAGGAGTCATTACTGATGGAAGTGTTTAATTTTTTGCCTTGGCGAGAGCGCATTACTATGCGTCATCAGATAAAAAATATAACCATGATAATTCTTAGTTGTTTGTGTGCATTGTGCATTGTAGCTTTTTTGAGCTTAGCTACAACCTCTAAAACAAACAGTCAAATCGCTCAGAATCAGTATATTCAGGGAAAGATTAATATTCTAGATAAGGATCTGACCGAAGTTGCAGAATTGGAATCAAAAAAGAATAGGTTAATTACGCAGACTACTATTTTGCAAACGATACAGACTGCAAGAAGCCATAGTGCTGTTATTTTCGATGAGCTGGTTGATGCAACTCCTGAGGGTGTGCGACTCACTTCAATAGAACGTGTCGATGAAGAGCTTTCAATTTTAGGAATGGCAAGATCCAACAGAGACGTATCTGGGCTAATGAAAAATTTAAATAATTCGTTTTTACTAACTGATTCGCATCTTGTTGAAATTGATAAGAAAACGACTATAACAGATAAAAATTATGCATTTAACATCAGGTCTAGAGTGTATAGCGAGTAACAGGTTTTAGTAACATCTTCCCCATTGTTTAGAAAGGAATCTAAGCGTTGAAAAATTTATCTAACTACAAAGTAACTTCAGTTCCAATTGAAAATATACTCGAAATCAAAGATATTTCGACATGGTCAAGGACTATTTTATTCTCCATATCACTTAGTCTTGCGATGTCGTTGATTGTTTTGGGCTATTTCGTTTTTGTTGATAGTAAAAGCCAATCATTGGATCAGATAGAGGCTCAACAAATAGACCTTTATAAGGAATTTCAACGCAAATCGGCACGGATATCGCAAAAAGACGCCTATGTGGCGCAAATGGTCGAATTAGACGCCATGATTAACCTGTTTGCGGAGCAAATGCCGATTGATACACAAACGCCCGAAACCCTAACGGACATTACCATGGCCGCAACATTTTCCGGCTTATCTATCTCACAAATAATTCCTTTGTCGTCAATTAAAAAAGATCTTTACACCGCCTTGCCCATGAAGTTAAAGGTGAGTGGAACCTACCATCAACTAGGCTATTTTTTGGCTCGGTTAACACAATTAAAGCGTCTAGTGTCCCTGCATGACTTTTTGATTGAGTCCGATAGTAATAATAGTGCGGGTAAATTAATGCTTACATTTACTATTTATACCTACAGGTTAGATATTAGTGGGGAGCAACTATGAAACTTTTCATCTTTCTGTTTTTCTTGGCCTTTGTCTTTCTTAGTGGCTGTGATGAACACAACACATCTTTAATAGATGCAAAATTGACTAAATTTGCGTTAGAAAAAAACCTGCCTATTGATGACTTACCTGTATTTTATGATCAAACTCAATACGCTTATAAATCGAGAGCTAAACGAGACCCTTTTTCAGATTTTAAGGTTTCTATGTCGGCTTTGTCGATTGATAAAACTCAGATTGAGGCACCAGATTTATTGAGAAAAAAAGAGCCTTTAGAGTTTTTTGATCTTTTGTCTTTTTCGATTGTAGGTAGTATCGGCAATGAATCGGAGCTATGGATGTTGGTTGTCAATGAAGAGGGAGATTTCAGTTATGTGACTATAGGCGATCGAATTGGACGCGATTTCGGTGAGATCATCGATATTAACGATAGTGGATTAGTAATTTTAGAAAAAAATTCAGATGGAGCAGGACGCTGGTTTAGTTATCGAAGACATATTTTAAAGGATGAAAATAAATGAATGCTAATCAATTACCCCGAATCAAACGTACACTTTTATCTGGCTTAGTAATGATCTTACTATCCACAATTTTGTTACTTTCGCCTATACAAGCCCAGGATCTAATAGCTGAGGTTGCATCAGTGGCTACTAACCATAATGAAGATGCTAAAGGGGTTGATCAAACAGCCTTGAGTTATGATGACAGCCAAGAACAAAATAAAGTACCCGATGTGACTAATGAAGATTCACTCTCTACTCACGATAAATCAATTAATAAGGGTAAGTACAAGACGATTTCTGCAAATAAGGTGTTAAAAATCAATTCAACTGAAAATACTGGTTTTGCTCCTTTAAAAACTGATCTAATAACGCTAAATTTTAAAGATATTCCGGTTCGTGATGTTCTACAAATAATGGCTGACTTTAAATCGCTGAATTTAGTGGCTAGCGCGTCAATCACAGGAACAATAACCCTGAAACTTGCGAGTGTACCTTGGGATAAAGCGCTTGATATTGTGCTTAATACTAGTGGTCTTGGTTTGCGGCGTCAGGACAATATTTTGGTAATAGCCCCTCTCAGTGAGTTAGCTGATATAGATCGACAAAGGATTGAAAGCAATAATAGTCAGAATAGCTTAGCGCCGCTTGAAACCTTTGTTGCACGCGTAAAGTATGCTGATGCCTCAGATATTTATGAGATGTTTGTTGGTTCATCAGAATCTACTCAAAAAGAGACTGAAAGGAGAGGAACATCAAATGTTTCTCCTCGAGGCTCAATTACTATTGATGAGCGCACAAACACCATTATTATGACTGACATTAATGAAAAAATTGATGCTTTCAAGTCCCTGTTAGCGCTAATTGATATTCCCGTTAGGCAGGTTTTGATGGAAGCAAAAATTGTTATTGCTGACACTGACTTTCGTAAAGAAATAGGTGCTAGTTGGGGTGTTGCTGGAGTAACAACCAAAAGCGATGAAAACACAATAGATTTTTCTGGTAGCGACGATGTAACAGATTCTCTAGCGGTATCTTTAATTGATGCCTCAGACAGTCTAACGGAGGCAAGTGTTGCTTTCTTAGGCGTTGATTTAGGGCTTAGCAGTCCATCAGGCTCACTTAGTTTGGGATACCTTGCTAAAAATGTGTTGATAGATCTTGAGTTAGCTGCATTAGAGGCAGATGGGTTCGCAGAAATTGTATCACAGCCCAGTGTCGTCTCTGCAGACAAACAAAAAGCATTAATAAAGTCTGGGGTTGAAATTCCCTATCAATTGGTCAACACAAATAATACTAGTACAACAATTCAGACGCAATTTAAGGAAGCTGTATTGCAACTTGAAATAACACCGCAAATTACCCCCGATAATCGCGTTATTATGGACATTATGATTAAACAGGATACTCTGGGTGGCTTTTCAGCGGCTGGAGTACCCTTCATTAACGTCACCCAAATCGTAACTCAGGCATCTGTTGAGCACGAAGAAACATTGGTGTTAGGTGGTATTTTTCAATCTGAGCATATCCAGTCCAGTGAGAGTGTTCCTGTTTTAGGAGATGTGCCAGTACTGGGTAACTTATTTAAAAAACAAATGCGTCTTTCAGATAAACGTGAAATACTAATTTTTATTACACCAAAAATCATAGATGACACTAACTATGCACAGTAAACATATATTTCTAATAGGGCCGATGGGTGCCGGAAAGAGCACTATCGGCAAGCAGTTAGCAAGGACTCTAGATAGACCTTTTTTTGATATTGATCATGAAATAGTCAAGTCAGCTGGTGCCGATATCCCATGGATTTTTGATATGGAGGGCGAAGAAGGATTTCGGCGGCGAGAGACTAATATGCTAACAAAAATTATTGATCATAGCCGGCCCTCAGTGGTCGCTACCGGCGGTGGTGTTGTGCTTAATGACCAAAACTGCCAAGCTATGGAAGCCTCAGGCTTGGTTGTGTATCTTACGGCGACAAAAAAACAACTCTATGAGCGAACTAAGCGAGATAAAAATAGACCTCTATTACAGGTTGAAGATCGCAAACGCACGATTGATCATTTATTAGCAGAAAGAGGCCCACGATATCAAAATATAGCACATATTGTTGCTACCTCTGGCAATGCGCAACCCCAAGTAATGGTAGATGACATTGTGACTAAACTAACGAACTATCAGTTTAAGGTAACGTAGGCTGAATATGTAAAATGTTTGGGCATCTTTGGGCATAACAGGATAAAATACTTTTTTTACTAACCGAGTTCTGTCAATAATGCCTACAACAAATTATCCTCAGATAGATCCGTTAATTGTTGATTTGGGTGATAGAAGCTATTCTATTTTTATTGGATCACAGCAGCTAGCCTACTCAGATCTGAGTGTTCACATTAAGGGCAAACAAGTACTAATTGTCAGCAATGAAACAGTAGCACCGTTGTATTTGGAAACGGTAACAAATTTACTGCATGATAAGCATGTCGATGTTGTAGTTTTACCCGATGGCGAACAATATAAAAATCTTGATACTCTAAATTTAATTTTCACTAAACTGCTTGAACAGAAACATGACAGGGGAACAACGCTAATTGCGTTGGGTGGAGGTGTTATAGGTGATATGACCGGTTTTGCTGCGGCAACCTACCAACGAGGCGTTGCATTTATCCAAATCCCAACAACATTATTGTCTCAAGTGGATTCATCTGTGGGCGGTAAGACAGGTGTTAATCATGTCCTAGGTAAAAATATGTTGGGTGCATTTTACCAACCTAAAGCTGTGATTATTGATACTCAAACCCTTGACTCACTGCCACAGAGACAGTTTTCAGCGGGAATGGCAGAGGTCATTAAATATGGGCTCATATCAGACTATGCTTTTTTACAATGGTTAGAGCAAAATAACGATTCTTTGTTGAATCGTAATCCTGAGGCGTTGCGCTATGCAATAGAGCGATCTTGTATCAATAAGGCCAAAATCGTTAGCGCAGATGAAACAGAGCAGGGTGTTAGAGCAATCCTAAATCTTGGCCATACGTTTGGCCACGCAATTGAGACTTTTCAGCAATATCAGGGTTCTCTGCATGGTGAGGCAGTGGCTATTGGTACTGTTATTGCCGCGCACATGTCGCATTTTGCTGGCTGGTTGAGTAAATCTGACCTTCATCGAATCCAAAGCATCTTCAGGTCATTTTTGCTGCCAGTTACGCCGCCTGTGGAAATGACGTCAGCAGATTTTCTGGCCTTGATGGGGCGAGATAAAAAAGTTATGGATGGCAGATTGCGACTGGTATTGCTAAAGGGGCTTGGGCAGGCATTTGTTTCAAGTGAGTTTTCTCAAGAAGATCTTGAGCTAGCCCTTAATAATGCGTGTGGAGAATTATAAAAATATCAGCGCTAAAGATTTCGATATTTAGATTTTTATTTTTAAAATTATGATAATTACAGTTTTTTAATCTAAAATTGCCTCTCAATATGGCCTAGATAAGTATATTCTTGCGTATCCAATTTGTCGTTGCATGAATTCCCATGTAGAATTGTATGCCGATTTAGAGGCAGCGCAGAGCGTCCCTTCGCTTTTACGGTAAATACAACCCTCAACCAAGATATTATACATATGAACGATTCGACTAAGTTTGGTCTCTACGACAGCGCCTTTGAGAAAAGCAGTTGCGGTGTAGGTTTTCTCACTAGAAAAGACGGTAAACAGACCCATGAATTGTTAATCAAAGGTCATGAAGCACTGTGCGCGGTTCCTCACAGAGGTGGAATGTCTGCTGAGGGGGTCGGCGATGGCGCAGGGGTTTCGGTGGATTTATCCGTCGAATTTTTTAATAGGATTACAGGATTAAACCTTACCCTTGGCGAGTTTGGCGTAGGCAATTTTTTCCTGCCTAATGATCCAAAACAGCATCAAGCTGCCTGTGATCTTATAAACCTTGTACTACTAAGCCATGGCATGAAAACCATGGTAATGCGGGATGTAGCAGTTGATAACTCCATTTTGCGTCCAGCGGCTGTTGAGTACCAGTTGCCAATAGCCCAATGGGTTTTTTCTACTCCTGTGGGCTTGGGTCGAAAGGAATTAGATCAAATAATTCATAAAGCCTTACTGGCTATCGAGGCTGAGGCTTACACTGCTGAGAAGTTTGAAGGTTTATATCCGTTATCGATGTCCGCTCAGATGCAGGTTCTTAAAGGCCGGCTTAACTCCAATGAGATAATACCCTACTTTTGTGACCTCAATGACCCAGGTCATAGCGTTCACACCATGTATTTTCACACCAGATTCTCTACAAATACCGATCCTCATCCGTCCATGGCTCAACCATTTCGATTGATGGCTCACAATGGTGAACTTAATACGGATAAAAAAAATCGGTTGTCTGAAACGGCTATTGCCCGAGCTAAAGAAAATAATATTATTAGGCCAAAAGGTCAATCTGATAGCTGTCGATTGGACCAAACATTGCAGTCTCGTGTGGTTGCAGATGGGTTGGATTTGGTCACCGCAGTAGTGTCGATGATGCCGCCGGCCTGGGAAAATGATACAACGTTGTCTCCTGCCGTTCGAGCCATGCTGGAGTATTTCTCGCTATATGAAGAAAAAAATGACGGGCCGGCTGCCCTTATTTTCGGTGACGGGTCAATTATTGGTGCGCGTTTAGATCGGCTCGGTTTGAGGCCACTGCGTTCAACAGAGACAGAAACATACCTAGCGGTTATGTCAGAGGCAGGACAAATTGACTTTGGCAACGAGCCGGTTATCAGTCGTGGGCGCATCGAAGCGGGTGGAATGCTTTACTATAACCATGACTTGAAGCAATCTTTTGACACCAATGCAGCGCTTGAGCTGTTAGCTAGTCAAAGGGACTATCTTGGGTTAGTTGATCATGCAAGAATTCATATCGATGCATTATCAGATGTTTCTCTAGAACAGCCAGACCCCTCAACAAGGTATGCTGGTGATCTTCCATTGGCTGCTAGATATGTTGCTTATTCACAGAACCAAGAATGTTTTCGGTTTATGATTGATCCCATGCTTGCCACGGGAACTGAAAAAGTGTCTGCCATGGGTTATGGTAATGCTATCAACGCCTTGTCTGACAATGAAGGTGGAGTGGCTAAATATTTTTCTCAGCGGTTTGCTCAGGTCACTAATCCACCTCTTGACTCTATTCGTGAAATAGATGGTATGACTATGCGAGTGGCACTTGGCGTTAAGCCAAATATTGGCGCTACCTCTTGTCGTCAAATTGTAATTGACTCGCCAATACTGAATCACTATCAAATAAGTAGGATAAAAACGCAAAAAGAAACGCCAGTTGGGTTGTTTTCAATGCTCTTTGCGCCTGTATTTGGCGACATTGAAAAAAATAAAGCGTCGTTAACTGAGGCGATAGACACAATCTGTAATGAGGTAGAAGACTTCGCCAGAACTCAAGGTGGTATAGCGATTATAAGTGATCGTGAAGTTACTCGTGCCAAAGGGTCAATATCAATGACGCTGATTATTTCTGCGATTAATCAGCGTTTAATAGAGTCGGGCCTTAGGTTGCGCGTATCTCTTATCGTTGAGAGTGGTCAAATTTGTTCATCGCACCATATAGCCTGTGCACTAGGATTTGGTGCTGCAGCGGTTTATCCCATGGGCGTGCAGATGCGAGCAGAAGACAAGTTCTCTGCTGATGCTGACGGTGCTTACCAAAAGTTTGCCAAAGCAGCAGAAAAAGCGCTAATGAAGACCATGGGTAAGGTTGGCCTTTGTACGGTAGAAAGTTACTCTGGCGGGGAGTTTTTTGAGCCTAACTTTTTGAATACTAATGATGAGACTTTCCGGAAATATTTTCCTAACATGAAGTCCCCTGTGGGCGGTGTTGGCTTTACTGAGATCGCCCAGGCTCATGCAGATTGGCATGAACGCGCATTGAATTGTCAGGTAGAGTCAGATATACCTATGCTTGGCTTGTTCAAAGAGCGCGCTGAAGGGGCTGGTCATTCTTACGGTGTGGCTGCGGTTCGAGGGTTTGTGGATCTTACGGAAGAAGCAATCGCCTTTGACCAAAAAGAAGATAGTGTTACCAATGACACGTTGCGGCTGTTGACGCTTAATCGCATGGAGGGCGCCTTTGGCATAAGCGATGAGGGCTATACCAACACCAGTTTTGATCGTCTCACGCCGCAGGCCATCGATGAATTTTCCATCACACCAGGATATCGAGATTTTTCTCGGGCTATGTCTGAGGAGAGAGCTCGTCGACCAGCAGCGATGCGTGATGTGCTGGCGTTTCCAGCCGATATCAGCTTTCTTTCAAAAGCGGATGATATTCGACATGAAATGATGCTCTTTAATCGAGCAGGAAATAATCACTTTGTGGTTCGCGGGCTAGCCTGTAAAGCACTAGGGGAAAAGCAGTTTTCATTTCAATTGACCGGCGCATTGAGTAAGAGTTCAGCAAGACTAAAGGCACTTCAGACGTCGTTTGTTGATCGATTCGGAGTAGATATACTCAATCACAGTGTCACCGGAGATACTCTCATCATAGAGGTATCTGGTAGCGCACTAGACTATATTCGTCGATTACGGCCGGCGCCACCCAAAGTGGATATAACTGAGGTCCAACCAGCCAGTGAAATTACACCAATGTTGGCTTCTGGTGCTATGAGTCATGGTGCTCTGGTAGCCACTGCACATGAGGCCGTGGCGCATGGCACAAATATGGTAGGTGGCATGTCTAATTGTGGAGAAGGAGGAGAGCACCTTTCCCGCTATGGAACTATTCGGGCCTCGCGTATCAAGCAGTTTGCCTCTGGTCGATTCGGTGTTTGGGCAGGCTATTTAGCAGACCCAATGTTAGAAGAAATAGAAATTAAAATTGGACAGGGAGCTAAGCCAGGTGAAGGTGGGCAGCTACCTGCACCAAAGGTCAATGTTGAAATAGCCGCGGCACGTGGAGGAGTTCCAGGGGTGGAGTTAATTTCACCGCCACCCCACCACGATACTTACTCTATCGAAGACTTGGCTCAACTTATTCATGATGCTAAGGCTGCACGGGTCAGAGTAATCGTTAAATTGGTATCTTCTGATGGTATAGGCACCATTGCTGTTGGCGTCGCAAAAGCCGGCGCGGATGTTATTAATGTGGCTGGTAATACCGGTGGTACAGGTGCAGCTTCAGTGACCTCCCTTAAATATACAGGTCGAGCAGCAGAGATTGGCATTGCAGAGGTACATCAGGCTCTTTGTGCTAATGGGTTGCGTGACAAAGTTATTCTTCGCTGTTCTGGCGCGCATCAAACCGGTTCAGATGTGGTTAAGTCCGCTTTGATGGGTGGTGAAAGTTTTGAATTTGGTACCACCGCATTGATGATGTTGAAGTGTGTGATGGCGAAAAATTGCAATATTAAATGTCCCGCTGGACTGACTACAAATCCAGAAGTGTTTGATGGTGACCCGAGGGCTTTGGGGCAGTACTTACTCAATATTGCTCATGAGGTTCGGGAAATTCTTGCCGAGCTGGGTCTGAAATCTCTTACTGAAGCAAGAGGACGCTGTGATTTGCTACATTTATTGGATCACCCATCTTCGGTTGGGCAGCTTGATTTAAGAGCTATGTTGACCCTAGTGAATGAACATAAGGTGGTTAATCCAATTTACATGGAGCGTGATTTTGAAATTGATGACAGCTTCATTGCACTTGTTCGTAGTGCTTTGGTAAAGGATAAAAAAGTATCGGTGGCCCTTCCCATCAGTCAACACTTAAATAATTGTAATAAGAGTGTTGGTGGCCAGTTAGCAATTGATATTGAACGCATGCTTAATTATGAACTGAAAAATGTTGCTCTACCGGCGGTTTTAGAAGATCGCCGCGGCCGACGATATTTGCGTCAAGGTTCTATTAATATAGCTACCCATGGTTCAGCTGGTCAGTCCTACGGTGCTTTTTGTAATGATGGCATGAGACTAGAGCACACTGGAACCTGTAATGATGGTGTAGGGAAAACGGCCTGTGGTGGTGAAATAGTTGTTCATGCGCCGCCAGGAGCTAGCGACATGCCTGGTAAAAATGTGTTAATCGGCAATTTTGCGTTATTTGGTGCCACCGGTGGTCGAGTCTTTATTGAGGGCCAAGCAGGTGATCGGTTTGCGGTGCGAAATTCAGGATCTACAGCGGTTGTTGAAGGCGTTGGAGACTTTTGTGCAGAATATATGACTAATGGTGCAGTGCTGAATCTTGGAGCCTTTGCCAAAGGGTTTGGTAACGGTATGTCCGGAGGTTTCGCTTATCAATATGATCCGCAACGAATCTTCACCGATTGTATTAGTCATGATTCTGTACTTCTGGGCTATTGTGATGAAAATACTGAGGAATCAAGGATTCATCAGCAGGCGGTATTGACTATGCTGGAATGGCATGTCGCCGCTACCGGGTCTAAGAAAGCATCTTGGCTGTTGAAAAATTGGCAGCAAGAGAGCGCTAATTTTGCGTTCATAACTCCACGTGCATTGCTTCAGTATCAGGATTCAGATGCTATTTTGAAAACTAAAACACAAAAAGAGTTAGTTGAGGAATTGTCAGTCGCTTTGGCTGGGTTTCAAGTTAACAAACTTAAAAAAGCATGGCGTTCGGGTGATCCTATAGCTAAGGGAATGGTTCCCAACCCTGATGTGTCTGAAAATGGCGATATGTTTGAGCTTCTAAATACTTACTCTGTTCTTGATGCGGCGCAAAAAATAGCCATGAAAAAGATTCCCGAGGCAGTTTCCTTAGAGGACCCTGCAGTATTAAAAATCACTCGAAATCTTATTTTGACCGAAGATTTCACCTTGATGAATGGATTGTTAAGACATGCTCGAGATGCCGTATCTGGGTACAGTAAGGCCGAATTAGCGGCCTTGATTGCCAATAAGCGGCTGACCGATTTTAAGCAGGCGCTGAGCTTGAGAAATATTTTATCGATGGATAGTCCGGCGACCTATGGTTGGATTCTTCACCAACAGCAAAAAAATAAAACTGCTTTGGGTCGTATGCCAAGTTTTGAAGAGCTTTTTGCTTATAATGCGCTAAACGATATATTGCCTAATGCCAGCTAATACTGAGAATAGTTCATGAAATTGCCGTTTATACCTGAAGATGCTCCTTTTACCGGTGACCAAAAGTCTTGGTTGTCCGGGTTTCTAGCCGGTGTTCAATCTGCCAAGGCTATGGGTGAAAAAGATACTGGCACCTCTGCTGCGACGGAGATGTCGTCGGCACCCCAGGTGAATATTCTTTATGGTACTCAGACCGGAAATGCTGAAAGTTTAGCCATGGATGCTGCCAGCGCAGCAAGAGCACGAGGTTTTCAGGCTGTTGTTCAGGGTTTAGATGATGTCACGATGGATGCGTTCTGTGCAATGAAGCGAGTCATTGTTACTATTGCAACCTATGGTGAAGGCGAGATGCCTGATAACGCGGGGCTCTTTTGGGAAAGTTTAAACAGTGTTGATATGCCCAAATTACCGGAGATGCAATTTGGTGTTTTGGCTCTAGGGGATACTGGTTATGATGAATTCTGTCAGGCTGGGAAATTGCTAGACATGCGTCTTGAACAGTTGGGTGCGAAAAGACTTGTAGATCGACTAGATTGTGATGTGGATTACGAGGACGTAGCTGAGGAGTGGATCGCGAAAACTATTCCATTAACCAGTGATGCTAAAATTATCCCATCATTAGTTGAGGTACCTCAAGCGCCGGTGAAGTCACTATGGAATCGTAAAAATCCGTATCCGGCAGTACTGAAAGTTAATAGTCTTCTCTCGGGAAAATCCTCTGCTAAAGAAATCCGGCATTATGAATTTGATCTTGCTGATAGTGGTATTACCTATGAAACAGGGGATGCTCTGAATGTCATGCCAGTCAATGACAAGGGGTTGGTAGCGAAATTGCTAAAGCGCTTGGCCGTAAGCGGTGAGGTCATTGTGAAGGGTCAGGATAGAACTCTTAGTGAATTGCTCACCTATCAATTTGAGATTTCAACACCATCACGAAATTTAATAGCGACAGTGGAAGAGAAGGCCAAAGATGAGATGTTTTCTCATGTACTAAAACATGGAGACAAAGAAGCGCTGGCTGACTTTTTGTGGGGAAAAGATACCTTGGATCTTCTCAATATAAATCCGCAGGTTAGCTTCTCAGCAGAGACATTTTTGACGTTGTTAAAGCCACTACAACATCGTGCATACTCTATATCCTCCAGTCCTAATAAGCATGCAGGGTCCGTTCATCTCACCGTGGCGTCTGTGCGATGGCAATCCAATGATAGAGATCATTTAGGCGTCTGTTCTACGTTTTTGGCAGATCGGGTGGATGACAAGGGTACTGCTGGAGTATTTGTCTCGCCAAATAAGGCATTTCGAATCCCTGCTGATGATGAAGCGCCTATGATCATGGTCGGTCCAGGTACCGGAGTAGCGCCCTTTAGGGCTTTTTTAGAGGAGCGAGAATTTCGTAAAGCCTCGGGCAAAAACTGGCTTTTCTTTGGTGATCAGACAAGAGCTTCAGATTTTATCTATCAAGAGCAGTTACTTGAGATGGAAGAAAATGGATTGTTAACAAGGTTTGACACCGCTTTTTCTCGAGATCAAGAAGAAAAAGTATATGTCCAGAATAAGATGCATGATAATGCCACTGAATTATTCCGGTGGTTGGAAAATGGTGCTTATTTTTATGTCTGTGGTGATGCAACGCGTATGGCCAAGGACGTCGATCGGGCGCTTTGCGATATTGTTGCCGCTCAGGGAAACATGGCTGCTGATAAAGCTACTGATTACATCAACAACCTTAAACGTGAAAAACGCTACCTACGTGACGTTTACTAATTTTTTAACAACCATTAGACCTACATATGACCGAATTGAAAAATGACCGTTTTTTGCGCGCGCTGGCCAGACAACCTGTTGATAAAACGCCTGTTTGGATGATGCGACAAGCGGGCCGGTATTTGCCAGAATATAGGCAGGTTAGAGCCCAGGCAGGCGATTTTATGAGCCTGTGCAAGAACACTCAGTTAGCGTGTGATGTAACGCTCCAACCTTTAGAGCGGTTTGACTTGGATGCGGCTATTTTATTTTCTGATATCCTTACCATTCCAGATGCTATGGGTCTTGGTCTGTATTTCGCTGAAGGTGAAGGGCCTAAGTTTCGTAAGCCGGTGCGTACCGAAAAAGACATAGATCAACTGCAGATCATTAATACCGCAAAAGACCTGACCTATGTAACTGACGCAGTTACTGCTATACGACGTGCTCTGAATGGGGCTGTGCCATTAATTGGATTCTCTGGTAGCCCTTGGACACTGGCTACCTATATGATTGAAGGTCAAAGTAGCCGAGACTTTGCTCGTGCAAAAACTATGCTTTATACGCAACCTGAGGTTCTTCATCAGCTTTTGGAAAAGCTTTCTCTTTCGGTTATTGATTATTTAAACGCTCAGATTCGTAGTGGTGCCCAGGTGGTACAGATTTTTGATACCTGGGGAGGAGCCTTAAGTAACAATGCTTATCAGACGTTTTCCCTGGACTATATGAAGAAAATTGTTGATGGCCTGATTAAACATTCAGATGGTCGTGATGTGCCGGTTATTCTATTTACCAAAGGCGGCGGTCATTGGTTAGAGTCAATGGCGAGCACTGGTTGTGATTGCCTTGGCTTGGACTGGACCGTTGATATTGGTTCTGCACGCTCTAGAGTGGGTGGTCAAGTTGCGTTACAAGGAAATATGGACCCAGCAGTACTGCGTGGAGATAGAGCATCCATTGAAACCGAGGTTAAGTCGATATTAACGTCTTTTGGCACTGGTAACGGCCATATTTTCAATCTTGGACATGGGATTACGCCTGACATTAAACCCCAGAATGCAAAGATATTTATCGATGCTGTGCATGAGTTTTCACTTCAACGTTAGCCTAGAACCGCGATTTTCTCTCCCATTATGACAGAGGCCTGGGGTTGAAGATTGTCCAAACCTTGGGCTACGTTTTTTTCAAACAAGATGATCGCTGTTGAACCGAATTTAAATTGACCAATTTCTTCACCTTTTGCATAAACTAGATTTTGCTCTGTAAAGTCAGTTTCTCTTACTAAACCTGCCCCAGGTGCTTCAAATCCGCCCCAAACAGTTTCTATACCTGCCACTAGCATAGCCCCGACAAAAATAACTGCAAATTTTCCCGCAAGTTCTGATTCGAATTCACATACCAGGCGCTCATTACGAGCAAAAAGTCCAGGTAGGCCTTGAGCGGTTTTATCATTGACTGAAAAAAGTTCTCCGGGAATATAACGTGCGGTTGTTAGTTTACCTGACAAGGGCATATGGATACGGTGATAATCCTTAGGCGAAAGATAAATAGTGGCAAAACTTCCGTAGCGAAAATGTTCAGCGCTAGAGGAATTGCCAACTAAACGATGCAGTGAGTAATCGATGCCTTTAGCTTGCATAATACGGTTATTATGAATAGCTCCGGATTGGCTTATCACGCCATCAGCTGGACTACATATGCTGTTATGGTCTGCATCTATAGGTCTGACGCCTTCTTTAAGCGCCCGAGTAAAGAAAGCATTGAAGGTGTCATAAGACGATAAATCATCGCTGACCGCTTCCTGCATATTAATTTCAAATGTCGCTATAGCGCGTTTGATAAGGATATTCTTCAGCCAAGGCTGTTTAGCCTCAGCTAACGTGCCGATTAGTCGAGATAGCAAGTGTTTGGGGAGTACACGCTGCAGGGCGACGAAAATATCAATCTGGTGGCTCATTTAGTTTTACTCTCTGGTATTTTAGTTTGCATTATAAACTTTCTCAGGACCAAGCTTTATTGGTGTATCTTCCATATTACCCCATTCGGCCCAAGAGCCATCATAGCCTGCTATGTTCTTATAACCCAGAATTCTTGCTACCATGTATGTAAATCCAGAGCGATGATGAAGTTGGCAATGTGTGGCGATGGTTTTATCTATTGTGAGACCAACACGGTCTAAAATATCTTGTGCATTAGATCGTATCCTCAAATGATTATGTTGGTCCATAAGATTGGTCCATTCTAAATTGATAGCGCCCGGAATATGGCCTCCCCGGTTAGCCCTTACCATTTCTCCTGTATATTCAGCTGGGCTACGAGCATCCCATATGGCGAAATTTTTTTCTCCCAGTTTAGTGATAATTTGGTCTGCGCTAATCTTTCTAGACAGGTTACTAAAGTCACTACCAATATCTGAATCTGTTGATTTGGGTGGGTTGTTGCCACTTTCTGTGGGGAAACCCTCTTTTATCCAGGGGATTATGCCACCGTTTAAGTAGCACCAATTGTCTACACCCATTAGATCTAGTATCCATGCGAATCTTCCGGCCCAGCCGCCGCCTTCATCGTCATAAATTACGATACGCTTTTTTCTCGTAATGCCAAGACTAGTTAGCAGTATTTTCAAATCATCAAAGGCTGGGCATTTTCCCGCTGCTGGAGTCTGCTCTGACATTATTTTTTGACCAGCTAGATGCACCGCACCGGGAACATGGTGTTGTTGATACAGAGCGGGGTGACATAGGTCGATGATAACCAAATCGTCATTATCAAGAACCAATGCTAAAGCATCAGGTTCTATTAGTTTTGATAGGGGTGAAGTCATCAGTGCTCCGACAGAATATACGAGTAAATTTGCACAGCTTAAGAGTAGATTTTACGTTCAGATTCCAAAGATAAAAGTATCTGACGATAATTATGTAGTCTGGAGGCAAGTACTTTTTTATCCTCCACCGCTTTTATTAGACTGCACCCAACGTCTTTATTATGACTACAATCACGAAATTTACAGCGACCAAGATAGGGTCTGAAATCAATAAAACTTTCAATGATTTCTGATTTGGTAAGATGACTTAGACCAAATTCTCGAATACCTGGTGAGTCAATTAACACACCGCCGCCAGTTAAGTGAAAAAGCTTGGAGGTAGTAGTGGTGTGAGTACCTTTTTCTTTGCCCACAGAAAGTGGACCCACACGCATCTCAGCATTCGGCTGGAGATGATTGACCAAGGAAGATTTGCCAACACCGGATTGCCCTACAAAAATAGCCGTATTGTCTTTAAGGTAATGTTGCAGTGCCTCAAGTCCTTGACCTGTTTTAGCTGACACTTGAAGTAAGTCATAACCGATGAATTTATAATCAGAAATGAGTTGATGGATATCATCAAATTCCTCACCATCAAGCATGTCGGTTTTGTTGAGAACCAAGAGCGGTTTGATGTTTTGGGCCTCAGATGCGATTAAGTATCGATCCAATAGATTACTAAAGGCAGTTGGTTTGGGTGAGAAAACGATAACAATCAAATCGACATTGGCAGCCACTGGGCGCAACTTACCATAGATGTCGGGACGAATTAATTCTGAGCTGCGTGGCTGACGCGCCACAACAACACCATGGGGTTCTGCGAAGCGCCAGACAACTTTGTCACCGGTAACTAAATTGTCCAGGTTAGCACGCATATGACAGCGAACAATTTGTCCTTTAATGGATGCTTCAGCCGCTTCAATATCGACTTGAGCACCAAAGTTGGTGACCACGGTGCCCAGAACTTCAGGGCCAAGCTTTGCCAGATCATTCAATTGGTTGTCTGTAACCGCATTTTTGGCTATAGCCCGCTCTCGTCGTTGATCTTGGATCGACTGAATACGCCCTTTTTGGTGTTTACTGAGCCTCCGCTTGCTCATAGTCTTTGAATCTTTACTCTCATCAGCACTTAAATCCATAGTTGTGGTGCCATTTCTGGCGTTTAGGATGCTAAGGATATAGCATTGTGCCTCTGAGTGATATTAACGTTACAACAAGCTATGTATAAAGTAGTAAAGGACAATTTCATGATTAGAGACACAACTCTTAATTTAATATGGATTGATTTAGAAATGACAGGGCTAGACCCCCTCAAAGAGCGTATTATTGAAATTGCCACTGTGGTTACAGACCCAAATTTAAACGTCTTAGCAGAAGGTCCATCGCTGGTGATTCAGCAACCAGAAAGCCTGTTGGTGAAAATGGACGATTGGAATACCAATCAACATAGAAAATCAGGGCTTACACAGCGGGTTCTAGCAAGTGATGTAAGTGAAGCAGATGCTATGCAGCAGACTCTTGATTTTTTATCTCAGTGGGTGACCAAAGGTAAGTCTCCTATGTGTGGTAATTCTATCGGTCAGGATAGGCGGTTTTTAGTACGTTATATGCCTGAGTTAGCTGAGTTTTTTCACTATCGTAATCTTGATGTGAGTACTCTTAAAGAGCTTGTGCAACGATGGCGGCCTGACTTGATGGGTGGTTTTGTTAAAAAGGGCAGTCATTTGGCGATGGACGATGTTTATGATTCGATTGCAGAGCTAGCTTATTACCGAGAAGTTTTCATTCAATCTTAAGTTTTTGCTCTTGTTGTTCAATGGCCCACTGCACGTGTTCTCTGACTAGCGGTGAGGGATGTTGCTTTCTAGCATTTAGCTGCTTGAGAATATACGTTGAACCTGAAGCGTTACCTAGGCCAATGGCTAGGTTCCTTAGCCAGCGTTCATGGCCTATGCGTCTGATGGGTGAGCCCTGGGTTTTATCCAGAAACTCCTGGGGATTCCAGCTAAAGAGAGTTGTCAGTAAAGCGTCATTAAGATTATGTCTAGGAGTGAAATCTTCTTCTTTGGTCTGGGAGGCAAAACGATTCCATGGACATCTAATTTGACAGTCGTCGCAGCCAAATACCCGATTGCCCATAAGTGGACGAAATTCTTCTGGAATAGCACCTTTGTGTTCGATGGTTAAGTATGAAATACAACGACGTGCATCTAATACATAGGGCTCTGGGAAAGCATTAGTTGGGCAGGTAGTTATGCATGCTCGGCATTTTCCACACTTGTTTTCTTGAATTTGATTATCCACAGGGAGTTTAAGTGACGTATAAATTTCACCAAGAAAAAACCAAGATCCTGCGGATTCATTTAGTAGCAAGGTGTTTTTCCCAATCCACCCAAGGCCTGCCTGCTGGGCAATCGGCTTTTCCATAACCGGTGCGCTATCGACAAAGGGTCGCTGCGTTAGATGAAGTTCTGGTAGTTCCCTCTCAATTTTTTTTACTAAAGCGGCTAAACGTTTGCGTATCAGCTTGTGATAATCTCTACCCAAGGCATAACGAGACACATAGGCCTTATTATCATCTTTCAATACTGCGATCATATTGGTATCAGCTAAATAATCCATTCTAACTGATATGACTCTGACCGTATGATCAACTAATTTGTCGACAATATAACGTTTGTCACCGTGTTCGGCCATCCATGACATTGAGCCTTGAAAGCCTTTCTGCAACCATGACTGCAGTTGCTCAGAGGCCTGGCTCAAGTCAGGTTCCACAATAGATACCTGTTGAAAACCAAATGATGCACCCCATGCTTTGATTTTTTGGGCTAAATTTTCCATTTTCTGATGATCGCTTTCAATTTCATGCATGGTTTCAGCGCTATTCTGTTTTATACTACGGTTAATTTTACTGAGATATTTCACTTATGTCGCATTATCTTCTCCAACAATCCTTATTAGATACTAAAACGATACAAAATATTGAGCATTTAGCGTGTCAAGAGGCTGATTTTAGTCGTTTTGACTTAATGTACAAAGCAGGTCGCAGTGCTTTTGATGAATTGACTGAAAACTTTGCTCCGCTAACGCTGCTACATGTTTTTTGCGGGTCAGGAAATAATGGTGGTGATGGATATGTGGTTGCTCATTTAGCGGCTCAAGCGGATATTGCTGTTCAGGTTTATGAGTTGGGCGATAAGGCAAAAATGTCCCAACAAACTTTGAAGGCAAGGGCGCTTTGCATTGACGCTAAGGTTAATTGTCAGCCATTCAATTCGATTTGTTGTTTAGCTGAAGGGGTTATTGTGGACAGTCTTTTAGGTGTCGGATTTGATGGTACTGTGCGTGATAATTATGCTGAGGCAATTGAGTGTATTAATAGTTCATTACTGCCGGTGCTGTCTATTGATCTGCCGTCAGGTGTAGTTGCAAACACTGGAGCCATACACGATATAGCGGTTAAGGCGGATGTGACGGTAACGTTTGTTGCGGCAAAGCCAGGATTGTTTACCGGCAGAGGTTCGGCACTCTGTGGAGAGCTAGTTTATGACTCACTGGATATTACCGAAAGTATTTTACACCAAGCTTTAGTGTCTGCGCGTTTGATGTCACTGGAAGATCTTATTGATTATATGCCGCAGGTAGAAGCGGATGTGCATAAAAATCAACGAGGTCACTGCATGGTGATTGGCGGAGATCATGGCACTGGAGGCGCCTCTATTTTGGCTTCACAGGCATGTTTGACTCTAGGGTCAGGCTTGACAACACTCGCCACTCGTCCGGAGCATGTTTCGGCCTGCTTGGTGCGTCAGCCAGAGATCATGGCTTGTGGTGTTGTTTCCGGCCAGGAGCTTGAACCTTTGCTGGGTAAGCCCAATGTTCTTGTGTTGGGTCCAGGGCTTGGTATGTCTTCTTGGTCTGAGCAACTGTTACAGAAAGCTATGTCAACCAATCTTCCTATGGTTGTTGATGCAGATGCGCTGAATATTATTGCTCAAGGCCGTGTTGTAAAGGACTTAACCAGCAGATCTTGGGTATTTACGCCCCATCCGGGTGAGGCTGCTCGACTATTGGGCATCAGTGTCAGTGAGGTAGAGCAGGATCGTTTTGCCGCAGTACGCAAGTTGCAAGAGAAATATAATGCCGTGATTGTGCTTAAGGGAGCGGGGACTCTGGTCTCCGGTGGATTATCACAACCGATTAATATCTGCCCCTACGGTAACCCGGCTATGGCAACCGCCGGTATGGGAGATATCTTAAGTGGTGTAATTGCGGGGCTTATAGCTCAGGGCGTTGATTTACAAACAGCGGCTGAATTAGGCTGTTGTCTGCATTCTGCCGCGGCTGATATGGCTATAGATGAGATGGGGTCCAGAGGTTTAGTTGCGGGAGATATACTGCCTTTTTTAAGTGCCTTACTAAATGATGAGCTCAGCTGATGACTGATGTTAAAACTATATCCGAAGGTTATTGTGTTGAACTTATAAACGAAACTGAGATGGTAGAATTTGGTCATCGTTTGGCAGGGCATCTCACCTATGGCATGATCATTACATTAAATGGAGACCTAGGTGCAGGTAAGACCACCTTATCTCGTGGTTTGTTGCAAGCTCTTGGGCATAAAGGTCCTGTCAAAAGCCCGACTTACACTCTTGTTGAACCCTATGAGTTACCTTTTGGAAAAGTGTATCATTTTGATCTATATCGCGTTAATGATCCTCAGGAACTTGAATATATCGGCTTTTCTGATTATCTTGAAAGATCAGCACTCAGTCTTATTGAATGGCCAGAACGCGGAGGCGAATATTTGCAAACAGTTGATCTGGCGCTTGATATTGAACATCTTTTAGCGGGGCGGAAACTAGTCCTATCCTGGCAAACAGTCAAGGGTGAGACTGTGTTGAATAATCTTAGGGACACTAGTCCTTAAGTGTGGGTTATTTAAATCCTTGGAGGCGAGTCTGTTGATGATAATGGGTGATAACCTAACGATAAGATTGTCACGACTGGTCATCCATTGGTTGGTACCTATTGTGTTACTGATGCCGTTCTATAGCTGGGCTGCGTCAGTAGAGTCTAGTCGAATTTGGCGGTCACCTGAGAGTACTCGTTTGGTGTTGGATTTGAGCGATAAGGTCGAGCATCAAATAATCGTACTTAAAAATCCTCATCGTCTGGTGATCGATATAGCTAATGTAACCTTGAGAACAAGCTTCGATACGTTAAAACTCAGCAATAATCCCATAGTTAATATTCGGCATGCACCGCGTAATAAAAACGACTTGCGTATTGTTTTGGATTTAGACAGTGCGGTAAATCCCAAAAGTTTCACCTTGCCTGCTAATTCCCAGTATGGTCATCGACTCGTGGTTGATCTTTTTGATAAGCAGCAAGTCATAAGTAAAACCATTGAAAAAATTGTCACAGTCAACGATAGAAAAATCATTATCGCTATTGATGCAGGACATGGCGGAGAGGACCCCGGAGCGTCAGGGCCTAACCGATTACGTGAAAAACGGATTGTACTGCAGATTGCTAAACGCCTTGAGAAATTGCTGGACAATAGCCCTTATTTTGAAGGAGTGTTGGTTAGAACTGGGGACTATTATGTAGGACTTCGAAAGCGCACGGAAATAGCCCATAAAGAGCAGGCAGATTTTTTGGTTTCTATTCATGCCGATGGATTCAAAGACCCTCGGGTAAGCGGTGCCTCGGTTTACGCCCTCTCCACTAAGGGTGCATCGAGTGAAGCGGCTAGGTATTTGGCAGCCTCAGCAAATCGCTCAGATTTAATAGGCGGCGCAAGTAATCTTAGTCTAGATGATAAAGATGATGTGCTGGCAAGCATTCTTTTAGATCTGTCGATGAATGAAATGTTACGGAGTAGCCTTAACGCGGGTTCTTACGTCGTTAAAGAGATGAGCAAAGTTGCCAAACTACATAAAAAGAACGTTGAGCAAGCCGGTTTTATAGTGCTCAAGTCCCCAGATATACCGTCATTATTGATTGAAACGGGTTTTATTTCTAACCCTAAAGAAGCCAAAAAGCTTAGCACTGGTGCCTATCAGCAGAAAATGGCTGGGGCTATTTTTGAGGGACTCGCAGATTATTATGATGACCATCCTCCGGTGGGAAGTTTATTGTCGACTAAGAACGACAAATCGCCCAAAACCTATGTGGTTGTTCGGGGAGACACTCTTTCTCATATCGCGCAGCGAAACGGTATTTCGACAATAAAAATACAGCGTTTTAATGGCCTGTCATCACCTTCTATTCGTGTCGGCCAGACAATATTAATTCCATCAATATGAGATGTTAAGGTAAATGATGCATTCTTTAAAGGCAGTTTCCAATGTCTAAAATACAAATTTTAAGTCCACAGCTTGCTAATCAAATAGCTGCAGGTGAGGTAGTTGAGCGCCCCTCGTCGGTGTTGAAAGAGCTCTGCGAGAATAGCCTTGATGCAGGCGCTACAAGAATTGATGTTGAAATAGAGCAGGGTGGCATCAAACTGATTAAAGTTCGAGATGATGGTTGTGGAATTCCAGAAGGCCAATTACCTTTGGCACTTAGTCGTCACGCCACGAGTAAAATAACCGATCTGGAAGATCTAGAGTCAGTATCTACTCTTGGGTTTCGGGGTGAGGCTTTGGCTAGTATCGCTTCTGTATCACGACTTGCAATGACCTCTAATAATGGTCCAGTAGGAGGCTGGAAGGCAGTATCTGAGGGGCGAGATATGCAGGTACGATTGGAGCCAGCGCCTCATCCTCCGGGAACATCAGTAGAGGTGAGAGACTTATTTTTCAATACGCCTGCGCGACGCAAGTTTCTGCGCACAGAGAATACCGAGTACAAGCGCATTGATGATGGGCTAAAAAAACTAGCATTAAGTCGCATGGATGTGTCTTTCAGTCTAAAGCACAATCAAAAGGTGCAATTTAATTTACGTGCCGCTAGAAGCCAACTAGAACAAGAAAAACGCGTGGCAGATCTTTGTGGTCCGGTATTTATGGAGCAGGCACTCTTGGTTGATAATAACCGCACGGGGATCCGACTATGGGGGTGGATAGGGCTACCAACCTTTTCTCGGAGCCAAGCTGATTTACAGTACTTTTTTGTCAATGGTCGGTCAATCCGCGATAAAGTGGTATCTCATGCAGTGCGTCAAGCATACCAAGATGTTTTGTATCATGGACGACATCCAGCCTTTGTCCTATTTCTAGAAATTTTACCCTCAGAGGTGGATGTTAATGTGCACCCTACCAAGCATGAGGTTCGTTTTCGTGATAGCGGGAGCATCCATAGTTTTGTGGCCAGCACGTTGAAAAAAGCGCTAGCCACTGATCGCCCACAAGACCACTTATCAGGGGGTGCATTAGAGGATAACCCAGCGGAGGACTACCGACAGCAAGCCCAGATGTCCAATGATCAAAGTATGCTCCCTCTTGCATCTAATTCCTCACATAATTATCGACCGTCATGGCCCCAAGCAGCCTCTTTGTCGATTAATGAGACAATTGCTGGTGTTCAAAATTTATACTCGTTGGGTATGGAGGGTAGTGAAGAGGCAATAGGAGAAATACCTCCACTTGGATTTGCTATTGCTCAGCTTAAAGGAGTATTTATTCTTGCTGAGAATACTCACGGACTGATTATTATTGATATGCATGCCGCGCATGAGCGAATTATCTATGAGCGGATGAAAAAAGCCTTCGATCATGAAGGGTTGGTTTCTCAGCCATTATTAGTGCCTGAAAGTTTAGCCGTGAGCCAACGAGAAGCTGACAGGGTGGATATGCACCAGTCTGTTTTTACCCAGTTGGGCTTTAATGTCCAACGGGCAGGACTCGAAAGCATCATTGTGCGAGAGATTCCAGCTATTTTGCGTGGCTCCCAAGTAGAGGGTTTGCTCAGAGATGTTTTGTCAGACTTACTGGAGTATGGTAGCTCAGCTCGAATAAGGAACCATATTAATGATATTTTATCGACCATGGCGTGTCATGGGTCTGTTCGCGCTAATCGAAAACTAACGATTCCAGAAATGAATGCATTGCTCAGAGACATGGAAATAACTGAGCGCAGTGGACAGTGTAACCATGGTCGACCTACTTGGTCTCAGCTTAGTTTAGAAGAACTTGATAAATTGTTTCTTCGGGGTCGTTAGATGGTAACAAAAAAGCCTAATTCTCTGCCGTCAGCTATCTTTATCATGGGTCCAACAGCATCTGGTAAAACAGACTTAGCAATGGCATTAAGGCAGTATTTGCCCGTTGATATTATTAGCGTGGATTCGGCACAAATATATCGGAATTTAGATATTGGTAGTGCTAAAGCAGATGCTGCAACACTGCGAAAACATCCTCATAGAATGATAGATATAAGGGATCCAAGCCACGCTTATAGCGTTGCCGAGTTTGTGGTCGAAGCGCGCCAGCATATGGCCAACATAACCGCTGCGGGGAGAATACCTCTATTGGTCGGCGGGACAATGCTGTATTTTAAAATGTTGTTTGATGGATTATCTGATCTTCCTGAGGCAGACCAAAAGGTTAGGCAAGAAATACAGCTGCAAGCTGATTCTGTAGGCTGGGGAATGGTCTATCGTGAATTACAAAAAGTTGATCCATTAACTGCATCTAAATTACATCCAAACCACTCCCAGCGTATTCAACGGGCACTAGAGGTCTATAAACTGACCGGAGTTCCACTGTCAACGTTACAGCTAGAAAGCAGAGGTATGGGCGTTAACAAAGATTACAATGTTGTGCAGATAGCAATGATGGCATCCAATCGCACACTTCTACACGCGCGTATTGAAGAACGTTTTCACTGTATGATTGAACAGGGCCTTTTAGCCGAGGTTCAGTCGCTCTATCATCGTGGAGATCTGACCCTCGATCTGCCCTCTATTCGTGCCGCTGGCTATCAGCAACTTTGGCGACATTTGAATGGCGAATATAGTTTGGATGATGCAGTACAAAAAGCTATTTTTGCCAGCCGGCAATTGGCTAAAAGACAGATCACTTGGTTGAAAAAATGGTCAGGTAGCCATGAAGTTTACATCGATGACCAGAAACGTTGTTATAGCTCTGGAATAATCTGTAATGAAAGCTTGAAAATATTTCGCCAGCACCTCATATTACCAGCACTGCACACAGGGATGGTGTATTAGTTAGTGGACCGCAATCCTACTAGCGTTTTTTGCTGTGATTATTGCAGCCTATATTGGAAGTCAATAAGGAGAAATCAACATGTCAAAAGGTAACAACTTACAAGACCCTTTTCTAAACGTTTTGCGCAAAGAGAAAGTTGCCGTGTCAATTTTTTTAGTCAACGGAATTAAACTTCAGGGACAAGTTGAGTCCTTCGACCAGTTTGTTGTGTTGTTAAAAAATACAGTTAGTCAAATGGTTTACAAGCACGCTATCTCCACAATTGTTCCCTCGCGTGTGGTTCGGTTGCCCACCAGTGGTAATGATACCCAAGAGGGGATGGCTGAGGAATTAGGTAACGGCGGCGGACAAAACTACTAGTTAGTGGCGTTGTTTTTTGAGCGACCAGAGTCAGGCGAAAAAGCAGTCTTAGTTCATGTGAAGCTTAATAGTGAGTCTGAACCTGAGGATCCTAGGGAGTTTGAAGAGCTGGTGCTTGCTGCTGGCGGCGATCCTGTGGATTTTATTACTGGATCACGCCAGTCACCTAGCGCGAAATTTTTCATTGGCACCGGAAAACTTGAAGAAGTAAAGGTATCGGTGAACGCTGCAAAAGCACAGTTGGTGATTTTTAATCATAACCTCTCTCCGAGTCAAGAGAGAAATCTTGAGGCTGAGTTGCAGTGTCGTGTGCTGGATAGAACCGGTCTTATCTTAGATATTTTTGCCCAGCGAGCGCGAACCCATGAAGGCAAACTGCAGGTTGAGTTAGCCCAACTCCAGCATCTGTCGTCACGGTTAGTTCGTGGCTGGACTCACCTTGAACGTCAGAAAGGTGGTATCGGTATGCGTGGACCTGGGGAGACTCAACTTGAGTCGGATCGGCGCATGGTACGCGATCGTATTAAGCTTATAGAAAACCGATTGGGAAAAGTGCGAAAGCAGCGCGATCAAGGCAGGCGTGGTAGAAAACGATCTGATATACCGACGGTGTCGCTGGTCGGTTATACCAATGCTGGCAAATCCACCTTATTCAACGCCATTACTCAAGCAGATGTATTTGTGGCAAATCAGTTGTTTGCTACCCTAGATCCGACTATGCGACGGGTGGATCTGCGCGATGTTGGATCTGTTATTTTTGCTGATACAGTAGGTTTCATTAGTCATCTTCCGCATCGATTAGTCGATGCCTTTCGCGCGACATTGGAAGAGGCTGCGTCGGCTGATTTGCTGTTGCATATTATGGATGCCGCTGCTGAGGATCGCGGTACTAACGTGTTAAGAGTTAATGAAGTACTGAAAGAAATCGATGCAGATCAGTTGCCAACCTTGATGGTTTACAACAAAGTTGATCTCTTGGATGACCCACATCCTCGCATCGACCGTAATGAAGATGGTGTTCCAATTGCTGTTTGGGTCTCGGCCCTTACTGGAGAGGGTTTATCTCTTTTACTTACGGCGATTGGGGAGCGCCTTCCTGCAAAAACAGTACATAAATACCTGATGCTTAAGCCGCATCAGGGTAAATTGCGGTCTGCCTTTTTTGGTTGTAAGGCGGTGGTGGGTGAAAAAATTGAAGAAAATGGCGACATCCAATTGGAAATTAGGCTGCCAGAGACAGATTTATTTCGCATTTTGAAAAATGCTGACTTGAAATTACATGATTTAGTCACAAAATAACCATCTAGTGGTAGACTAAAGTATGCGAGATACCCGAAGAAACAAACTAATTATATAACTGGAGAATAATATGGCTTGGAATGAGCCGGGCGGCGGTAAGGACCCATGGGGTGGCAATCGAAATAACGAAGGACCACCAGATATCGATGAGGCATTAAAAAAACTCAAAGAAAAGCTTAGCGCATTCGGTGGTGGTCAGGGTGGCAGTGGTGGCAATGGGTCCGGTGCAAGCTTTAAAGCTATTTTGCCGGTTGCGTTAGTCGTTGTTAGTGTTGTTTGGGGTTTATTGGGCCTTTTTCAGGTTGATGAAAAAGAGCAGGCAGTTATGTTGCGACTGGGTAAATATAGTGAAACCCTAGGTTCTGGTTTGCATTGGTACCCGCCATTTTTGGAGTCAAAAGTAATTGTTGGAGTAACAGAAGAGCGCCAGTATTCAACACGTGGCCTGATGCTCACTCAAGATGAAAATATTGTTGAGGTAGCGCTTTCTGTTCAATATAACATCGCTAGTGCCAAAGATTTTGTTTTGAGTATAAGAGCACCAGAGACTAGCCTTAAGCAAGCTACCGACAGTGCACTTAGGCATGTAGTGGGCAGTACCGGCTTAGATGGCGTGATTGCTACAGAACGAGAACAAGTCGCTGTAGCTATAGCCTACAAACTCCAAGAATTGCTAGACCTATATTCTAGCGGTATTAATGTGGTAACGATCAACATCGCAGATGCCAAGCCGCCAAATGATGTCAAGGCGGCTTATGACGATGTCATTAAAGCTCGAGAAGATTTGGAGCGCTTAGTGAACGAAGCTCAGGCTTATTCAAATGGTATAATTCCTGAAGCGCGAGGTGAGGCTCAACGCCTAAGAGAAGAAGCGGAGGGTTACTTATCTCAGGTGGTGTCGAAGTCTCAGGGTGAGGCTAATCGTTTCTCTGCGCTCTTAGCTGAGTACAAAAAGGCGCCAGAAGTTACTCGAGAAAGACTATATATTGATGCTATTGAACAGGTAATGTCCGATAGCACCAAGGTGCTAGTCGATACCGAGGGCGGCAACAATATGCTTTACCTGCCGCTAGACAAGCTGGTTTCACAAGGTACCAGCGGGACGCCTGCGCGCTCCTCTGAGACAAATAATCAGTTGATTGACCGTGTAGCGAATGAAGTGATTGAAAAACTACAAAGAACAAGTGGTCAAGCGCAAGGAGGTCGAGGTCGATGAGTAATTTATTAAAGGTAGTCGTTGTTTTCTTGGTTATTTTGGTTGGGGTTAGTAATACCCTCTATGTGATCAGTGAAGTAGAGCGAGGGGTTACCCTGCGCTTTGGTGAGATGATCGAAGCCGATATTAAACCAGGATTGCATGTAAAGGTTCCGTTTATTGACGATGTTAGACGTTTTGAGGCAAGAATATTAACAGTGGATGCACAGCCTGAGAGTTTCTTTACAGTAGAACAGAAGCGTCTGATTGTAGACTCCTACGCTAAATGGCGGATTTCGGACGTAGAAACGTATTACAAATCTACCGGTGGCATTGAGCGTGTGGCGGAGAATCGGTTAGCTAAGCGGGTCAATGATGGCTTGCGTAATCAGTTTGGTACGCGCACCCTGCACGAAGTGGTTTCTGGTGAGCGTGACATGCTGATGAAAAACATTACAGATGAACTCAATCGTACAGTACTGACATCTTTGGGTATTGAGGTGGTCGATGTAAGAGTTAAGCGTATAGATCTGCCCCAAGAGGTGAGTGATCCAGTTTTTAGGCGAATGACTGCAGAGCGAAATAAAGAAGCCCAAGAGTTGCGATCCACTGGTAAAGAAAAAGCTGAAAAGATTCGTGCTTCAGCCGATCGAGAGCGTACGATTGAACTTGCTAATGCTTACCGGGATTCGGAAGAATTAAGGGGTGAAGGAGATGCTGAGGCCGCGAGGATTTACGCGGATGCGTATCAACAAGATCCTGAATTCTATTCATTTATGCGAAGCCTAAATGCCTACAAATCTTCCTTCTCTAACAAAGGCGACATTATGATAGTGGAGCCAGATAGTGCTTTCTTCAAATACCTAAATCAGTCGAAGGGTGAATAGTTGCACTGTTGGGTTGCGTTAAGTTATTTAGTTAAAAAATGTCTGCCACATGGGGAGAGATTTTGCTAAAATTGGAAAACCGGGGAAACCCGGTTTTTTTATGCCATCAAAAGGCTTGGAATATGTTAGATGAGATTATTCGCGCGTTGGCTTTGGTGCTGGTTTTTGAAGGTGTAATGCCCTTTGTGGCGCCACGTCGATGGCGGGAAATAGCTGCATTTCTTGGGACGCTCGATGAGCGTACGATGCGTTTTGCAGGTCTGTTTAGTATGGTCAGCGGACTGGTTGTTTTATTCTTATGGCGCTGATCAAAATTAAGATTAAAAGCTTGAGGTTGTTGTGGCAAATGTAGATCGTTGGTTGTTACCTGATGGCGTGGATGAGGTGCTTCCAGAGCAGGCTCAGGTTGTTGAGTTTCTTCGTCGTAAGCTGTTAGATCTATATCATAGCTGGGGCTATGATTTGGTTATCCCACCTATGATTGAGTTCACAGAATCACTGCTCAGTGGGTCTGGAAAAGATTTAGATTTGATGACCTTTAGAGTCACTGACCAAATTAGTGGCCGAATGATGGGTATTCGCGCCGACATTACACCTCAAACAGCTCGTATGGACGCCCATAGTTTACGTCGAGAAGGGCCCAATCGCCTATGCTATGCGGGCACTGTATTGCATACAAAACCAAGAGGTCCATTGCAGTCAAGAGCGCCTATTTCTGTGGGGGTTGAGTTGTTTGGTGAAGGCTCGCTAGCTGCTGATATGGAAGTTATTGAGTTATTTTTACAAACGCTCAATGCCTCAGGTGTCACAGAGACTTACCTTGATTTAGGGCATGTTGATATTCTTCGAGAATTACTTGTTGAAGCCCAGCTGAGTAATGAGCTGGAGTCAGAGTTATTTGAGTTGCTGCAACGTAAAGCTCAGAGCGAATTAACTGATTGGATAGCCGATAATATTATTGATTCTTATCTTGGTCAGTGTCTAAGTAGTCTGCCAAAGCTTGCTGGAGGTGTTGGTGTTCTTGACCAAGCGAAGGCTCTATTGGAAAAGGCGCCGAAAAAAGTGCTTGATGCTATTGAGCAGCTTGAGACTGTGGTGAATCTTGTCTCCCAGATGGGTGTGAGGGTGCATCTCGATTTGGGCGAAATGCCCGGTTATCATTATCACACTGGGATAGTATTTGCCGCCTATGTGCAAGGCTATGGTAAAGCCCTTGGCAATGGAGGTAGATACGATTCTGTGGGTCAAGCTTTTGGTCGCTCACGCCCAGCTACAGGCTTTGCATTTGATCTCAAGTCATTGGTAACTCAGGGCCGGAAGGTTGGCGACCAACCTAGCGGAATTTTTGTGCCTTATTGCAATGATAGTGAGTGCGCTGATCAAATTAAATTGCTTAGAGAGTCAGGCCATCGCGTAGTTCAGGGGTTTGAAGGGCAGCTGGAAAATATAGAAGAAATGAAATGTAATCGTGAGCTGATAAAATTGGATGGCAAGTATGTTATTCAAGATTTATCTTAAGGGTTATTTGGTGGGTCTAATAGAGTTGAGTATTAAAGCTTATGGGTAAAAATGTAGTCATTCTTGGTTCTCAGTGGGGAGACGAGGGCAAAGGCAAAATTGTTGATTTATTAACCGATAAAGCTGCGCTGGTGGCACGGTTTCAAGGTGGGCACAATGCTGGCCATACGTTGGTGATAGATGGTAAGAAAACCGCCTTGCACCTTATTCCATCCGGTATCTTACGTGACCATGTCAGATGCGTTATTGGTAACGGTGTCGTGGTAGCACCTGATGCATTAATTAAAGAAATTAATATGCTCGAAGACAGAGGTATCAAAGTCAGAGAACGGCTGAAAATTTCAGGTTCATGTCCATTAATCCTGCCCTATCATATAGCACTGGATCAGGCTCGCGAAGCGGCTAGAGGGAATGCCAAAATTGGTACGACTGGTCGAGGTATAGGGCCAGCTTATGAAGACAAAGTGGCTCGGCGAGGGTTGCGGGTAAGTGATTTAGCTAATATGGATCGTTTTGCGATTAAATTGCAAGAAGTGTTGGATTTTCATAATTTTTCACTTACACAATACTACGGCGTTGAGCCGATCGACTTTCAAACAACCTTAGACTTGGTTCGCGATTGGGCTGAGGTACTATTGCCCATGATGGCCGATGTGACCAAGCTTCTTCATGATGCAAGAGAGTCCGGTGAAAATATCTTATTTGAGGGTGCTCAAGGGTCGCTTTTAGATATTGATCATGGGACTTACCCCTTTGTTACCTCGTCAAATACTACCGCAGGCAGTGCTGCTTCTGGTAGTGGATTTGGACCTCTTTACTTGGACTATGTGCTAGGTATCACCAAAGCTTATACCACTAGAGTAGGGTCTGGGCCGTTCCCAACGGAATTAAGTTGTGAAATTGGCCGTCATTTGGGTGAAAAAGGTCATGAATTTGGTACCACTACTGGCCGCGAACGGCGCTGTGGATGGTTTGATGCTGCCGCTTTGCGTCAAGCGGTACGTGTCAATAGCCTGTCAGGTATCTGTTTAACAAAACTGGATGTTTTGGATGGTTTGGATACTCTTCAAATTTGTGTTGGCTATCAAGATGCACAGGGGAAAAATGCAGACATGCCGATGCATGCAGATGATTTTCAGGCTATAACGCCGATTTATGAAACAATGCCTGGTTGGAGTGACGTGACTTTAGGGGTGCAGCGGATAGATGATCTACCTCAGGCTGCAAAAGATTATATTAATAGAATTGAAGAACTGGTTGGTGCGCCAGTAGATATTGTTTCAACTGGACCAGATCGCGTTGAAACTATTGTGTTAAGGCATGCTTTTGGTTAGCCTAGTTGTAAACAAGGTCGGACTTAGATAAAAATTAAATCTCGATTAGTGTAACGTGAGTTGTTTGATTAGTAGCATAGAGACATAAAAATCTACGCATTTATTTCTCTATACATCTATATATTTATATATTTATGTATTTATGTATTTATGTGTGGATGTTCTCTTTTTATCTAGTATATCTTTAAATGTAGTCTTCGATGATCACCATCATTTTTAAAAGAGTGT
>Ga0233426_10000236_pt1 | contig 62894 bp, 47 predicted proteins | sample SI_118_April2016_6_FD_179875 | JGI IMG/M metagenome (GOLD analysis project Ga0233426, IMG submission 179875) | Seawater microbial communities from Saanich Inlet, British Columbia, Canada - SI_118_April2016_10_MG | ecosystem: Environmental > Aquatic > Marine > Inlet | place: Canada: British... | reverse complement strand
CGAAAATGAGCATTAAATCCATCTTCATACCTATGGTAGCCACAAGTATATAAATAAAAACACTTCCAAATTTACTTGCGCCTGCCCCTTCATAGGTTCTTAGTTTGGTGTAGGATAATACAATCCCGATAACAGTGGTAATAGAAATCATCCAGAAAAACGAAGAGCTTAAAAAGGTAAATAAATTACGGGTTAACCCAGGCGTTAAGCTATCTACAAAATCTGTAAAAAAGGCGCTTAGGTAGCCAGCCCCAAAATGCGCGAGGCCAACAGTTCCAAAAGCTATAGCTGCAAGAATCATTAGGTCTGTGAGTGACGGGTTTCTGCTCACCTGTTGTGTGTAGTTGGATACTTTTTCTTTGAGGGCTTCAATGGCAGAGGTATCTGCGCCCAACCATTTGTCTATTTTTTCAGATTTACCAATACCAATAAGTATAATAGCCATCCAAATGTTTGCTATTACAATATCCACAAAGACCATACCTCCATACAGCGCCTGGTTGTAACCATATACCTCCAGCATAGCTGTTTGATTGGCACCACCACCAATCCAGCTTCCAGCTAGGGTAGACAAACCTCTCCATACGGCATCTGCACCCTGGCCACCTACTGCCTCTGGCCAAAAACTCCCTACTAAAAGTACCGCAATTGGCCCACCTATAATAATACCAGCTGTACCCGTTAAAAACATGATTAAGGCTTTTGGGCCTAAATTAAAAACTGCTTTTAAATCTATACTCAAAGTCATTAAAACCAGTGCAGCAGGCAGTAGATACCTACTGGCAACATAATACAAGCTTGTTTTCCCGGAGACAAGCTCACCTGTTTGTGTAACACTTGTCCACTCTGGAGCAATAACCCCTGTTGTGGTAAGTAGTGCAGGAATAAAATAAGCGATAAATAATGCAGGTACAATACTATAAAAGCCCTTCCAAGGGCCCTGCTTTTTTGAAGAAGTATAAAAAATAAAACCCAGAGCTACCATTAGTATACCAAAGACAATCGTGTCATTGGTAAATAAAGGGGTAGTGTCTTCTATAATTTGAGTGGCAGTATCTTGCATGAGTATGTTTTAATGCAAAATAGTTTTTTTAATTCAGAATTGAGAATGCAGCCCTCATAATTTTATATTTACAGACTTCTTGATGTGATTCTATTATTTTCTGAAATTTCCAAATCAATTTGTAAACCCCTTGTGCATACTCTTGTTATATTTGTGTAAAATATCCGTTTTATGAGATCTCTTTTAATTGTAGTATTTGTTGTATTATTTTCTAGCTTCTCCCTTACAGCCTCAGAAGATTGGGGAAAGACAGGACACCGCACAATGGGAGAAATTGCTACCAAGCATTTATCAAAAAAGGCAGCCAAGAAAATTTCGGCGCTACTGGGGGGAGAGTCTTTGGCTTTTGTATCTACCTATGCAGATGAGATACGCAGTGATGACGCCTACAGGAAATACGCTCCATGGCATTATGTAAGTTTTCCATTCGGGGCGAAGTATGAGAATACTCCTAAAAACAAAAAGGGAGATATTATTGTTGGGATTCAAAACTGTATAGATGTTCTTAAAGATGCAACTTCCAGTCAAAAAGACAAGGAATTTTACCTAAGAATGTTAGTGCATTTTATTGGTGATTTGCATATGCCACTTCACGTAGGGCTCAAAGAAGATAGAGGAGGAAACTCCTTTAAAGTAAAATGGTTTGGCAAGCAAACCAATTTGCATAGTGTTTGGGATACAAAAATTATAGAGGGCTATGAAATGAGCTACACAGAGTTAACCAGTAATGTAGATGTACTGAGCAAGAAAGAAATTCAAACCATACAAAGTGGCGCTGTTACAGATTGGATGTATGAAAGCCGCACACTTTGTGAAGATGTATACGCAAATACTACACAGGGTGAGAACCTAGGATACAAGTATATGTACAGATATGTAAATGTGTCTAGAAAACAACTCCAAAAAGCAGGCCTGCGTTTGGCCAGTATCTTGAACGAAATTTACGGCTAGTATTAAAACTATTTAATCAGTTTTGTCTTTAATACGCCTAAAGGTAAGGTTTACCCTTGGATCTATCTTTCGCTTTGTTTTTGGAATTTGATGCTTCCAAAATTCTTGTGTTGGGCCACCCATAAGTAATAAACTACCAGGTTCTAATTCTATTTTAAACTTAAGGTTGGTGTCTAGTTTGTGCCTGAAATGAAATATCCTTTTTGCTCCAAAAGATAAAGAGGCAATAAAAGGATGAGTCCCTAATTCTTTTTCATCATCACTGTGCCACCCGTTAGAGTCTTTGCCGTCACGGTATAAATTAAGCAGCACAGATGTAAATTTTTGATTGCTTACAGCCTCAATGTCTTGTTTGATTTTTAATAGCGTTGGGCTCCACTGGTTTGGGAACATTGTAATGTTTGAATAGGTGTAGGGCTTGTTGGTATCTCCATACAATGCAGTGAGTCTAGGCTGTTTAAAAACCTTACCAAAGAGTTTTATATCATCTTCTTGCCAGGGGGTTTGCTGCTGTATTTTATCTTGAAGCACTGAGGCTTCTGTCTGGGTATAAAAATTTGGATAATAGCTTACCTGTGCATCTTTCATGGGTAAGATGATTTTCTCTAGTTCAGGGTTTTCTTCAAATAAATTCATGCCACTAGATATTGAGATGCCCAATACATCATGCCAAATTGTAACGGAATTCTTAGCATAAGAAACCATTTAGGAAGTTGTAGAGAAGCTTCTTTGTTTTGTAGCATATGGATATGGACCGTAAGAAAAATGACCAGCTGACCTATAATACACCAAACGCCTAAATTTTGTGTTTGAGGGTTTAATAATAGAAACCCTGTAATCATTTCAGTAATACCAGATAAGAGCACCATAAAACTTGGTGATGGAATATACAAAGGCATAATACGCTCATATATTTTTGGAGTCCTAAAGTGATTGGCTCCAGCGATAACAAAAAGAAGCCCTAAAAGGTATTGGTGCCATGGAAGCATAAATCTATATTTTAAGATTTAAAAATACAATTTATAATAAACAAATAGCCTTTAATTTTAGAGCCTTATTTGTTTGAATATGCGTGTAAATTTTTTAGGTAATTTAATATGTTCTGAAATTGTAAGCGCTGTTGCAGGATGTATAAACTTTATAGAGTAGGCGTGCAGGTATAGGCCATTACCCGTACCTTTATTTCCATCTGTACCATATTGGTTGTCTCCCATAATAGGATTTTGGATAGCTGCTAAATGTTTTCTTAGTTGGTGTTTTCTTCCCGTTTCTGGAATAAGCTTAACTAAGTTTAGCACTTCGTATTTCATAGAGGCAACAGTGTCTATTACCTCAAAATGTGAAATACATGATTTCCCATCCAGAGGGCTTTTAATGGTCCCGCTAGTTTTTTGTTTCCCAATAGTAATGGCATAATATACTTTGTCTATTTTTTTTTCTTGGAAGGCTCTATTAAGCTTCATCACAGATGTAGATGTTTTACCTATGAGTAGACAACCGCTAGTAGGGTAATCTAGCCTGTGTATTGGCTCTGGACGTAGCAAAGCATCTTCTTGATTACTTTTTTTAAGGGCCTTGTCTAGCGCATTAGCGATGGTATATCTTTTGTTGCCGCTCACCTCAACCCCTGGCGGTTTGTTGATAATTGCTAGATACTCATCTTCATAGATAACGTCCAAAGCAATTTTAATACTAGGTTTTTTAATTGGGGTTTGATCTCTAAAAACTGTAATGATTTCCCCGCCCAAAAGAGGTGTTGCCGTGGTACTTTTCTTGTTGTTTACGTACACCAAATTTGCCTTTATGAGTTTGGTAAACGCTTTTCTAGATACAATCAAGGAGAAAGTTCCTGCCCTAAGGTCAGAAAGCCTTATAGGCGCCTTAAGGGGTGGTACACTGTAGGTTTCTAGAATATTCAAAGCCAGTTAGTAAAAGAATTTTAATTTAGATATTAAAAGTATTAAAAAACCGTCAACAACCTAGTTGTGTTAACGGTTTAAAATTTTAAAGAAAAAAAATATAAAGGGCAAGGGTATAAGCCTTACTCTTTTAATAACTGTTTGGTAATTTGCCCGTACGTACTTTTTATAAATAGCAGGTAATTTCCGCTTTGCAATGCACTAATATCAATAGTACTTTGTTGGCTTGCAGCTTGCAAATCTTTGGTGATAATAAGCCTTCCAGTCATGTCATAAATAGAAACATTCCTAAGATTTATATTTTGAGGGTTACTAAGATTTATAACATCATTGGCAGGGTTTGGATACACCTTAATTGTGCGTAAAGCAGTTGTGTTTTGGCTCCCTAAATTATCGATAACAGTAAGGGTAAATTCACACTCTGCAGTAAAACCGCTTATATCTTGGGTAGATAAGGAGATGATATGCACTCCCTGGGGCATTAACGTTCCTGCAACAGGGTTTTGATTAAACACTGTTATTAAATCTAAACAGTTATCAGTAACTACTGCTTGCCCATTTGCAAAGTAATCTGGTAATGGATATGGTCCATCACTTGTTACTGTTTGATCTTCTGGACATGTAATCTCTGGCGCAAAACCGTCTATTACGTTTACATACGCAATACAGCTATCTGTATCACCAGCAGCATTAGTAACTGTAAATTCTACTTCTACAAGGGTTCCAATATCTGAACATGAGAAGGTATCTATATCTATGCTAAAAGCATCAACACATCGAGCACCTAATGAACCTGCATCAATCGCACTTGCAAGTATAGTTCCTGTTCCATCTTCATCAAGTGTGACAGTTATATTTTGGCAAACTGCAATAGGGGTGTTGAGCCCTTCTATAACAGTAACAACAGCCTCACAGCTAGATTGGTTGCCATTTTGGTCTGTCACTGTTAAAGTAACTGTATTTGGGCCCAAGTTAGAGCAATCAAAGGTGTTTATGTCTATTGAGGTGTTACTTAAAGTACAGTTATCGAAACTTCCGCCATCTATATTTGCAGGAGTTATGGTTGCTGTGTAATCCATATCAAGAGAAATAGTAATATCTTGGCAAATAGCAGTTGGTGCAGCAGTGTCCAGTACAGTTACTGTTGCAAAACACTCTGAGGCTAAACCATTACTGTCAAAAACAAGTAAGTTAACTATGTTTGACCCAATGTTTGAACAATCAAAAGTAGTAGGAGTTAACTCATAGGTTACCTCACCACAATTGTCTGAGGATCCATTATCTATATCTGCACTAGAAATAGTTGCAGTCCCATCCGTGCCAAGTTCTACGGTAATGTTTTGGCAGATTGCTGTGGGGGCTAAGATGTCTTCTACAAGCACCTCTGCTGTACAAAAATTTGTATTTCCACTACTATCTGTAACCGTAAGTGTCACTATATTCAGGCCAACATTAGAACAATCAAAACTTGTAGTGTCTATGCTTGCTGTTTCTACTACGCAGTTATCTGTACTTCCTCCATCAATCATAGCTGCGGTAATATTTGCAACACCTGATGAGTTTAGAGCCACTGTAATGTTTTGACATATTACCTCTGGAGCAATCGTATCTTCCACGGTTACAACAGCCACACAGCTAGTGATGTTTCCTGAAGGATCAACAACACTCAGTGTTACATTATTTGTGCCTATATTATCACATGTAAAACTGTCTATATCTATAGTGATATCTGGTGTTTCGCAAAGAATTACAGTACCTCCATAAATATCAGAGGGAGTAATACTTGCCATACCCATAGCGTCTAATGCAATGGTTATGTCTTGACAAATAGCCTGTGCTGCATTATTGTTTACAACAGTTACCACAAAAGAACATTCGGTAATATTACCACACTGATCTTCTATTTCGAATTCATTTAATGTATCCCCAATAGGAAACATACTCCCAGAGACTAGCCCACTTATTTGTGTTATAGTAACACTGCCGCAAGAATCTGTACCTCCAACAACATAATCTACTACAGCGCTACACTGGTTGAGATCTGTATCTACTGTAATATCTGCAGGACAGATAGCTACCGGAGGCGTTTGATCTACTACAGTTATAATTTGGATACATGTAGCAACTGGGTTTTCGCAGGCATCTTGAGCTGTCCAGGTTCTTGTGATTATTTGAGTAGCACCACAAGTTGCCTCTACAGTGTCATTAAAAGTAACCACAGAGTCTGTACTGCAATTTGAAATTGCGGTTGCCGTCCCAGTGCTAGCGGGTGAAGTGTCTTCTCCACAGTTAACTGTAATGTTATCTGGGCATGTAATTACTTGTCCTCCAGTAGTGTTTTCAATGACATTAGCAATTGCTGTACAAGTAGTAGTTAGGCCAGTGTCACTAGTTACTTGTAATGCTACATTTGTAAGCCCAACATCTGTTATAGTAAATGATACTGTTGTATCTAAAGGTGTTCCAGCTAACGTACTATATCCTCCACAAGCCAGTGCTACACTTTCTAGGAAATCTTGCGCATTAACAGTTGCATTTTGAGTAATATCTAGAAATACATCTAAAGGTTGAGAGTCAAATTCATAGGTGTATTCTAGCGCCCAAGAATTTACAACTCCTTGATCTGAACTAAAAGTATCTTCTATAGATAATGTCCAATCTCCTTGTGTGAATTCTCCATTAAATATGCTAAGAGGGTTACTTGGCATATAATCTACTTCTGGAAACGCATTTCCGCCCATATTACATACTAATGCATTAATAGATGCATCATCAAGCAAAGTTATTAGGTTATCTCCAGAACAGCCATTTGCAGCCCCATTATAAACAACCGAAGCCGCTGTTCCTCCCGGTGAAGTGAGGGTGATGATCATGTCTTCAACAAAGGTATGTGAGATGTCTAAACGCAAGTTTAAATCTGTAATAGCAACATCTTGGCTAATATTTATTGTTGTGCTAACAATGTTTAAATCTTCAATAATTAGTCCTGGTGTATCCTGAGCAATACCATTTAAAACTAATACTCCAGCACCTTTACAAATAATCTCTGGCGCTAAATCTGTTACTAAAATAGTATCTGAGAGTGTTCCTGGAAGGCCAGTGCAAAAATCGTTAATTGCATATCCTATAGTAACAGTGCCACTTCCCGCTATTGAGGGGTCAAAGGTGTAGGTGGTGCCATTACCATCATCTGTTACTCCCAGACCGCTGTATATACCTCCAGTTGGGGCGCCTCCACCAAGGCCAGTTTGCACACCATCTGCAAGACAAACTTCTTCGATAGTATCAAAGAAAGAAAAAGTAGGAGGGAGGTCAAAAGCCTCTGTTCCGTCAGATCTACTATTTGAGCTTCCTTGGTCTGCACTAAATCCTAAACCTCTTGCAGCAAAAGCCTCCCATATTTCACACAGGTGTGCTCCTCCATAAATTGCTTGGTCTGCAGCAATAATTGCATCACGACCATCTACAAGTCCTGGAGAACAAGGTTGCAGTTTCATTGCTTCTGTAACAAGCAGCAGTGCCGTATTATTTCCTCCACTACCATTGTATGTGTCTGGGTCAAAACCTTCAGTTTCTATAAGCTTCCATGTCATATCCCAAAGCATGGCAGCCCATACAGATCCTACCCCGTGAGGTATAGATTCTGTCATGATATCATCATAGGTATGAGGATTTACTGTAAAGTCTGTACTGTAATCATAGGTTCTAATACTTGCTCCATCAGGTCCAGAGCCTGTAAGCCATGTCCCTATGGGTCTTGCGTCAGGGCCAGCATCTGCTGGTTCTATAGTCATCATAAGGGCGTAGTAATCACTCCAACCCTCACCCATTTGCTCTTCATTACCTAAACAACCAGCTGCGCCAGCTCCTCCTGTTAACCTGTTTGAGATACCGTGGCCATATTCATGGATAATTACACCGTTATCTAAATCACCATCTCTAGAACCGCAAACATACATTTGCATGGTTGGGTTTCCTCCATCTGCGGGAGTTCCCATATTTGCATTACATGTTCCAGAACCGTCCTGGGCTTCTGCATTTACATAGTCACTGCCTGCGCCGCCATTTCCGTAGTTGTTTTCTTGAAAATTTCCAGAAGCTTCATCAAAACCGTATTGGTACACCACATCATGGATGATATTATTCCAGTAAAATAAATTTGTAATAGCAGCATCCTCGCTTTGATCTGCGTTTGAGTAGGTTTCGTTAATAGGAAAATCAAATAATAAGCCAGCGCCTCCATTTGGGCTATACCCGGGGTTGTCTCCATCTTCATAGGCATGGGTGTTGTTTCCTCTTGTGATAGTATATTCTGGCCCTGCAGATCCATCTGTATCATGCCATCCAAAAGGAGAGGCATTTGCATTATCAGGGTTTGCTACCAGTGCTCTTGCTCCATAATTAGGAGACTCAACAGGCATTGGGTACACATTGTAATTTCCTACCATTGCAGATGCTGCTGCTGTACTTTGAGGTAATGGGGCTGTTATTTTATTTTCTAATTTTGGGTTATTTGAGTGATTGTGGGTGTTATGATCTCCCAAAATATTACACGATACGGTCCAGTTTTCTTTGTGAAGTATCTCTCCCGTTACTGCGTCTACCTGAAAATTCCACCAATCTGACCCTGTTGTTTCTTTAATGGAGAGTTCCCAGCTTATTCTAGTTCCAGTTTTCTTTGAGTAGTTGTAAAGTAACTTAGCAGGAATCTCATTTTCTGAAATACTACCACCATTAAATAGTGTTTTTTTGCTCGGGCCACCCTCATAGGCTATTTCTTCAAGACCATTTATAGAATACCCCAGACTATTTGCTACAGCATATATCGCCCCAGAGGCAGTAAGGCTAGGACTGTTGGAGGTTATAGTATTAGAAAGATTTTTTTTGAAATTGTTGTGTGTTACAATTGTTTTACCAGAGGCATCTGTATGAATACTAGACTCTGTACCATACACTCCAATACCGTTAATAGCTTGTCTAAGATAGATGTGCTTTATGCCACTGACACTACTAGTGTGTTGGTGGGTAATTGTGATGGCATTACTCTTTTGCTGTAATAGCTTCTCTAGAGATATACTAGATGTTGCTTGTTGTTTTTTGTTATCACTTTTTTGAGCACTAAGCTGCACGCAAAATAATACTACTAGAACTTGAATGATTTGCTTTATTTTCATAATCAGATAGGGTTATCTATTTGGTTTGTAGCGAAAATAACTAGAATTGAGCGGTATAACAATTTCTTAAGCTTGAATTAACGCTTGATTTCTTGAAAAAATATCACAATTTTCTCAGTATCATATTAAAAGAAGTATCCAAAGGTTTTAGTTGCTTAAAAATAAGCGCACAAAAAAAAACCCGAAGCTAGGCTTCGGGTTTTTTTATTAATAGATTTATTACCAAAGAGCTATTCAATAATTATTTTTTTAATAAATACTTGATTTCCGGATCTTAACTGTACAATATACAAGCCACTTGCTAGGCCATCTGTCGACACCCTCTGGGTTGCAGTTGTTGGGTTTAACGCTTTTTCACGCACTGCTTGCCCTAGTATGTTATATATCGTAGCGTTTAACTGTCCTAACTCTAGGCTAACACCTGTTATGGTTACAAAGCTATCATTGTTTGCTTTGTATACATTTAAGGCCTCTATACCAAGGGTATCTCCAACAGAGAGTACAGCGTTTGATTTAAAGACAACAAAGAATCTATCCAATCCGCCAAGATCACTTTGGGCTTCTAGCTCAAAGTCCTGATCTTTTAAAGAGGTAAGGGTACCGTTAAGGGTATCTTCTAGATATACATAGATATCTTCTGGAAGATTCATGTCTGCCATACTTACTCTAAAGGCCTGCCCTTCATTTTGGCGTATCTCAAGTGGCACTCTGGTGTTTTGCAACGCATCTATGCCCATAGCGTTTCTTGCAAATGCTGTTTCTTGGCTCCCTTGAGGGAGTCTTGTGCTTAATTTTGTTGACTGATTATACGCCCCTGCATCATACCCAGGATCAAGTCCTAGAGAAAGTCCATCTCTAAAATATACATTAGTTAGGCCATGTAGTTTCTCTGCGTTATATAGTTCTAATGCAATATTATAGGTAAGAGGCTCAGGCCCCGCAACAAAATCTCCACTGCCGGTAGTGGTACGCATAGCTGGTGTAAAATTAAGCGCTGTATCTGTCGTGTTTAAGGCTGCTACCCAAAATCCTTGACCAGGGGCTATTGAAAAGGCGTCATCTAGTAGGTTATAAATATCATAGCTAGCACCATTCCAACCATACACAGCTCCATAGTTGCCGTCAATCACAGCGAGATTTGTATCTATAAAGTTGCTTGCTCCTGCTGCAGAATTTCCGTTAATGTATGATGGGAAAGGGTTTGACACCAAATTCCATCTTCTACCAACATTGTTTAAACCATCATTATTAATAACATTAATACTTTGAGTTGTTGTTTGCATAGCACCAGTAAATGCTATGGTTGCACCATCTCCAGCATTCGTTGCCATAGAGTATCCTTGACCAGCCTCAAAACTTCCTATCTGTGATGCTGTTGCATATCTATTCCACTGTCCTGTTGCATTATCATACTGGCTAAAGGCGTAATTAGTTCCAAGAACTTTTATAACGTCAGATCCAGCTTCTCCATTTGCAGCTATAAAAGCTGAAATAGTCATACCGGCAGGGGCTCCTACTAAATCCCAACCACCACCAAGGGCGTTTGTATCATAAGAGTTTACATACCTATTATATACAATGTTTCCAATGGCTGTACCTGTTACAATTAATGAAGAGAAATCATCCTCGGTAGAGTTTAGGGTAACAGTTCCAGAATTTGTAAAATCTCCAGAAACTGTTAAAGAAGAAGTCTCGTCTATAGTTAAAGTATTTACTGCAGCTACAGTTACTGATTTAGCTGTAGCGTTTGTGCTGGAAGCTATTGAAGGCTCGTTGTTAAAAGTACCGTCAATTACAACAATGTCACTGCTTGTAGGAATAACTCCCGTACTCCAATTTAATGTATTGTTCCAAGAAGTGTTTGCTACTCCAATCCAAGATATATAATTAGAATCTATAATGTTTACCGTATAGTCATGAATTTCTCCATAAGCAACGTCCCCACATGGATTTGTTGGGTCTCCAGAAGCGCTATTATCAAAAGATTTTAGCCTCAGTATGTGTGCTCCTAAGATTGCATTTGTAGGAATTACCAAATCAAAATCTTCAAGTTGGTCTTCAATAGTGTATGCTTGATTAATTAATAATTCTGTACTTTCAAATACCCCATTATCATTAAAGTCAATCCATGCGCTAAGGTTTTGGGTTCCCCAATTTGTTTGTGCTTGTAAAAGATGCGTGTTTTCTCCAGAAGCTCTATCTAAATCTGTAGATAAATACGTTCTGTTGGCGTATCCAACAATTCCGGCGTCATTCTCTGTATTACATCCGGAACCACCATCATCCACATCAATACTTCCTAATATAAATCGTTTAATACCATCACTACTACATGCAGTTGAGTCAGATGTAGTTGCAGCTCCAGTACAATCCATATTTATGAGGTTTACACAAAATAAATCATTACTTGTGTCTTGATCTCCAAGTTGGTTAATGGTTACACAAATTGTATGTGTTCCAGTTACAGACACATCTGCAACTCCAGCTAGGGTTAGATTAATAACATCTCCTGCATTTAAAGGGCCAGGATAGTTTGCATTTATTGGTGTTCCTCCATCAATTGTAAAACTTATAGGTATGTTTGATTGGTCTTGCCCACCTATATTCTCTAGTGTGAAGGTAATGTCTTCAGTACTTGTGAGCCCCACATTAGTTTGGGGGTCTATGATGGCAGTTACCGTTAAATCTATGCCAACAAGATTACTCACATTAGCGGTGAGGCAATCGTTAGTTGTCTCTTGATCACCAGATAAATTAGTACAAGCCTCTATAGTGTAGTCTTGGCCTATTGAAGATACATCTATGGTTTGTATAAAGCTGTAACTTGTTGAGCTACCCCCAGAAATACTTCCAGTAAATACCTCAGAGGCTACAAGTGTGCCATCTAAACTAAGTTGTAGAGGAATATTTGATTGGGCATTTAAACCAGTATTAGCAATTGTTACTGTTACAGTTTGTGTACTACTAAGCCCAGCTCCAGAAACAGGATTGGTAATTGCAGTAATCGCTACATCATCATCATAATCTGTACCTAATTTAAAAGAGTAAACACGTACTTTTTTATCAGGAGCTCCAGAATACTCAGAGGTTACCCAGAATGTTAAATCATCGCTAGGGTCTCTTACTCCTTGTCCGTAATCTCCATACCTGTCATTGGTTGTCACTGTTGATCCAGCTATTACTAAATCTTCTGCAACGGTCATAGTCCCTAGAGGGTCACTAGCCATTCTTCCTGTGTAGTAAAGAGAAGGGTATGTGGCAGCTCCTGTTTTAGTGTATCCAAGGCCAATATTCCCTTGTTTATCCATAGCAATACAGCCCATAAACACTGAATCATTACCCGTAGGATCTGTAAAGGTTCCTTCTTGATATACGCTCCAAGATCCGCCATTGTTTGTGCTTCTGAGTTCTACCCACCTAATACCTGAAATTTGAGAGCCATTTGTTATTTCTACAACCCAGTTTAATAAAATAGATTCATAGGTGTCAAATTTATACCAGTGGCTCATATTCATTACAGCTCCAACAATGGCGTCTATACGTTGTGATGTTCCTGGTTGCTGTAAATTTGCAAACCCACCAGCAATTGCAGCATCAAATGCGGCTGTTGGTATTTCTATCTTTCCTGAAATAGAAGAAGAATTAATATCACTCCAATCCATATCAATATTCCACATACCAATGTGGTCTGAGCTTACTCCAGAGAATGCATCATCTTGATAATACACTATTTTAATATCTCCCGTTGCTGCTCCAGCCGCCTCGCTATGCACTGGTATTGGTGCCGCAAACCCTGAAGCTCCTAAACTTGCTGGAGAAAAACCAGCAATTTCTGCAGAGGAGTCTCCGGCTAGCATTTTTGCTCTGTTAAAAGTATATACTTTTTGAGCACCTGTAAAGTTTCCAGCTGTAACATAAGAGTCTCCCCATACACCGTAGTGGGGATAATCATTTCCTGCTCCTAATTCATATTCATATATGTAGTAGGATCCTGTTGGGTCTGGGGTAGTTGATATACCTATTAAAAATACATCATCACTTAAAGAAGCACTCCCTGATAATTGAAACTGAGAAATAAACCATCTATCTGCTTCTCTATCATACATTACAACTGGATCACCTGCATTGTCTGCGTGATTGGGTCCAGATAATGGTTGGTTTAATGGTTTTGGAAATGAAGGAGCGATAGTTCCATTTTTATCATACACAGCCCATACACCATTTTCCATAGTTACAATGTGGTTTGGCCCCACTGCCATTGAGGGGTCTGGAGGGCTTACATTAGCACCAATACCTTCAAAAGAAGTAAGAGGGGCTCTTGTTTGGGTTTGGTGTAACGCCTGGTATGAATTAGATAAGAGGGGGTCTGTTTGTGTACTGCTTTTGCCCGCAGATTTTAAGTGATTGAGTTTTCTTGTTCTCTTGTCACTCATAGTAGCCGATGTGTTGTGACCATCTTTAGGGACTATAAAGCCATCAAAGGTTGAAAGGTCATCACAAATAGGCATGTCTCTAACAGGTTGTGAGACATGAAAGCTTTTTGGCGTTAAAATTAATGTGGGTGAGCTATCAGTGTTAGATATTTGTGTAGTTAACTGTTGAGCAGTTATTGTTAAACTGCAAATTAGAAAAGACATAAAGAAAAACGTTTTTTTACCTATCATAGTTTTTTGTTTAACGAATGTGCTCATTGTTTTAAGCAATAATTAAAAATACATCTTTTTTTCAAAGTACTATGTTAAATAATAGCCTAAAAATGAATTGGTTATATTGATTAATTCATTGATTATAAAACACAAAAAAACCCGAAGCCTAGCTCCGGGTTTTAAAAATATAGTTTAGTTACAAATTAGAACTTGTAAACCATTCCAAAGTTGATATCAGATAAATCTAAGTTTAATCCGAATCCAGTTGCTGCTTCAGCACCTTCAACATCAACTTCTGAGCTAGTGTATGAAAGAGCTGCGATGTTAGCAACTAATCCCCAAGAATCAGCAATCCAGTAGTTAAATCCTGGAGATACAGCAAATGATAATGTATTTACATCAACATCACCTACAGAATCAGTTCTGTAACCTAATCCTGCACTTACATTCATAGAAAACTTGCTTGTTGGAGCCATAAAATATGTAGCACCTACACCAAATCCAGTTGAAGACATGTCAACATCAGAACCATCATCCATGCTCCCGAAAGATAAAGATGCGTTTATAGATAAGTTGTCAGTCATCATGTATCCAATAGATGGAGATACATCAAAAGAACTAGTGTCAACATCTCCAGCAGAAGCACTGTTGAATCCTACTGTACCTGTCATAAAGATGTCAGATTTTGCAAATCCACTAGAATCTTCGTCTTGTGCATTTACACTTGTCATTGCGAACGCTGCAAATGCAGCAAATAGTAATACTTTTTTCATAATATTAAAGTTTGGTTAATTAATATGGGTCAAATCTAATAACTTTATTCTAAAAAACAAGCTTTTAATCGATGTTTTTACACGTTTTGCCGTAAAACGGGGCTTCACGAGGCTATATTTTTTATAAATAAGTGCTTTTTTTTATGCTTTTTAACCCATTTTATTGCTTTTTATATGATAAATTAATAAAAAACCCCATGTATTTTTGATACATGGGGTTAAAAATCAATAAAAAATGAGATTTATTTAATCATTTCATAGCTTCTATTTATAAAAGCGGTCATGTCTTCACCTTTTAATAGTCCTTTGCTTAGTTTGGCTAAATCTAGGGCTTGATTTACTAGGCGCTCCTTTTTCTTGGCAGTCTTGGTATTTAAAATCTCTGTTACCAGCTCGTGGTTGGTGTTTACAATTAGATTATACATATCTGGCATATTACCCATACCAAACATGCCACCACCGCCACCATTTTGTTGCATCTCCTTCATGCGGCGCATAAATTCTGGCTCAGTGATAATAAAAGGATTAGACTTGCTGTCCATAGCTTCCAGCTGCACAGAGAATTTCTCTGCAGGGATCGTCTGGGTTAAAAAGGTTTTTAGGGTTTCCTTTTCCTGGTCAGAAAGTTTAGAGATTGCCTCTTCATCTTTTTTAATTAGATTATCTATATGATCACCATCTACTCGTGCAAAAGAAATTTTCTCTTGAGAGGTTTCCATTTTCTGAATAAGGTGAGATATAATAGGAGAGTCTAAAAGCAGTACTTCATAGCCCTTATCTTTTGCAGCGGCAATATAAGAGTGTTGCTCCTCTTTATTACTAGCATACAATAAAACTAGTTTGTCATCCTTGTCTGTTTGTGCTGCAGCTAATTTTTCTTTAAGTTCTGCAAAGGTGTGATAGTTTCCATCTACCGTCGGGTACAACATAAAGTCTTGGGCTTTGTCAAAGAATTTATCTTCTGTTAGCATACCATACTCAATCACTATTTTAATGTCATCCCACTTAGCGTTAAACTCCTCACGGTTGTCATTAAACAAGCTCTTTAATTTGTCACCTACCTTACGTGTTATGTAACTTGAGATTTTCTTTACAGCGCCATCTGCTTGCAGATAACTACGAGATACATTTAAAGGAATATCTGGCGAGTCTATCACACCACGAAGCATGGTCAAGAATTCTGGTACAATACCCTCTACATTATCTGTAACAAACACCTGGTTTTGGTATAACTGTATTTTATCTTTTTGGATCTGCATATCCTTGTTCATCTTCGGGAAATATAAAATTCCAGTAAGGTTAAAAGGATAGTCAACATTTAAGTGTATGTTAAAGAGTGGCTCCTCAAATTGCATAGGATATAATTCTCTGTAAAAACCAGAGTAGTCTTCATCCTTTAATTCACTTGGCTGCTTGGTCCAAGCTGGGCTTGGGTTATTGATGATGTTGTCAACCTCTTTGGTAGGTGCAGCATCTTCTTCTTTAGCATCTTCTGGCTTTGGAAGAGTTTCTGTCTTCATTCCAAATTTAATTGGAATAGGCATAAACTTATTATACTTAGTTAAAAGCTCAGTAATTTTCGCATCTTCTAAAAATGCTACCTCCTCCTCGCTTATGTGAAGGATAATCTCAGTACCTCTGTCTGTTTTTGTTCCCTCAACCAAAGTGTAGTTAGGAGATCCATCACAACTCCAATGTGCTGCGGGTTCATCTTTATAACTCTTTGTGATAATTTCTACATTATCTGCTACCATAAAGGCAGAATAGAAACCAAGGCCAAAATGCCCAATGATTCCAGCATCTTCTCCTTTTTTGTCTTTATATTTTTCTATAAACTCCTCTGCGCCAGAGAATGCAATTTGATTGATGTATTTCTCTACCTCATCTTTTGTCATACCAACACCTTGATCGGTGATATGCAATTTTTTACCTTCCTTATCTATTTTGATTTCAATAAAAGGATTGCCGTATTCTATTTTAGCTTCTCCAATATTTGTTAGGTGTTTAAGTTTTAAGGTTGCATCTGTAGCATTACTTACAAGCTCACGTAAAAAGATTTCGTGATCACTGTATAAAAACTTTTTTATAAGCGGGAAAATATTTTCTACCGATACATTGATAGTTCCTGTACTCATGTTCGTATAATTTATTGAATTATGATTTAATTTCTTCGGAAATATTACATTCCATAACACTATAGTCAAAGAAAATACCACGTTTGATTTTATGACAGGTTGTCATTTATTTTATTTTTAACACAACATTGTGTTTAACCAATATTTAAATTGATTGAACGTTTTGTATTTTTACACAAGAAAAATACATTTAGTTATGGCTACAAAAAAAACGACTAACACCGCTGCAAAGAAGACCTCAGGTAAAACCAAAGAAATTACTAAAGATGTAATTGTATCTGCCTATATGGAGTATGTGCTGATGCATGAGAAAACCCCTAAAAGCGTCTATAAGTTTGCCAAGGAGCATGCCATGACAGAAGCAGAGTTTTATAAATTTTTTGGAAGCTTTGAAAACCTGCAGCAAGGTATCTGGACTGCGTTTTTTGACAATGCGATGCAACTAGGGCAAAAAAACCCTGAGTATGCAACCTTTAGTAATCAAGAAAAAATGCTGACTTTTTTCTTCACCTTCTTTGAACTCTTAACAGCCAATAGAAGTTATGTCATGTTTGCTTTGAAACAGCATGGGGATATGATGAAGAATCTATCCCAGTTAAAATCCTTGAGATCACACATTAAAGAGTTTGCAGCTACTTTGATTGATCAAAAAAACGAAGAGAAATCTTTTAAAATTTTAAAACAGCCTGTTTCTGTATTTAGTGAAGGAGCCTGGTTACAGACGCTGTTTATTATGAAATACTGGATGGAAGACAACTCTGCCTCTTTCGAGAAAACTGATGTTGTTATAGAGAAATCAGTACGTGCCATTTTTGATGTTTTTGAGACGACTCCTTTAGAGAGTATTCTAGATTTTGGAAAGTTTTTATGGAAAGAAAAAATGAATTAAACGCATGTTTTTTATTTTCTAAAATTTCAGAGTAAACCACATTAAATATTTGGGTTCCAAATAGCCTCAAAAAAACCTACGCCCCCCATGAAAACAATAGATAGTATACCTACGGGTAAAATATCACGAGCAACAAGACTAGTGAGAACAGGTGTTAAAGTTGGTATCAATCAACTTAAATACTACGGAGACACGCTAGTTGATCCTCAAAATGCCAAAGAGAAACTTAATCAAAACAATGCCAGCGATATCTATGATGGTTTAAAAAACTTGAAAGGCTCTGCTTTGAAAGTTGCCCAGATGCTAAGTATGGAAAAAAATATTTTGCCCAAGGCATATGTAGAACAATTTTCACTGGCTCAATTTTCTGTACCACCGCTTTCGGCTCCTTTGGTAAGAAAAACATTTTTTAAATATTTTGGCAAACATCCAGAAGATCTCTTTGATACCTTTAATTCAAAATCTATCGCTGCCGCTAGTATTGGACAAGTCCACCAGGCCTCAAAGGATGGCAAAAAATTAGCTATTAAAATTCAATACCCAGGAATTGCAGATAGTATTAGCAGTGATTTGGCCATGGTAAAACCAGTTGCTATAAAGATGTTTAATATAAAAGGTAAAGACAGTGATAAGTACTTTGAAGAAGTTGAACAAAAGCTTCTCGAAGAAACCAATTATATCCTTGAGGTTAAACAAAGCCAGCAAATGGTTGCAGATTGTAAGCATATTGAGCATCTAATCTTTCCAGACTACTACCCAAATTTCTCAAACCACCGTATTATTGCTATGGATTGGATTGATGGTGAACATTTAAGCGAATTCACCAAAGTAAACACAAATAAAGTATTGTCAGACAAACTAGGGCAAGCCCTTTGGGATTTTTACATGTACCAAATGCATGAATTAAAAAGAGTGCATGCAGATCCTCACCCAGGAAACTTTTTGGTAACTTCAAAGGGGGAGTTAGTAGCCATAGATTTTGGTTGCATTAAGGTAATTCCTGATTCCTTTTATATTCCTTATTTTGAGTTAGCAATTCCAGAAAACATTAATAATCCAAAGATATTTACAAAAAAATTATATGAATTAGAAATTCTAACCCCTACAGATACACCTGAAGAAATTGAGTTTTTCTCTACCTTGTTTCATGAAATGCTAAGCCTATTTACCCAGCCTATGCACAAAAAAACCTTTGATTTTAGTGATGAAGCCTTTTTCAGTAAAGTGGCAGATCTAAGTGAAAAGTATTCAAAAGACACTCAGTTACGTAAAATGAACGGTAATAGAGGATCCAAACATTTTCTATACATTAATAGAACCTTTTTTGGTCTGTATAATTTAATGAATGATCTAGGGGCCAAAGTGCTTGTAAATAATTACAAAACCCTAAAAAAGTAAAATTGTTTAATTTTTTAACCCAAAAGTTAAACAATATATATATCTTGTACTTAATTATAATAGATGGTAGTTTTAACTACTATTTTATTGGTTAGGTTGTTTAAAAAAGGGAGGCTGGTTGCCTTCCTTTTTGTTTTATTCTAATAAATCTGGTCTCCTATTTTGAGTGTTTTTATAGGCCTGATCCTCCCTCCATTTTTCAATGTTAGCACCGTGACCACTTAAAAGCACATCTGGCACCTTCCAACCTTTATACTCTGCAGGTCTAGTGTAGGTCGGTGGCGCTAATAAACCGTCTTGAAAGCTGTCTGTAAGTGCGCTTGTTTCATTGCCTAAAACTCCAGGTATTAATCTTATAACAGAGTCACAAACAATCGCTGCTGCTAACTCACCGCCACTTAGTACATAATCCCCAACAGAGATTTCTCTGGTTATAAAATGATCACGAACCCGTTGGTCAACTCCTTTGTAATGACCACATAAAATAATAATATTTCCTTTAAGAGATAATTGGTTTGAGATACCTTGATCTAGTGTTTGGCCCTCTGGTGTCATATAAATTACCTCATCATAAGTTCTCTCTGCTTTTAAGCCACTGATGCATTTGTCTATGGGTTCTATCATCATCACCATGCCAGCGCCTCCTCCAAATTGATAGTCATCAATTTGGTTATAGCTATTGGTTGCAAAGTCTCTTAGGTTGTGCAAATGCACCTCTACCAATCCTTTTTCTATGGCGCGTTTTAAGATAGAGGCCTCAAAAGGACTTTTTAGTAATTCTGGTAATACGGTAATAATATCGATACGCATAGCCATGGTGTTTTAACTTGTTTATTGATCACTTGATATAGTGCAAAGAAAGTTTAAAAAGGCTTTTTTCCTTTTTGTTTGTTTCTTTGATTGAAATTTTTATCTCCTTTAGTTCTTGCCTTTTTGTACTTTAATTTTATGGTTCTTTTGTAGGAGCCTCCTTGGTTGGTTTGGCTGTTTTTCTCACTCTTTTCATGAAAACTTGTGCCACCCTGCTCAAATTGTTGCTTGTGAGGGTTTTCTCTCTCTAGAGTTACAGGTTGCTCTTCTAGGGTTAATTTGGTAGAAATTTCAACTTCTTTTGCAATATCTATTTTTTCAATAGTCATGCCCATAAGGGTTTCTATATCCTCTCTAAAGGCTTGTTCTTTTTCTGTGGTAAGCAGTATTGCGGTACCTTGTGCCTGTGCACGACCTGTTCTTCCAATACGATGCATGTAATTTTCTGGGAACCTTGGGGTGTCTACATTTATAACATGACTTACAAGATCTAAATCTAAACCACGTGCCATGATATCTGTAGTGACTAAAATGCGAGTTGTGTTGGCATTAAAGTTTTCTATGGACCGAATACGATAGTTCTGTGTTTTGTTGGAGTGTATAACAGCAACATCATCTTTAAAGGTTTCTTGTAATAGTTCATACAATAAATCTGCTCTTTTTTTATTAGGAACAAATACCAGTGTTTTTGTAAATACCTCTTTGTCTTTTAATAAGTGACAAACCACATTTGCCTTTGTGTAGAAATTTGGCACATCATAGGTGGTTTGTTTGATATTATCTAAAGGGGTACCACTTACCGCAACAGATATCGTAGTTGGGTTTTTAAAAAAATCATTAATAAAAACAGCAACATCATCTGTCATCGTTGCGGAGTACATGATATTTTGACGTTGTTCTTGAAGTAGTTCAAAGATATTGGTGAGCTGAAACCTAAAACCCAAATCTAGCATCACATCTACCTCATCAATTACTAATTTTTTTATGTGCTTTGTTTTAAGAGCGCGGCTTAAAATAAGGTCATAGAGTCTTCCTGGAGTTGCAACGACAATATCCGCCCCTTCCCACACAGCTTCTTTGTGAGTGTTAATGTTAACACCACCATATACACCAACCACTCTTATAGAAGAGTATTTACCAAACTTTTTAATTTCATCAACTACTTGCAGCACAAGCTCTCTAGTGGGCACTAAAACCAAAATGCGTGGGTCTATTTGCTTAGAAAACTTTAAGCCGCTTATAAGAGGGAGCATATAGGCAAAGGTTTTTCCGGTACCGGTTTGGGCAATACCTACCACATCTTTACCAGACCCTATTGGAGCAAACGATTTTGCTTGAATTTCTGTAGGTGTATCATACCCCAGGTCTTCAATTGCAAAATGTAATTGTTTGTTAATTTTAAAATCGTGAAAAGAATCCATAAGTGGTATTTTGGGCAAAGCTACAATTTATAATTTAGGTGTTTCCAAAGTATAATATAATACTTGATTGTTTTTTCTATGGTATAGCCAATTAAAAAAAGCCACCAACACAAGGTTTATGGCTTTATTTTTTGAGTTATTATTTCATTACTAAGGTGTGTTGCACCAGGGCTAACAATTAGTAATAGGTATATCTTCTTACCTTGGAGATATGTTTTGCAAGTCTAATTACTTGGTGGCTATACCCATACTCATTGTCATACCAAACATAGATAACTATGTTTTTTCCATCTTTAGCAACAATAGTAGCATTGCTGTCAAATATAGAAGGGGCTGAGGATCCAACAATATCACTAGAAACTAATTCATTATTTAATGAGTATTTAATTTGTTCTACAAGGTTTCCCTCTAGCGCGTATTTTTTTATGGTTGCATTCAACTCCTCAATAGAGGTTTGTTTTTCTAATTCTAATTTTAAAATAGCCAATGATCCGTTTGGTACAGGAACTCTAATTGCATTAGAGGTTAACTTTCCTTCAAAAGAGGGTAGTGCCTTTGTTACTGCTTTTCCAGCACCAGTTTCTGTAATAACCATATTTAAGGCAGCTGCACGACCACGACGGTGTTTTTTGTGCATGTTATCTACCAGGTTTTGATCATTGGTGTAGGCGTGTATGGTCTCTAGGTGTCCTTGCACCACACCAAAACTATCTTCAATAGCTTTTAAAATTGGAGTAATTGCATTTGTTGTACAAGAGGCTGCAGAGAATATATCTGTATCATCAGGGTTGTTCTGGGTGTGATTCACACCGTGCACTATATTTGGAATTCCTGCTCCTGGAGCTGTCAGTAATACTTTGCTAGCTCCATTAGGGATTAAGTGACGGCTTAGTTCTTCTTTATCTCTAAAGGCACCCGTGTTATCTATAATTAAAGCATCTTGAATGCCATAAGAAGTATAATCTATATCTTCTGGGCCTTTAGCAGAAATGATATGAACTGTTGTACCGTTAATAATTAATGCACTATTTTTTGCATCTACGATAACAGTTCCTGGAAAATCTCCGTGTACAGAATCATACTTTAATAAAGAAGCTCTTTTTTCTAATACAGTTTGGTCTATAGCACCACGAGTTACGATTGCTCTTAGGCGCATTAGGCTTCCTTGTCCTGTTCGTGTCATTAGCTCGCGAGCAAGCAAACGACCAATTCTACCAAAACCATAAAGCACTACATCTTTTGGAGTAATGTCTTGTTTGTCTTTTGCGTTTTTTAATTTTTCTGAAACAAAAGCAAGCGCATTGGTTTGTTTTTTCTCTAAGTGAAACTCATAGGTTAGTTTACCAATGTCTAGTTTTGCAGGAGGAAGATTAAGCGTTTGAATAGCCTGAGCAATTTCTACTGAGTCAAAAATAGAGATAGGTTTTTCTACAAACGCTCCAGCATACTCATGAAGATTTAAAATCTCACTAACATTTCTATCAATTAATTGATTGCGAAATATGATCAGCTCTATTGACTTTTCATACCATAAATCACTAATAATGTTAATAAATGTAACAGCTGCCTTGCGGCGATCTGTTTGAAAAGACAGTTCTTTTTCATAAACGTCATCAAAACTCATAGGTGGTGGTTTTAGGTGTTTTTGAAAAACAAAAACGGTTGTTTAAATCTTGCGCAAAAGTAATTATTTTCTTGGGTTTTGAGTATAAAACAATGTAAAAATATAGTTGCTAAGTAGTTGCTTGTTATATGGTATGATCTAAAAATGCGATTGTTGTTTTTATCTAAAGATATAACTGAATGTTTCTGCTTTTTTATTTATAAATGTCATCTTTATAGGCTGTGAAACATCACGCGTGCTAATAATTTTTCTTATGTCATTTACACTCTTAACAGCGATGTCATCCAGTTTTGTTATAATGTTTCCTTGTAATGCATACCTTGATATATCCGGTCTTAAGACTCTTTTTATAGAAACGCCTCCTTTAATGTTATACCGTTTTAAGGCATCTGGGCCTACTTCTGCTACCTCAATACCAATGTCTTTGATTTCATACACTTCTAGTTTTTTAAGTATCACCTCTAGGGTTTTTTGATTTCCATTTCTTACCACTGTAATACCTACGGTATCATTTGGTCTTTTACTTCCTAGATATCCAGTTAGGTCTGCAAACTTTCCTATTTCAATACCATCAAGCTCAATAATGACATCTCCTTTTTTTAAGCCTCCTTTTTCTGCTGCTCCCCCTTTTTCTAGGCCAGCTACATACACTCCTTGAGTTTGTTCTATCTCTAGTTTGCTTGCAATTTCACTGTTTAAGCTACTTGCAGAGATACCTAAGATAGCTTGTTGCACCTCTCCAAATTCTAGTATATCTTCAACAACCTTACGTGCAATATTACTAGGTACTGCAAAAGAATACCCTACGTAGGAGCCCGTCTGGCTTGTAATTGCAGTATTAATGCCTATGAGTTCGCCTTTTGTGTTTACAAGTGCACCACCGCTATTACCTTTGTTGACAGCTGCATCTGTTTGTATAAAAGATTGTGATTTACCATCTGTTTGATCTAGATCTCTAGACTTTGCGCTTACAATACCAGCAGTAACTGTTGAAGTGAGTCTAAATGGATTGCCAACTGCCAAGACCCACTCTCCTAGTTTTACATTATTTGAGTCGCTAAAAGCAATGTAGGGAAATAGATTTTCTGACTCTATTTTTAGTAAGGCAATATCTGTTTTTGGGTCTGTGCCAATCACACTTGCTAAATACTTTGTATTATTATTTAAAGTAACTTCCAACTGTGATGCATTATCAATAACATGGTTGTTTGTGATTATATATCCATCTGGGCTTATAATAACGCCACTGCCACTTCCTTGCTGTAGTGTTGGTCTTCCATTGCCCCGAATGTATTCCATCATGGTAGTAGGGGTCTTGCTTATGGTTGTACTTATTACATGTACTACTGCATCTACGGTTTTTTCTGCAGCTAGGCTGAAATCTACAGTTGTACTAGGGCTATTTGAAGTGTAGTTTGTGGGTGTTAGTTTTATGGACTTTACAGCAGTAGACGCCTTTGCAAGATTTGTCTCTGTTTTTGATTCAAGTATTTTGTATCCTCCAACAGATACGGCCCCTGCAACAAGAGCTACCGAAAATAATTTTATTGTCTGTTTCATAGATTTATAATGTGTTTAAGTAGTAATAACATTAAGAAGACGCAATTTATTTTAATGTATTTCAAAAATTAACAATCCTTAACATATCAGTATTTCATACCTTTGTGAGTATGCAAATTCCATTTTATAAATATCAAGGGACAGGTAATGATTTTGTGTTGATTGATAACCGGCAACAAAACTTCCCTAAAAACGATACTGCTTTAGTAGCCCAGTTTTGTGACAGGAAGTTTGGAGTAGGGGCAGATGGACTCATTGTTTTAGAGGAGCATCCTTCTCAAGATTTTTCTATGATTTATTACAATGCAGATGGAAATCAAAGTTCAATGTGTGGTAATGGAGGTAGGTGTATCGTGCATTTTGCTGCTTTTTTGGGAGTGATAGACACTCAAACAGCCTTTATGGCCATTGACGGTGTGCACCGTGCAACTATAAAAGATGACAATGTAGCACTACGCATGACAGATGTATCACGCCTTGAAATTCATAAAGAGTTTAGCTTTTTAAATACAGGTTCTCCCCATCATGTAGAAATGGTCACTAACCTAAAGGATATTGACGTTGTTGATAAAGGACGTGCTATAAGGAATAACCGCTACGGCGCTGCTGGGGCCAATATAAATTTTGTTTCTAAAATTTCTGAAGACACCTTCTGTGTAAGAACCTATGAGCGGGGTGTAGAAGATGAAACCCTCTCTTGTGGCACTGGTGTAACAGCTGTTGCTCTAGCGATGTTTGATACAAAACAAACCACCAGCTCAAAAGTTTATTTAAAAACACAGGGAGGAGATTTGTCTGTTTCTTTTGTTAAAAAAGAGAACACCTATACTAACATTGTTTTAAGCGGACCAGCCACACAGGTGTATAAAGGTATTTGGGAAGTATGATCTTACAAGAAAAAAACATACACCTACGCGCCTTAGAGCCTACAGATTTAGATTTTTTGTATGCCTTAGAGAATGACACCAACCTCTGGAAGGTTAGCGAAACCATTACTCCTTTTTCTAAGTATGTGCTAACCCGTTATCTAGAAAATAGCCATCGTGATATTTTTGATGTAAAGCAGTTGCGTTTAATGATAGAACACTCTCAAACAAAACAGCCTTTGGGTTGTATAGATCTGTTTGATTTTAACCCTCAGCACCACAGGGTGGGAGTGGGGCTTGTAATTTTTGATGCTGCCCATCGTGCAAAAGGTTTTGCCACAGAAAGTTTGAATTTAATTTGCCAGTATGCTACAGAGCATTTGCAAGTACATCAAATTTTCGCAAACATATCTGAGCAAAACAAAGAGAGTATCTCCTTGTTTGAAAAAGCAGGATTTTTAAAAACAGGTGTAAAAAAAGATTGGATTTACTATCAAGGAACCTATCAAGATCAATTCTTGTATCAATATATAGTAGCAGATAATTAGATTAAAAATAAGGAAGCCCCATGTATTTAAAGAAAATTTTATTGACAGTAGTTTTACTAGGCCTAGTTGGGATGGCAGGTTTTTCATACTATGTATACCAAAATATATTTACTCCCAATACAGGGTTTAACAACCCACAGGCACATGTTTTTATACCTACAGGTGCCACATTTAAAATGGTACAAGAAGAATTGAGCCCGCTGCTAAAAGACATGAACACTTTTGTTACTGTTGCTCAAAGAAAAGGCTATAGTTCAAACATTAAAGCAGGGCATTTCATCATTAAAAAAGGGAGTAATAACAATGAAATAATAAATAGTATTAGATCTGGAAATATTCCTGTTACCATAAAATTTAACAACCAAGAAAGACTAGAGAATCTTGCTGGACATCTAGCCAAACAAATAGAGTTAGATAGTGTCTCTTTACTAAATGCCATGTTGGATGAAGATTTTTTAAAGGCATCTGGGTTTACTAAAGATACTGCTCTTGGCATGTACATTGCCAATAGCTATGAGGTGTATTGGAATACAAGCCCTAAAGCATTTTGCCAGAAAATGCTTAAGCAGTACAATGCCTTTTGGAATACCTCTAGAGTAGCCAAAGCCAAAGCAATCTCTCTCTCAAAAGATCAAGTAATGGCATTGGCGGCTATTGTACAAAAAGAAACGGCTATGATACAGGAGAGGCCAACGGTGGCTGGCTTGTATCTCAATAGATTAAAAAAAGGTATGTTGTTACAGGCAGATCCTACCGTGATTTTTGCCAAAAAGAAGACTGAAAATAATTTTAAGCAAGTAATAAAACGTGTCTTGTTTAAAGATTTAAAAATTGCCTCACCTTACAATACCTATAGATACTCTGGAGTACCACCCGGGCCTATTACCATGCCAGATGTTTCTGCAATAGATGGTGTGTTAAACTATAAAAAACACGACTTTTATTTTATGGTTGCAGATGTTGAGAATTTTGGATATCACAAATTTGCTAAAACACTATCTGCCCATAACAGAAATAAAAAACAGTATGTTAACTGGATTAACAAGCAAGGAGTGAAAAGGTAGTTTTGTGCTACACTGTTTTTTGTACTACCTCAAATAATTGTCCTTGGTCACACTTTAAGGTCTTTGATGGGTATTTTAATAGCAGGGCATAATCATGTGTAGCCATTAAAATGGTATTGCCATTATTATTAATCTCTTGCAAGACCTCCATAACTTCAACACTAGTTTGAGGATCTAGATTACCTGTAGGCTCATCTGCTAGTATAAGTTCTGGGTCGTTTAACAAGGCTCTTGCAATGGCAATGCGCTGCTGTTCTCCGCCAGATAACTCATAGGGATATTTTAAGTTTTTGGATTTCATACCAACTTTATCTAACACCTGATCAATTTTAAGATTCATTTCTTTCTTGTCTTTCCAACCTGTGGCGGTTAACACAAAAAGTAAGTTGTCTTTAACGGTGCGGTCATTTAGTAATTTAAAATCTTGAAATACTACCCCTAGTTTTCTTCTTAAAAACGGAATGTCATTTTCTTTTAAAGTGCCCAAATCATACCCAACAATAGTACCATCTCCTTTGCTTAAAGGTAAATCACCGTAGAGGGTTTTCATAAAACTACTTTTACCGGTTCCAGTTTTACCAATAAGGTATACAAACTCCCCTTTTTCTATGCGTATAGACACATCATCAAGAATTAAATTTTCTTTTTGAAAAATGGAGGCATTTGTAAGTTCTAAAACTGCTTGAGACATGTACTAGTATTTTTTAACAAATATAATAGAAAGTGTTAGTTATCTTCTTTATAAGATGCATACTTTTTAATGGGAGATGGTCTGCACTGCTTGGGGCTAATGTTTGGATCAATAGCTAGTTTTATAAAACCATTTGTATTGGGTTTTAAATAGGTTCCTGGTTTTAAAATAATTTGATTTTTTGCTTTAAAATCTACCGTGGCATCTTCTCTAAAGGTTTGGTTTTTAATTTCTATACTATTTTGTGCACTAGAGAGGGTAAAATCAAATCTGTAAAAATCTCGGTTACTTATACCCACAGTAGCCAAAGGGTCTTTCATCTGCTCAGACATCTTAACAGCTCGGTAGGCGTTCACTCTTCCAGCGCCCATTAGGCCTTTGTAAGGCTCATTACCTGTGAGGTTTTCAACCCCTTTTGAAGATAGCTTTAAAATACTTTCTACCTCATAAGAACTCAAACAGTAATTTACAGACCACATTAGGCCAATTATACCAGTTACAACAGGAGCAGCACTTGAAGAAGCGCCGCCGTAGAGGGTTTTCTCTCCGCAAATATCATGGCCTAATAAATAGCCCTCTCTTGGGGCTACCAAATCTACAGCCTTGTTCATTTGTACTCCTTTTTCAATTTCTGTAGGTGTAAGGGTGCCTTGGTCTGAAACATAAAAATAACCAGCTCTTCTGTCTTTTACTTGTTTGGTTAAGTTTCTTCCTTCATGTTCAAATACCTGATCTGTTGTTTCTCTGTTTATGGTGTACACCCCAGATACAGAAAGTACTCTTTCAAAGGATGCAGGATAGAGCGAGTCTCCCAGTTTTTTGCCATCTTTATTACAGTCTGTTCCGTTTCCAGCACCAGCCACGATTATAATGCCATCATCATACATTTCTTTAATGCGTTCTTGAATGTTTTCTTTGTATTTTCCACCCATAGTGCATTTTGCCCAACTGGCATTAATCACTTTGGCGCCAGCAGCAACAAGCTGCTCGATGTCGTTAAAATTTCCGTAGCCATTGGCTATAACATCACAATTGGAGCAAATACCAGCCCTACCATAGCCATTATCCATGGTGGCAACAGCAATGGCAGCAACACTAGATCCATGCGCGCATTTAAGGCCTTTGGTTGCATTGGAGTATTTTAGGTAATTGCGAATGCGGCCTTTAAAATCTGGATCCAAAGAATCTATTTTAGCGTCCGAAATACCCACAATTACTTGGCTGTTTCCGCGTGTTATACCCCAAGCCTCTGGTGCCATAATCATGTCAAGATCATAAGCAGGGTAGGGAGCTCCAAGGTTTTCAACAGGGCTTGTGGTACCATAATCATTAGGATAGTAGGCATTTTCTGTGGTAAAGAATTGACCAACACGGGTGTATTTGTCTGGAAAATTATACTGAAGTGAGCCTAGTAATTCTGGATTGTCTGTACTTATGGTATACACTGTTTTTAACAGATCACGTTTGGTGTTTGGGTATGCTTTTTTAAACCGAAATATCTTGTGGCTTGCATAAATTTGGGTTTCCCTATCACTAGCCATGCTTAATACAGCAATGGTATTGTCTTTTTTTTCAGTGATTATTAGGGTCTGTGCATTAGAGATATTTACATGAAAATACAGGCGCTCAGTATCTTCTGAGTTTTGTTGAGACCAGCCCTGCCAAAAGCATGAAAGCAATAAGATCATTGCAATGGGTTTCATTACTCTTGTTTGGTTAAAAGTTGTACTTGACCTTGCAATGCATCAAGCTGTTTTTGCTGCTGCAGGGTGTAGAGGGTAAGTTCCTCAATTTTTTGAAGTAATAGCAAATTCATTTTTTTTAGTTCAAGACCATCTTCTTTTAATTTTTGAGCGCTTGGAATCTCTGGAAGGTGATGATTTTGTTTTAAAAACGCCTCAAGGCTTTTTAAATCAAGCATGCGGTAGTCACCCTTTAGGGCAGAGTATCCCTTGTAATACATTTCAAACACATAATCTGGAGCAACTGCTCCGTTGAGATCTACCAATACTTCTTGGGTGTGAATTTTTCCTTTAACCGTAAGTTTTTGGTCTGGAGTGTTGGTGCCTATGCCAATCATTCCATTTTTCTGTGTAATAGAGGAGAGGTTATTTTGTGCCCCACAAGAGAGACTAACTATTAGTAGCAGCAGGCTAAGGGTTGACGTTTTCATGATGTTGGTATTTTATTTGTTTAAAAGTACAGCATTTTTCTTTACTGATAAGGTGTTTTTGTTAGGCTAATATATAATATATTTGATAGTATCGTTTTTAAACATTTGCTGTGCTATTTAATACCGTTGACTTTGCTGTTTTTTTACCAATAGTGCTGCTGTTGTACTGGAGTGTTTTTAAAAATTCCCTTAGACTTCAAAATATTTTTATTGTTCTTGTAAGCTATTTTTTTTATGCCTGTTGGGATTGGCGTTTTTTAGGACTTATATTTTTAAGTTCTTTGGTAGATTATACCATTGGGCTGCAGTTTAATAAGCCGTTATCACAAAAATATAAAAAATACCTACTGGGTTTCTCTGTGCTGTTTAACCTGGGTCTTTTATTTACCTTCAAGTATTTTAATTTTTTTATAGACACATTTACCAGCGTATTTTCATTTTTCGGAACACAGATACAACCTACTAGTATTTCAATTATACTGCCCGTAGGAATTAGTTTTTACACCTTCCAGACACTTAGTTACACCATAGATTTGTACAAAGAGAAAATAACACCTACCAAAAACATTGTTGCATTTTTTGCGTTTGTGTCCTTTTTTCCTCAACTAGTGGCGGGGCCCATAGAGCGCGCTTCTAGATTGTTGCCTCAGTTTGCTAAGAAAAGAAAATTTGAGTACTCAAAACAGGTGGATGGTTTAAGGCTTATACTAGGGGGTTTGTTTAAAAAAATGGTAATTGCAGATAATTGCGCCCTTCTAGCAAATCAAATATTTGATTCTTACCCAACACAATCTGGAAGCACCTTATTTGCTGGTGCTGTATTTTTTGCTTTTCAAATTTATGGTGATTTTTCTGGTTACAGTGACATTGCTATTGGGAGCTCTCGCTTGCTGGGTTTTGATTTGATGAAAAACTTTAAATTTCCTTATTTGTCTCAAAACATGTCAGAATTTTGGAAACGTTGGCATATTTCACTCTCTAGCTGGTTTAGAGATTATGTCTATATACCACTGGGAGGCAGCAGAGTGTCTAATGGTAGATTGGTATTAAATATTGTAATTGTTTTTTTGGTAAGCGGCCTTTGGCATGGCGCTAATTTAACCTTTGTTTTTTGGGGTGGTATTCATGCTCTTTTTGTAATTCCTGTAATCGTTCTACACAAGAAATATAAAGCCCATGGGCCAAGTGCGCCAGTTGCACTTTGGCGTCAATTATTAAATATAGGAGCCACTTTTACAATGGTAGTTTTAGCGTGGGTTTTCTTTAGAGCTCCAACTATAACAGATGCTTTTGGCTACATAGATATTATATTCTCATCAAGTCTTTTTACCATGCCAATGGTATCAAGAAGTGCACTTTTGTTTGTTTTTCTATACATGATTTGTGAGTGGCTACAACGCCATAGAGCACATGTGCTTGATGTGTCTCATGTATCAAGACCCATTAGGTATTGCATATACTATTTGGTATGCTTTGCTATATTTTACTTTGCCGGTGATTTGCAACCCTTTATTTATTTTCAATTTTAATGCGTAGACTGTATTTAAAAATAGCCTTGTTTTTACTCCCACTTTTGTTGGTGTGGCTTGCTCTTGAAGTTTTTTACCGGCAGGTACCTAATAACTATAGTTATAAAGACCAGCAATTACAAAAAGTAGCTCCAGATGTCCAGACATTGATCATGGGAGATTCGCACGCTTTTTATGGAATAAATCCTGCGTATTTTAAAGACCCTACGTTTAATCTTTCAAATATCAGCCAGTCTTTACTTACTGATGAATTACTTCTAGAAAAACACATTTCAAATTTACCAGCACTTAAGACTGTGTTTATAAACATTAGTTATTTTACGCTCTCTGCCAAAGACAATGCCTTGGAGAGTAATTGGCGCAAGTATTTTTATCATCATAATATGGGAATTACGGCGCCAAGCATTTCTTTTTGGAATCCCCAACGTTATAGCATGGCACTCATACAACGTTTTGATAAGTCAATGGCTTTGGTGCAAAAGTATCATGAAAATTATACCATAGTAAACGCAACACCTCTTGGATACGGCATGCAGGATGCATCTTATATTGTGAAAGATAAAGATGCAATCTCTTTTGTTATTGCCAATAAGCATGAGGATAACAGTCTAGATTTTAAACGCAACACCGCAAGATTACAAAGAATCATTGCCTTGTGTAAAAAGTATGAGGTTGCTGTTGTTTTACTAGAAATGCCAGTATATCCTACCTATTATAATTTGCTTGATACAGAGAAAAAAGAAAAAATTAAATCTGTTCTTACTTCTTTGTCTGGGGTAAATGATACTGTTTTTTACTTGGATTTAAGCACAGACCCTTTATTTGAAAAACAAGACCTAAGAGATGCAGATCATCTCACCAACTCGGGGGCTAAAAAGTGTAGTGAGTATTTAAACGCATATCTTAAAGATGTTGTGCATTTAAAAATAGATAAATAGTATTGTTTTGGTTCTTCTTGAGTGTTTGCCGAATTTTTGTCTTATGATATTAATGTGAGTTTAAACTCTAGGTTTTTATTGAAAATAGAGTCATATTGCTAAAAAAAAATAATAGTATGAAAAAATTTACGTCCTTACTTTTACTGTGTTTTGTTACCCTTGTATATGGTCAAACACCCTGCGAGAATGGAATGGCAGGAGTTTACCCATGTAATGGGTATGATCTTCTTTCTGAAATGACAGTTTCAGAATTCGATTCTACCAACGCTAATGATTCATGGGGTTGGACAGATCCAGATACAGGTTCTGAATATGCCTTAATTGGTTTGTATGATGGTACTGCATTTGTAAATATTGACGACCCAGTAAACCCTGTATATCTGGGAAAATTAGACACACATACAGATCCAAGTCTTTGGAGAGATATAAAAACCTATGGTAATTACGCCTTTGTAGTAAGTGAGGCCTCAGGACATGGTATGCAAGTTTTTGATTTAACTAGATTGCGAGATGTCTCTAACCCACCTGAAAATTTCACTGAAGATGCCCATTACAGTGGTTTTGGAAGTGCTCATAATGTTGTGATTAATGAGGATTCTGGATATGCCTACGGTGTAGGTACCTCAACATATAACGGAGGGCCCCATTTTGTGGATATCTCAAACCCATTAAATCCTACAGCTGCCGGTGGATTTGCTACAGATTCTTACTCTCATGATGGCCAGGTAGTAACTTATAACGGTCCAGATTCAGATTATACCTCCCGAGAAATTTATATTGGTAGTAATACTTCCTTTGTTTCTATTGTTGATATCACAAATAAGTCTAACCCTATATCTATAGCAACTGTTACCTATTCAAACACGGTATATACACATCAAGGTTGGTTTACCGAGGACCATCGTTATTTTATTTTAGGCGATGAAATTGATGAAATTAATCTTGGTTTTAATACAAGAAGTATTGTCTTTGATTTTCAAGATTTAGACAACCCAGAATTACATTTTGAGTATGAAGGCCCAACAGCTGCCACAGATCATAACGGGTATGTGAAGGATGGAATTTATTATTTAGCAAACTATACAGCTGGAGTTAGAATGATTGATATAAGCGGTATAGACAATCAAGATTTTCAAGAAACAGGATTTTTTGATGTGTATCCTAATGGTAATAATGCAGGATATAATGGCGCCTGGAATGTATATCCTTATTTTGAGAGTGGTACTCTTTTGGTAACCACCCTAAGATATTCAGACGAAAATTTTGTTCCTGGTATGTTGCTTATCAGAGATAGTAATCTTGCAAGCTCAGATGTAAATACTATTGAAGTTTCTATGTATCCAAATCCTGCTAGTGAAACGTTAACCATCGAGGTTCCAAATCAAGATGTGTTTAAAGTGTCAATTTTTGATATGGCCGGAAAGGAGCTTTTTCAAACAGAGCAAACAAGCGCTTTAATGACTATAGATGTGTCGTCGTTTTCTCATGGAGTGTATTTTGTGACCCTAAATGATACACAAACCAAAAAATTAATAATACAGTAACCTACTTAGTTACTTTTAAAAAACCAAAACTTTATCCCTATAAAGTTTTGGTTTTTTTGTTTGCAATTTAAGCGAGCGATTGCTTAAAACATTCTTTACTTTTAATGAAATTTATTTGTCTATGAAATATTTCAGCTCTATTATCATTGTCTTATTTTTTACAAATTGCGTGGACCCAAAGTTACCCGCAGATTTGTTAATTACCAATGCAAACATTTATACGGTTAATGAAAACTTCGACACCGCAGCCTCCTTTGTAGTAAAAGACGGCCTTATCTTAGAGATAGGTAAAGACGCAGCTTTAGCATTAAAGTATACTGCTGCCAACACCTATGATGCCGCAGGGAAAACAATTGTTCCTGGTCTTATAGATGCACATGGGCATCTATACAATTTGGGTGTTTCTCTGCAACGCCTTGATTTGGTTGGCACCACCAGTTTTAAACAAGTGCTAGAAAGAACAGTGGCATTTCAAAAAGAAAAGCAGCTCGATTTTATAGTAGGACGTGGGTGGGATCAAAATGATTGGGCGCAACAAGTCTTTCCAGACAATAAAATGCTGGATGAATTATTTCCAGAGATACCAGTAGCGCTCACCAGAGTAGATGGGCATGCCATGCTAGCCAATTCTAAAGCGCTTGCCTTGGCTGGTATCACACCGGCAACTAAAGTGGCAGGTGGCCAGGTGGTTGTAAAAGACGGAATTTTAACAGGCTTGCTTATAGATACCCCTATGGATTTAGTGTATCAAACCCTTCCAAAACCAACCTCGGCCACGATTAAAAATAACTTAAAACAAGCGCAAAAGGTGTGTTTGTCTTACGGGCTTACTACCATTGACGATGCTGGCTTGTCTATAGAGGTTATAGAAGCTATTGAGCAATTACACAAAGCGAATGAATTGTCAATAAGGGTATATGCTATGGTAAGTAATACCCCTAGAGATTTAGATTATTTTTTACCAAAAGGAATTATAAATACCGGTAAACTTCATGTTAGGTCTGTAAAAGTATATGCAGATGGTGCTCTTGGAAGTAGAGGAGCAGCTCTGCGCAAACCCTACAGTGATAGCCATAATCATTATGGTGCTATGATTACAGACCCTGCCTCTTTAGAGCGTGTGGCTTCTAGAATCTTAAATGCTGGCTACCAGATGAATACGCATGCCATTGGAGACTCTGCCAATATTGCGGTTATCAGAGCCTATAAAAAAGCCTTAGCTGGCACTAAAGATGCTCGTTGGAGAATTGAACATGCGCAGGTTGTCACCCCAACAGATTTCACGAATTTTTCAAAAAACATTATACCCTCCATACAGCCCACTCATGCTACCAGTGATATGTACTGGGCACAAGAAAGACTAGGGCCAGACAGAATTAAAGGCGCTTACAGTTATAGCACGCTACTAAAAAATGCAGGGATGGTGGCCTTAGGTACAGATTTTCCAGTAGAGGGTGTAAACCCAATGCATACCTTCTATGCCGCGGTTGCCAGAAAAGACTTAAATCAATACCCAAATAACGGTTTTAGAATACAAGAAGCCTTAACTAGGGAGCAGGCACTTAAAGGAATGACTATTTGGGCTGCATATGCAAATTTTGAAGATACTTTTAAAGGGAGTATAGAGGTTGGTAAGTTTGCTGATTTTACAGTCCTAGAAAAAGATATCATGAAAATTCCTCAAGATAGTATCCCAGGGGTAAAAACCTTGGCAACTTTTATAGATGGTGTAAAGGTGTATGATTTAAAAAACCAAACCAAAGCACCATAAATTATTAATTTCCTCCTTTTGCCTGTAAATCCTGGATACAAAAATCTAGATCAAAACTCGGTATGTTTTGTAAAGCCTTAAGGTCTTGTATACGCGCCTTTATCTTGTTTTTTGTGATACTTTGGGCTTCAAAATACATCAAACAGTCTTCAATAATACAATGTTTTAGGTGGTCTGGATCTTCATGTGTATCACCAGGATGAATATCATCATTTTGGATGTTAACTAGTCCAAAAATATGTCCAAACTCATGATGTAATGTTGTAGCCTCCAAACGCGTTAAATCATCAAGCACATTATTGGTTACCTCTTGCAGGGTTTTTTCATAAATTACTATAGACGTGTTTTGATAGGCAGAACCTAAGGTTACGGTTGTGCTTGTGTCAGAGTTTGCGTTTCCGCTAGCAAAGTAGACATACACTGCTATATCATCTGCCTGGGTGTAAACTGTTCTTTGCTCGTTTTCTATATTTCTAATTTGTGAAATAGAGAAAGGGCCATTTTGGTCTGAAATAATAGTTTCAATAAAACTAACGCCATCTGGTTTGTTTACCCTAGCGTTAATAAAGGTCATGAAAGCATCCAGAGTTTGTTGTGTAGGTTTGTATGCTGGAGAGTATACCATCTCAACAGTCATGCTCCTGTAGCTGTCATCACTCAATAAATCTTCTGCAGAGCTACCAAGGGCTTTGCGGTTTTCTGCTCTGCTCTGTTGTATTTGATTGTCTTGATCTTCTTTACATGAAAATGTAATTAAAGTCAATACAATAATAAAAGTGAATTTTTTAATAAAGCAGTTCATATGTCAAATTTATGTTCTGCAAACTTAGGTTTTTAATTAGATTTTTTAAACGATTTTATTTTTTAACCATTAAATATTTAAGTCAAACATCCTTTATTACGTACTTTTGCTGTTATGGAACAAATCTTAAAAGAGCTCCCTAAAAAAGCCAAAGAGAAGTACAACGAGCATAAGAAATTCTTCGCCAAAATAAAGAAGAAAACACCAAAACATCTAGACAATATAATGTCTGAGTTGCATGATGCAGAGTTTAAAAAAACAGACTGTCTTACCTGCGCCAATTGTTGTAAAACTACCAGTCCTATCTTCACAGAAAAAGATATCTATAGAATTTCTAAGCATTTTAGGATGAAACAGCAGCGCTTTATAGAAACCTATTTAGAGGTAGACGAAGATAATTTCCATGTCCTAAAAACCGCTCCTTGTAGTTTTTTAGACGAGCAAGACAACAGTTGCAGCATCTATGATGTAAGACCAAAAGCATGCCAAGAATACCCTCATACCAATCGTAGAAACTTTCATAAAATAAGTGAGATTACACTTGTAAATACCGCCATTTGTCCAGCAGCTTTTAATATTGTAGAGGCGATGCAAAAAGCTATAAATGTTGGTGTAAACCCTAAGGGTAAAAAGTATAAGTTTAACGGTAGAGACTAAGTTTTTAGTTATACAATAAATAGTTTTGTCTCATTTTATTGTAGTTCTTTAAGTCTTGTTGCCAAGTTGCTTTAATTTGTTGCTGGTTTAGCCCTTGTTGTATTTGTTCTTGCAGAAGGGATGTTCCAGATAGTTTACTAAAAAAGGGATTAAAGAATTCTTCTTTGTTTTGCGAAACGTTGTAGGTATCTATAAGCCAGTTAAGATTTATTTCATTAAGTTTTTTTGTTGTACTTAGCTCAAGACCAAAGCATTCTTGTGCTTTAAATTTAGGATATTTGGACCCCTGATTGGCTTGGGGTGTAAAACCATAGGTGTATATTTCTTGGGGCAGTGTAGGGGCTCCAAATAGTTGAAATTGCTTATTGGTGCCTCTGCCTGCGCTTATTGGAGTTCCTTCAAAAAAACAAAGACTCGGGTACAAGTTAATAGCAACATCATTAGGCAAGTTTGGTGAGGGTTTTATGGCAAGAGAATAGGCGGTTTGATGTGTGTAATTTTTCATTTTTATAACCCTTAGGCTACACGTTACTTTGTTTTTTAACCAGCCTTGGCCATTTATCATTTGAGCATATTCTCCAATGGTCATACCATGAACAACCGGTACAGGATGCATCCCAACAAAACTTGTGTGCTGTGGTTCTAAAATAGGACCGTCTATATAGTGGCCATTTGGATTTGGTCTGTCAAGAACCAAAAGCTGAATATTGTTTTCTGCGCAGGCTTCCATGACATAATGAAGCGTAGAGATGTAGGTGTAAAATCGAGCTCCAACATCTTGGATGTCAAAGATCATAATATCAATGTCTTTTAATTGCTCTTTAGATGGTTTTTTGTTTTTCCCATACAATGATATAATAGGGATTCCTGTTTTTTGATCCACCCCGTCTTTAATAACCTCTCCCGCATCTGCTGTACCCCTAAAACCATGTTCTGGGGCAAATACTTTGCTTATTGTATTATCAAACTCATAAATAAAATCTACCAAATGAAAATCTACCACCCGCAAAGTATTTTGAGAGACTAAGGTGTCATTAACCACAGAGGTTTGGTTGGCAACAATACCAATGTTTTTGCCTTTAAGAAGTTTCATGTAGGCTTGCCATTGGTTTGCACCCGTAAAAATATGTGTGCTACTTTTCTTAGAAATAGTTCGCCCCACTAAAAGAGTATCTCTATTTACTTCATTTATGACACTTATATTTAAAGTGTCATTTAAAATAAGGCTATTTGCAAAACCATCATTTTTTTGCTCGTTGGTACTTCCACAAGAAATCAATCCTAAAATCGGTATAAATACTATATTTTTGAAAAAAGATACTCTCATAAAATCTAATGAATTTCGAATATTTTATCGCCCGCAGAATTGCAGCTCATAAAGACTATAAAAGTAGTATTTCAGCGCCAATAATAAAAATTGCTATTCTAGCAATTTCTTTGGGCATGATAACCATGTTAATCTCTGTTGCAACTAGTGTGGGTCTTCAAAAAAAAATCAAAGAAAAGGTATCTGCATTTAACGGAGATTTAATCATCACTAATTTCGACACCAACAATTCTGATGATTCTCAGGTTCCTATTTCAATGCAACAGGATTTTTATCCTAATTTTACTATTTCAGATAATGTAAGTCATATTCAAATAACGGCCTCAAAGGGCGCGGTAATAAGAACTGAAACAGATTTTGAGGGTGTCATTGTAAAAGGTGTTGGCCCAGATTATAACTGGTCTTATTTTGAAGATTTCTTAACCCAGGGAGTGTTGCCTACTTACACGACACCCCAGATGAGTAATCAGGTGCTAATTTCAGAATATCTAGCCAATAGACTTGGCTTAAAAGTTGGAGATAAAGCCCTTGCGTATTTTTTTAATAAAAACAGCAGTACTCCTCCTCGTACTAGAGCCTTTACAATATCTGGGCTATACAATAGTGGTTTTCAAGAGTTTGATGCCCAGTTTATAATTGGAGACATACGGCACATACAACGTCTCAATAAATGGGAGCCAGACCAAATTGGCGCTTTTGAACTTTTTGTAAAAGATTTTGATTTTATTGAGCAAACCAACAATGAGGTATATGATGCTATTGAGAGTATGTTGGATACCCAAACCATTCGAAATCGATTCTACGCTATTTTTGAATGGCTAGAGCTATTTGATTTTAATGTAATACTCATTATTGTTATGATGATTATTGTGGCAGGATTTAACATGATTACTGCCCTTCTAGTTCTTATTTTAGAGCGCACTAAAATGATTGGTGTTCTCAAGGCACTGGGAAGTGATAACTGGAGTGTGCGAAAAATATTTATTTACAATGCGATGTATCTGGTTGGGGTTGGTTTGTTTTGGGGAAATATAATTGGTATTGGGTTGCTTTTGTTGCAGCAGCACTTTAATTTGTTTGCCCTAGATCCAAACACTTACTATGTTAGCCAGGTGCCTGTGTATTTGCATTGGAGCTATATAGTGGCGCTCAACTGCGGTACTTTAGTACTGTGTTTTTTGATACTATTAATTCCAAGTTATATTATTTCAAAAATTTCTCCAGTCAAGGCAATTAGGTTTGAATAAGGAAGCTACAATATAGCTTCTCAAATCCACACTAAGGCTGTACCTTTGCAATGTAAAACCCCACATACTTTATTTCACACTATGGATTACGCAGAAAATATATTAGGTACTATTGGAAACACGCCATTGGTAAAGATCAACAAGTTGGCTGAAGAAATTCCAGGACTCGTATTGGCTAAATATGAAACATTTAATCCAGGAAACTCTGTAAAAGACCGTATGGCCTTACAGATGATTGATGATGCAGAGGCAGATGGACGCCTAAAGCCTGGAGCCACTATTATAGAGGGTACCTCTGGTAACACAGGTATGGGCTTAGCCCTTGCAGCTATTGTAAAAGGGTATAAAATGGTGTGTGTAATTAGTGACAAACAAAGCAAAGAAAAAGTGGATATTCTGCGCGCTGTTGGAAGTGAGGTTGTTGTGTGCCCAACAGATGTGGCTCCAGATGATCCTAGATCTTACTATTCTACATCAAAGCGTTTGGCGGAAGAAACTCCAAATAGTTGGTATGTAAATCAATATGATAATCCATCAAACTGTAAGGCTCATTTTATGAGTACGGGTCCAGAAATCTGGAAACAAACCGATGGTAAGGTTACACATTTTGTAGTTGGTGTAGGTACCGGCGGCACCATAAGCGGTGTTGGTAGTTACCTTAAAATGAAAAACCCTGCTATTAAAATATGGGGAATTGACACCTACGGAAGTGTATTTAAAAAATACCATGAAACGGGTATTTTTGATGAAAACGAAATTTACCCCTACGTTACAGAAGGAATTGGAGAAGATATTTTACCTCTCAATGTTCGTTTTGAAGTTATAGACGGCTTTACCAAAGTAACAGATAAGGATGCGGCTATCTGGACGCAAAAATTATCTAAAACCGAAGGAATGTTTCTGGGTAATTCTGCAGGTGCAGCCATGAAAGGTTTGCATCAATTAAAACAGCATTTTTCCCAGGATGATGTGATTGTTGTCTTGTTTCATGATCACGGTAGTAGGTATGTTGGTAAAATGTACAATGACCAATGGATGCAACAAATGGGATACGTAGAGTAAATAATTTAGTGATTGACACCTTTTATAAGGTCCTCTTAAATGCTCTTATTTTTGTGAAATGAGTCTAAGGTTTCAGTAAAAAAATACCTAACTTGCATAGATGTTACAATGGCTTTACAGCGCGAGGCATTATTTTGAGCGGCATGGATATTATGTTTGTTCACGCCTAGCAGACCGCCTTGGTATGCGGGCCAAAAGTGTACGACTATTTTTTATTTATTTGTCTTTTGCTACCTTAGGAGTTTGGTTTGCTATATACCTTACATTGGGTTTTTGTTTCCGTTTAAAGGATTTAATATATACCAAAAGAACATCTGTATTTGATTTATGAAAAAGATTTTTCAGTCTAAGATATATGTTGCTGTTTTATTATTGTTGGCTGTTTTTGTAGCTGGTGTGTTTGGCTATAAAGTTATATCAGAGTACTCCTGGATAGATGCTTTTTACATGACAGTAATCACCATTACTACAGTTGGTTTTGGAGAAGTTGTACCCTTAGATGATGTAGATAAGTTATTTACATCTGTGTTAATACTTTCTAGTATTTTTATTTTAGCCTATGCTATTTCTGTAATTACAGAATACATGTTAAGTAAAAACAATATTGGTAATTTAAGAGAAAAGAGAATACATAAAATAATTGATAGTATGAAAGATCACGTTATTGTTTGCGGCTATGGTAGGAACGGAAAACAGGCTGTTGAAAAATTAATAGCCTACAAAAAGCCTTTTGTTATTATAGAGAAAGACCATGAAGTGGTTGATAAATTTGGATCTAGCGCTCTTTTTGTTGAGGGAAATGCTAGTGATGATGAGGTCTTAAAAGAGGCTGGCGTGAACCGTGCTAGTACCTTAATTTGTGCTCTGCCCAGTGATGCAGATAATTTGTTTATTGTATTAACCGCTAGACAAATGAATCCTAACCTAAGAATTATAAGCCGCGCCACCGAAGAGACTAGTTACAAGAAATTAAAACTTGCCGGGGCAGACAATGTAATACTTCCAGAGAAAATAGGGGGAGACCATATGGCATCACTGGTGGTAGTTCCAGATTTGGTGGAGTTTTTAGATAACTTGTCTGTATCTGGAGAGAAAGACAGCATTAATGTTGAGCAAATTCCTTTTGAGAAGATGTGTCTTTTGGGGCAAAAACAAGCCATTAAAGATTTAGATATCAGAAAAAAAACGGGATGTTCTGTAATAGGGTATAAGTCTCCAACTGGAGAATACATCGTAAACCCAGAGCCGTCCATGATTTTAGAAAAAGATTCTTTATTAATTCTTATTGGGCGTCCCGTTCAAATAGAAAGTCTCAAGCAGTTGTATAATGTTTGATATTTACTTTAGAATTTAATGGCTATTTACTTGAATTTGGGGTAATTTTTTAGCATCTTGCTTTGCTTAAATTCTAAACTAAACTTAACTCTTATTATGAAGAAATTTCTTCTTTCTCTATTTACAATACTGGCACCCGTTTTTTTGTTTGCACAAGAAGCAGCACAAAAGGGTGTAGATGAAGTAATCAACGAAAAATTCGGTAATGCTACAGGCTGGTTTGTGGAATTAATTTTCGCACAAATTCCAGTAACAGATGAGGTTGGGATTCCATGGGTAGTGATTATGCTCCTTGGTTTTGCTACTTTTTTCACTATTTACTTTAAGTTTATAAATATTAGCGGTTTCTCTACTGCACTAAATGTTGTGCGAGGAAAATACGATGATCTAGATCACCCAGAGGCTGGAGTCTTAAAAGGAGATTTAACGCCTGGGGCAGATATTCCAGAAACCATTAGAGTAGAGGGTGAAGAAGGTGAGGTTTCTCATTTTCAAGCACTAACAGCTGCGCTTTCTGGAACCGTTGGTTTAGGGAACATAGCAGGAGTTGCCATTGCGATCACAATTGGTGGTCCTGGAGCAACACTTTGGATGATTATTGCTGGATTACTTGGTATGACATCAAAATTTGCTGAGTGTACCCTGGGTGTAAAATACAGAGATGTTGGAGAAGACGGAACTGTTTTTGGTGGCCCGATGTATTACCTTAAAAAGGGATTGAGCGAGAGAGGTGCTGCTGGACTTGGTAAGGTACTAGCTATTTTATTTGCTATCTTTTGTATTGGCGGCTCATTTGGAGGAGGAAACATGTTTCAGTCTAACCAAGCTGCTATTATTTTTAATAGTACAGCTGGCTTTACAGGAGGCGCTTCTGGACTGATATTTGGTATTGTAATGGCTATTTGTGTCGGTTTTGTTATCATTGGAGGTCTTAAAAGAATTGCCGCTGTAACAGAAAAAGTGGTTCCGTTTATGGTAGGGATATACCTATTGGCTGCCTTGGTAGTAATTGGCATGAATTTTACAGAAATAATTCCTGCTTTTGGGAAAATTTGGAATGGTGCTTTTGCTCCTATGGGAGTTGCTGGTGGATTTGTTGGAGTCCTTGTACAAGGATTTAGACGCGCTGCATTCTCTAATGAAGCGGGTGTAGGTTCTGCAGCAATTGCACATTCTGCAGTTAAAACAAAATATCCTGCTAGTGAAGGTATCGTTTCTCTACTAGAGCCTTTTATTGATACTGTAGTGGTATGTACTATTACGGCTTTGGTGATTGTAATTACCGGAAATTATTTAGACGCTGGCGCTGCCAGTGGAGTACAATTAACTAGTGATGCATTTGCTTCGGCAATACCATGGTTTCCATACGTACTTACTGGTGCTGTAATCTTATTTGCATTCTCTACCATGATTTCTTGGTCTTACTATGGGCTTCAGTCTTGGTTGTTTCTTTTTGGAAGATCAGAGAAAAATGTGATGACCTATAAAATTGTATTTTGTTTATTCACAGTATTAGGAGCTTCAATAAGCCTGGGAGCGGTAACAGATTTCTCTGATGCCATGATCTTTGCAATGGCTATCCCTAATTTAATTGGTGTTTCATTATTATTACCTAAAGTAAAAGAAGAATTGGTAAAGTATAGAGATGCGATAAAAGCTAGTAAAAGCTAATCTATAACACATACTTACACGCATAACTCCCCAGTTAGAAATCTTAGGAGTATTATGCCAAATTTTAAATCCCATTTCGAGTTTGACACCCAACAACGAAGTGGGATTTTGCTATTGTGCTTTCTCATCGTTGGGCTGTTTTGTGTTTTATATTTTTATGAACCCTCACCCGTTTTATTGCTTGATACTTCTTCACCACAGGTATTAAAACAGCAAGCATACATAGATTCTTTACGCCAAGTAGCCTTGGAGAAGAAAAAGCCCAAACGCTATGCTTTTAATCCTAATTTTATCTCAGATTATAAAGCATATACTCTGGGTCTAACTGCAGCACAGTTTGATAGGCTTTCCCGCTATAGAAGTAAAAACATGTGGATAAACAGCATTGAAGATTTTAAGAGGGTGACTAAGGCCTCAGACAGCCTTATGGCACTATTAGGACCGTTGTTTAAATTTCCGGATTGGGTCGTAAAATCAAAACCTGCTAAAGCTCAAAAAAACTCAAGTGTTGCATTGTCTTATAAAGATAAAATAGATTTAAACATTGCCACCCAAAAGCAACTTCAAGAAGTGCGAGGTATAGGCCCTGCCTTGAGCACAAGAATTATATCTTACAGATTAAAACTAGGTGGTTTCTCTGTAGATAAGCAATTGCAGAGTGTCTGGGGCTTGAGTGAGAGGGTAGTTGCCAATGTCTTAGGTAGCTTTACGGTCAAAACGCCAAAAGAAATAATTCAGATTGCTGTAAATACAGCATCTGCCTCAGATATTGCCACGATTTCTGGAATATCCTATGACCTTGCTAAGCAGATTTGGGAATTCAGGGTCTTGCGCGAAAAAATAGTATCTCTTTCTGAGCTTCAAAAAATAGAGGGAATGACCACAAGTAAATATGCCTTAATTGAGTTATATTTGCATGTAGAATAACTAACAAAAAGAGCTTTCTTTTTTAGTTGTTTTATACATTATAGTAAATATCAATATTAAATAGTTAGCCTTACAGTATGAGTTTATATTTTACAGAAGAGCATGAGTTTTTTAGAAAGAGTTTTCAAGACTTTTTGAAAAAAGAGGTGGTTCCTCACATTGACACCTGGGAGCAAACAGGTACTATAGATCGTTTTATTTGGGAAAAATTTGGAGAGATGGGTTATTTTGGCCTTGCAACTCCTGAGGCTTATGGTGGGATGGACTTAGATATTTTTTATACGATTATTTTTATTGAAGAACTGCAAAAAATAAACAGTGGTGGTTTTGCTGCTGCTATTTGGGCTCATGAGTATTTGGCTATGACACACCTTAACAAGGAGGCTAACGAGGCTCAAAAACAAAAATATTTAGTACCTAGTGTTACTGGAGAAAAAATAGGTTGTTTGTGTATTACAGAGCCTTTTGGTGGTAGTGATGTTGGAGGCATGAGAACTACAGCTGTGAAAAAAGGTGATACCTATGTAATTAACGGATCCAAAACTTTTATAACAAATGGGGTGTACAGTGATTATTTAATAGTAGCTGCAAAGACCTCACCAGAACTAGGAAATAAAGGAATTAGCATTTTTGTTATGGATAGAGATCTTCCTGGTATTAGTGCCACCAAACTTGATAAATTAGGTTGGAGGGCAAGTGATACTGCAGAGATAGCTTTTGACAATGTTGTCATTCCTGCAGAAAATTTAATGGGAGAAGAGAACCTTGGTTTCCCATACATTATGCAACACTTCGCTCTTGAGAGATTAATCATGGGAGTAAATGCACATGCACGCAGTGAGTGGGCGTTAGATTATGCTATAGGGTACATGAAAGAGCGTACTGCTTTTGGAAAGCCTATTTCAAAGTTTCAAGCTCTGCGTCATAAAGTTGCAGATTTAGCTAGTGAGGTAGAAATGGCTAAAACCTTTAATTATGTTACGGCAAAACGCCTAGATGATGGTGAGTATGTAGTTAAGGAAGCAACCATGTCCAAACTATTATCAACAAAAATTGCAGATCAAGTTGCCTATGATTGTGTGCAGCTCCTAGGAGGATATGGCTACATGGAGGAGTATCCACTAGCAAGAAATTTAAGAGATAGTAGGTTAGGGCCCATTGGAGGAGGAACCTCAGAAATACTAAGAGAGATCATCTCAAAGATGGTAATTGATGGCGTTAATTATAAGCCAGCTACATAAATTAGATACAATATAAACCAAATCTAGGTGTTATAAACAGTACCCTCAAAGTGTTGTGTTTTGCAGCGTTTTGTTGTTTTTAAAATCAATAGCCCATGCCCAAAAATAACAACCTGCAGAGATGTTATATGCTTGTCTTGCTATGCTTAGTTTCTATAAGCATGACTTCTCAAATAGAAATTAAAAACAAGATTGTAGATTTTGCGAGTTTTGCTCCCCTAAAGAGTGCTAGTGTGTATGTTAAAAATACAACCATTGGTACCATTACAAATACAGACGGCAGGTTTTTGTTGAGTATTCCAAAAAGGTATGCCAATGACACCTTGGTTATTTCCTCTATAGGCTACAAGAGTTTTAAGTCTTTGGTGAGCGAATTTGATAGCACGATGGATATCTTTCTAGAGGAGGATATTGCGTCTTTAGATGAAATTCTATTAATAGCAGAAACAAGACCCAAAACTGGAAATGATATTGTGCTTCGCGCTATTGAGGAGTTACCCCAAACCCTCCCAGATAGTGCGTATATACAAAAAGGGTTTTTAAGGCATAAGGAGCGTAATTCAAGTGAGTATAAATGGCTTGTAGAGAGTGCTATTACTTTGTATGATTCTAGTTATGATGCTGGATCAAAAAATGCGCTGCGTCTCAACGTAGACCAAACACGCAAGAGTTACGATTTAAGAGATGTTGACAGTCTTTTTGCCTACACTTCTTACCTTAAAACAAGAACAAAAAACAAAACCCTTCGTAAAAACAACCTGCGGAGAGATACTATCTCTACGGCATCATTAGTTGCCGCAATTCGCTGGAATGACCAACGGGTAAATGGGCTAGATAAGCTCTTTAGAGGTAAAATAAATATGGTTAGAAATGCCAATGCAACTGGTGCGCTTTTTGGTGAAGAAATATTGGCTCGTCATGAGTTTAGGTTAGATACGGTGCTGGTAGAAAATGAAAAGAAATTATATAAAATTGAGATATTAAAAGGAGTAGATTTTGTGGGTTTAAACACCCCAGATATTTACAACGAAGGTTTTCAAGCCAAAGGGTGGATCTATATAGATTGGGACTCATGGGCTATTAAAAAGGTAATGTATGAGCTGGTGGCTAGCTCAGAGAATCAAGTTAAACGTAGTAAGAGTTTGTTTGGCACTCTTTTAAACCACAAACTAGTGATGACTTACATGGAGTATCAAGGAAAGATGTACCCTAAGTATATTTATTATGAAACGCCTAAGCTAGTAAATGCTGGAGATCGTTCCTCTGATCAATTAGATAAAGACGGAAATGCTACCCAAGACAAAGCAGATTTTTATTACAACACAGTACAAGAAATTGTTTTTACTGAAATTATTAGGGATCCAGAGCTTATAAAGCTGGAGCGGTCAAAAACCTGGACCGAAGATATTTTCTCTCCTCAGCCGTATCGTCCAGAGTTTTGGGAGAACTATAATGTTTTGTTAGAGAGTAGGGAAGAAGAAAAACTCATAAAGGATCTCACCATAAGGGCAGGTTTGTTTAAACAATAAGCTAGCTTTTGAGTATTGTATAGATTATTATCATAGATTTTATCAAAAAAAATAAAATTCATAATTCATAATTCATAATTTGTTTCTACTTTTGCCGTCCAATAGAGAGGAGGTTATGGAACTATGTTAATTATACCAATTAAAGACGGAGAAAATATCGACAGAGCACTAAAGCGTTTCAAACGTAAGTTTGACCGTACAGGTACTATGCGTCAATTACGTGCACGCCAAGCATTCTCAAAGCCATCGGTTGTGAGAAGAAAAGAAGTACAGAAAGCACAGTATATTCAAGGACTAAGAGACGCAGAAGAAATTTAGTATTCTGCTCCTTATACATATCAAAAACCGCTACACATTTGTGAGCGGTTTTTTTATTGCCTACATTTATTTTTTAATTAAAAAAATGCCCTTCAAACCCTTTACAGACTATCTGCTGTTAGAGAAAAAATATTCTCCTCATACCGTAGCGGCATATACTAAAGATTTAGAGCGTTTTTTCGATTTTATAACAAACCAGTATGAGCTAAGCTCGTTGCTTTCGGTAAATTATAGTATGATACGCAGCTGGATTGTATTCCTTGTAGATACAGGCATCTCAAACAGTAGTATTAATCGCAAGATATCTTCTTTAAAAACCTATTATAAGTTTCTTTTAAAAACCGATCAGATATCTGAAACCCCTCTGGCAAAACACAGGGCTTTAAAGGTTGCCAAAAAAGTACAAATTCCATTTTCACAGACAGAGGTAGAAGATGTCCTTGAGTTGTTTGATCAGGCCAATGATTTTGAAACCCTTCGGGATAAATTAATCGTTGAGCTTTTTTATAGCACTGGCATGAGAAGAGCAGAACTTATAGGACTGAGGCTTTCTGATGTTTCTGAAATTCAAAAAACCATTAAGGTGTTAGGTAAAAGAAACAAAGAGCGAATCATACCTCTGTTGCCCTCAGTGCTAACTACTATAGCTAAATATAAAATCTTCAGAGATGCCTTGCCTTGTCTTGGGGCTTCAAATACATTGCTGCTAACCTCAAAAGGGACTCCTATATACGAGACCTTAGTGTATCGTGTGATTACCCGTTATTTTTCTGAAGCTTCATTAAAAGTAAAAAAGAGTCCTCACATCTTAAGACATTCTTTTGCAACTCATTTATTAAACCAGGGAGCTGAGCTTAATGCCGTAAAGGAGTTGTTAGGGCATGCCTCTTTAGCCTCTACCCAGGTGTATACCCACAATAGTATAGATACCCTAAAACAGGTGTATAAAAATGCCCATCCAAGAAATTCAAAATGAGGGAGTTAATGGGGGCTTGTCTTTCCTGAAAAATTAATTCAAAAAAAGCTTTGCGTATCTATATGATTTGAATATTTTTGCCGCCGGAATTATTGTGAAGGCTTAAATAAATTTTCCAACAATTTGTTTTGTAGAAAAAATTAAATCTTTACATTTGCAATCCGTTAGAAATAGCGGGGTTATTTATGTAGATTTATTCAGCATAAAAAAACATAAAAAGCCGATGTAGCTCAGCTGGCTAGAGCAGCTGATTTGTAATCAGCAGGTCGTGGGTTCGAGTCCCTCCATCGGCTCAAAAAATTTTGAAAAGTTTGGTTTCTTTTTTGTAGTTAGAAACACTTATATATAAAGGTCTTTTTAAATGTTAGTTCTTTAAAATATTGATTCAAATTTGAATAATACATTCAAAGTAAAAAAATAGGGGAGATACTCAAGCGGCCAACGAGGGCAGACTGTAAATCTGCTGACTACGTCTTCGCAGGTTCGAATCCTGCTCTCCCCACAAACTTTTTTTTACTCTTAAATGTCTACAATCACTACCATTACCAAATTGCGATTGTGGTTTTTTGAAATTGAAAGCTTGAGAAGCCATCGTGTTTCTCTTTAAAAGCGGGAGTAGCTCAGTTGGTAGAGCGTCAGCCTTCCAAGCTGAATGTCGCCAGTTCGAACCTGGTCTCCCGCTCAATTTTCATCCTTGCAGTTTTGTGAGGATATTGTTGTTTACAGGCGTTTCATCTGCAAATAACAAGCAGCTCTTTTGAGTTTTGATTCGATTTTTTATTGAATCAGACGTGAGACCAGCAAGCAAAAGCCGGTGTAGCTCAGGGGTAGAGCGTTTCCTTGGTAAGGAAGAGGTCACGAGTTCAATTCTCGTCATTGGCTCAAAATAGATAAGTATAAATACAATTGAACACTAATATATAACTAAGTTAAACTAAATACAAAATGGCAAAGGCAACATATGATCGTTCGAAACCACACCTTAATGTAGGTACTATTGGACACGTAGATCACGGTAAAACAACATTAACAGCTGCGATTACTAAGGTACTATCGGATGCTGGATTTTCAGAAGCATCAGCTTTTGATCAAATTGACAACGCTCCAGAAGAAAAAGAGCGTGGTATAACAATTAACTCTTCGCACGTTGAGTACGCGACGGCTAACCGTCACTACGCACACGTTGACTGTCCAGGTCACGCCGATTATGTAAAGAACATGGTTACGGGTGCCGCACAAATGGATGGAGCAATACTAGTTGTTGCTGCAACTGATGGACCAATGCCACAAACACGTGAGCATATCCTTTTAGGACGTCAGGTAGGTATTCCACGTATCGTTGTATTTATGAACAAAGTAGATATGGTTGATGATGAGGAATTACTTGAACTAGTAGAGATGGAGATCAGAGATCTTTTATCTTTCTACGAGTATGATGGTGATAATGGACCTGTAATCGCTGGTTCTGCACTTGGTGCATTAAATGGTGAGCAAAAATGGGTTGATACTGTTGTTGAATTAATGGCAGCTGTTGATACATGGATCGAAGAGCCACTTAGAGAGGTAGATAAGCCTTTCTTGATGCCTATTGAAGATGTATTTTCTATTACTGGTCGTGGAACTGTAGCTACAGGTCGTATCGAAACTGGTATCGCAAACACTGGAGATCCTGTTGAGATCATCGGTATGGGAGCTGAGAAATTAACTTCTACAATTACTGGTATTGAAATGTTCCGTCAAATTCTTGATAGAGGAGAAGCTGGAGATAACGCAGGTATTCTTTTAAGAGGAATTGAGAAATCAATGATCTCAAGAGGAATGGTAATCGTTAAGCCAGGATCTGTAACACCACATGCTAAGTTTAAAGCTGAGGTATACGTACTTAAAAAAGAAGAAGGTGGACGTCACACTCCATTCCACAACAACTACAGACCACAGTTTTACGTTCGTACAACTGATGTAACTGGTAACATTTCTCTTCCTGATGGAGTTGAAATGGTAATGCCTGGAGATAACTTAACTATCCATGTTGAGCTAATATCTGCAATTGCAATGAGCATTGGTTTACGTTTCGCTATCCGTGAAGGTGGTAGAACTGTAGGAGCAGGTCAGGTAACTGAAATTTTAGACTAAAAAATAGTCTATAGTATATAGAGTAAAGGTGTTCCGTTTTTTCGGGACGCCTTGACTTTTATAACGGGTTTAGCTCTTTTGAGCACAATAATCCATACGGGATTAGCTCAGTTGGTAGAGCACTGGTCTCCAAAACCAGGTGTCGTGAGTTCGAGTCTCCCATCCCGTGCACATTTACTGAAATTTTATTATTTCAGTAGCAGAAAAAATAAATACCTATAAAGATGGTAAACTATATTAAAGAGTCTTATAACGAATTAAAAAATCACGTAACGTGGACGCCTTGGTCTGAAGCGCAACGTCTTACTGTTATTGTTGCTGCATTTTCTGTAGTATTGGCATTAGTAGTTTGGGGTGTTGATACTGTTTTTAGTGGCGTTATATCTTATTACTTTGAGCTAATTAAATAATAAGCATGGCCGAAACAAAAAGTACAAAAAAGTGGTATGTAGTCCGTTCAGTTAGTGGGCAGGAAAACAAAATCAAATCTTATATTGAGTCTGAAATCACACGTTTGAACCTTCAGGATTATATAGAAAATATTTTGGTTCCTACCGAAAAGGTGATACAGATACGTAACGGAAAAAAAACAAACAAAGAGCGCGTTTATTTTCCAGGTTACATCATGGTGCAAGCAAGTCTTGCCGGTGAAATACCTCACATTATAAGATCTATTAATGGAGTAATTGGTTTTCTAGGAGAAGTTAAAGGAGGAGAGCCAGTGCCATTAAGACAAAGTGAAGTCAATAGATTATTAGGGAAAGTAGATGAGCTTTCTGTGAAGGATGAGAATGTAAATATTCCATTCACTATTGGTGAAACGATAAAGGTTGTTGATGGACCTTTCAACGGATTCAATGGAACTGTTGAGAAGATCAATGAAGAAAAACGCAAGCTAGAGGTAATGGTTAAGATTTTCGGAAGAAAAACACCATTAGAGCTAAGCTATATGCAAGTAGAGAAAGTATAATAATTGTTACACGCTATATTATAGGTTTTATTTAAAGCTTCCACTTTAAACTAAATCGACAAATTTTTTAAAAACAGAAAATGGCAAAAGAAGTCAGTAAAGTAGTAAAATTGCAAGTTCGTGGAGGTGCGGCTAACCCCTCGCCACCAGTTGGACCCGCTTTAGGTGCTGCCGGTGTGAATATCATGGAGTTCTGTAAGCAGTTTAACGCTAGAACACAAGATAAGCAAGGAAAAGTATTGCCAGTTGCGATTACAGTATATAAAGACAAGTCTTTTGACTTTGTTATTAAAACTCCTCCAGCTGCTGTACAAATTCTTGAGGCAATCAAGGTCAAAAAAGGATCTAGTGAGCCACACGTTAAGAAGGTAGGGACTATTTCTTGGGATCAAATTAGAGTTATTGCAGAAGACAAAATGCCCGATTTAAATGCTTTTAGTATTGAGTCTGCTATGAAAATGGTAGCTGGTACTGCGCGTTCAATGGGAATTAAAACAAAAGGTACTGCACCTTTATAATAAAAAAGAATCTATAAAATGGCAAGATTAACTAAAAAGCAAAAAGTGAATACTGCGAAAGTGGAGGCTAAAACCTACACTCTTTCAGAAGCTTCAGCTTTAATAAAAGAAATCTCCAACACAAACTTTGATCCATCTGTGGACCTTGCTGTGCGTCTTAATGTAGACCCACGTAAAGCAAACCAAATGGTTAGAGGCGTTGTTACCTTACCTCACGGTACAGGTAAAGATGTGAAGGTGTTAGCCTTAGTTACTCCAGATAAGGAAGCTGAAGCTACAGCTGCCGGAGCAGACTTTGTTGGATTAGATGAGTACCTCGATAAGATTAAAGGAGGTTGGACAGATGTTGACGTAATTGTAACTATGCCAAGTGTAATGGGTAAATTAGGTCCTTTAGGACGTGTATTAGGGCCTCGTGGTCTTATGCCAAACCCAAAGACTGGTACAGTGACCATGGACGTTGCTAAAGCGGTTAAAGACGTGAAAGGTGGTAAGATTGACTTTAAAGTTGAGAAGACTGGTATTATTCATGCAGCAATAGGAAAAGCATCTTTTGATGCAGCTAATATTGCAGGAAACGCAAGAGAATTATTAACTACGTTGGTAAAACTGAAGCCTCAAGCGGCTAAGGGTGTTTATATTAAAAGTATATTCATGTCCAGCACAATGAGCCCAAGTATCGAGATTGATACAAAAGGTTTCACTGAGCAGTAAAACACAGACTTATGACAAGACAAGAAAAATCACAAGTGATTGAAACGTTAACTGCACAGCTTACAGAAAACACTACTATTTATTTAGCAGATATTTCTGGGTTGGATGCTGGTAAAACATCAAACTTACGTCGTGCTTGCTATAAAGCAGGTGTGAAGTTGGCAGTAGTTAAAAATACATTGCTTGCAAAAGCAATGGAGAGTTCTGATAAAGATTTTGGCGATTTGCCAACCATCTTAAAAGGAAACACATCTTTATTATTTTCAGAAACAGGAAATGCACCTGCTAAGATCATAAAGGACTTCAGAAAAAAATCTGAAAAGCCTTTACTTAAAGGAGCTTATATTGAAGAGGCTATCTACATTGGAGATGATCAACTAGACAATCTAGTTAACATCAAATCTAAAGAAGAGGTTATTGGAGATATTATCGGGTTATTACAATCACCTGCTAAAAATGTTATTTCTGCTCTTAAGAGTGGTGGAAATACACTTTCAGGTATTGTTAAAACACTTTCTGAAAGAGAAGGATAATCAATACAATGCACTAATTAAATTACAAACAATAAATTACAATTTTTAAAAACGATAGAAAATGGCAGATTTAAAAGATTTCGCAGAACAATTAGTTAACTTAACCGTAAAAGAGGTTAATGAATTAGCTACTATATTAAAAGATGAGTACGGTATCGAGCCTGCTGCTGCAGCTGTAGCTGTTGCTGCTGGTGGAGCTGGTGGCGCAGAAGCTGCTGATGAGCAAACTGAGTTTGACGTAATTCTTACGGCAGCTGGTGGAGCAAAATTAGCGGTAGTAAAACTAGTTAAAGAATTAACTGGTGCTGGTCTTAAAGACGCAAAAGGATTAGTTGATAATGCACCATCTCCAATTAAAGAGGGTGTGTCTAAAGACGAAGCTGAAGCGCTTAAAGCTCAATTAGAAGAAGCTGGAGCAGAGGTTGAGCTTAAGTAAGCTTTTCTAACTCCAAACCTTAAGGTTTAGGTCTTCCGTTTATCGCGGAAAGACCTAAACCATTTTGTGTATATAAAGGTTCCTATATTTTTGAGTATACACATCATAACTTGTTTAACTAAATTCCGTCCATAGATGTCAGCAATGTTAACTGAAAGATTGAATTTTTCTTCTGTTCAAAATAAGCCCGATTACCCGGACTTTTTGGACATCCAGATCAAATCCTTCCAGGATTTTTTCCAATTGGAAACCAAATCAGAAGAAAGAGGCCAAGAAGGATTATACAAAACCTTTTTGGAGAATTTCCCAATTACAGATACTCGTAACCAGTTCGTGTTAGAGTTTTTAGATTATTTTGTAGATCCACCAAGATATTCAATTCAAGAGTGTATTGAGCGTGGTCTTACTTACAGTGTGCCCTTAAAAGCGCGTTTAAAACTGTATTGTACAGATCCAGAGCACGAAGATTTTGAAACAATTGTACAGGATGTATACCTAGGTACTATTCCTTACATGACTCCTTCTGGTACTTTTTGTATCAATGGAGCAGAGCGTATTGTTGTTTCTCAACTACACCGTTCTCCAGGGGTATTCTTCGGACAATCATTCCATGCTAATGGAACAAAACTATATTCGGCCAGAGTAATTCCTTTTAAAGGTTCTTGGATCGAATTTGCTACCGATATCAATAGCGTTATGTACGCATATATCGATAGAAAGAAAAAATTACCAGTTACAACCCTCTTTAGAGCTATTGGTTTTGAGAGAGATAAAGATATCCTTGAGATATTTGATCTTGCAGAAGAGGTTAAAGCTACTAAAACTGGATTAAAAAAATATTTAGGTCGTAAGTTAGCAGCACGTGTGCTGAAAACTTGGCATGAAGATTTCGTAGATGAAGATACAGGTGAAGTTGTATCTATAGAGCGTAATGAAATTATCTTAGATCGCGATACTGTTCTTGAAAAAGAGCACATCGAAGAGATTATAGATTCTGGTTCTAAAACCATTTTATTGCACAAAGAGGATAACCACCTTGCAGATTATGCAATTATCCACAACACGTTACAGAAAGATCCTACGAATTCTGAAAAAGAAGCCGTAGAACATATCTATAGACAACTGCGTAACGCTGAACCGCCAGATGAGGAGACCGCTCGTGGTATTATCAACAAGTTGTTTTTCTCTGACCAGAGATACAACCTTGGTGAGGTAGGACGTTACCGTATGAATAAAAAATTGGGTCTTGATATTGCAATGGACAAGCAAGTGCTTACCAAAGAAGATATCATAACCATTGTTAAGTATTTAATTGAGCTTATTAACTCTAAAGCAGAGATTGATGATATTGATCACTTATCTAACCGTCGTGTACGTACCGTAGGTGAGCAATTATCTTCTCAGTTTGGTGTTGGTTTAGCTCGTATGGCTCGTACCATTCGTGAAAGAATGAATGTGCGTGACAATGAGGTATTTACACCTATTGATTTAATTAACGCCAAGACCTTGTCTTCTGTGATTAATTCTTTCTTCGGAACGAATCAATTATCACAGTTTATGGACCAAACAAACCCACTTGCAGAGATTACCCACAAACGTAGGTTATCTGCACTTGGGCCAGGTGGTTTATCAAGAGAAAGAGCAGGATTTGAAGTACGTGATGTACATTACACTCACTACGGAAGATTATGTCCTATTGAAACTCCTGAAGGGCCAAACATTGGACTTATTTCATCTTTGGCAGTATATGCAAAAGTGAACAATTTAGGATTTATTGAAACACCGTATCGTAAGGTAACAGATGGTGTTATTGATCTTAAGACAACTCCAAAATACCTTTCAGCTGAAGAAGAAGAAGGACAAATGATTGCACAGGCAAACATTCCTTTAAAAGCTAGTGGACAAATTGATACTGACAGAGTAATTGCCCGTGAAGAAGGTGATTTCCCTGTGGTAGAGCCAACACAGATTAATTATGCTGATGTTGCGCCAAACCAAATTGCATCAATTTCTGCATCATTGATTCCATTTTTGGAACATGATGATGCCAACCGTGCTTTGATGGGGTCTAACATGATGCGTCAAGCAGTACCTTTATTAATCGCAGATTCGCCAATTGTAGGAACTGGACTAGAACGTCAAGTGGCTTCAGATTCTCGTGTGCTTATCAATGCAGAGGGAGATGGAACTGTTGAGTATGTAGATGCAAATGAAGTTACTATTAAGTATGACCGATCTGAAAAAGATGGAATGGTAAGTTTCGATAGTGATAGCAAAACATACCAATTAATCAAGTTTAGAAAAACAAATCAAGGTACCTCTATTAACCTAAAGCCTATTGTTAGACAAGGTGATAGAGTATTAAAAGGTCAAGTATTATGCCAAGGGTACGCTACAGAAAAAGGTGAGCTTGCACTAGGACGTAACATGAAGGTTGCCTTTATGCCTTGGAAAGGTTATAATTTTGAGGATGCCATTGTAATTTCAGAAAGAGTAGTGCGTGAAGATATCTTTACCTCTATTCATATCGATGAGTATTCACTAGAAGTTAGAGATACAAAACTAGGAAACGAAGAACTAACAAATGATATTCCTAACGTTTCAGAAGAGGCCACTAAAGACCTTGATGAAAACGGAATGATTAGAATTGGTGCTGAAGTAAAGCCTGGGGATATTCTTATTGGTAAGATTACTCCTAAAGGAGAAAGTGATCCTACCCCTGAAGAAAAATTATTACGTGCCATCTTTGGTGATAAAGCAGGTGATGTAAAAGATGCTTCTTTAAAAGCATCTCCATCATTACATGGTGTTGTTATCAATAAAAAATTATTTGCCCGTGCGGTAAAAGATAAGCGTAAAAGAGCTAAAGATAAAGAAGACATTGCGGCACTTGAGGTGAAGTATGACGGAAAATTTGATTCTCTTAAAGAGGTATTGGTTGAAAAACTATTTACAATTGTTGGAGGTAAAACTGCCCAAGGCGTTACAAACGATCTTGGTGAAGTTGTCTTTCCAAAAGGTAAAAAGTATACACTCAAGATGTTAAATGCTGTAGATGACTATACGCATTTGGTTGGAGGAGTTTGGGCAACAGATGATGAAACCAATGAAATGGTTGCAGACCTCATGCACAACTACCGTATCAAAGAAAACGACCTGCAAGGTAACTTGCGTCGTGAGAAGTTCACGATCTCTGTTGGAGATGAACTTCCTGCAGGAATCTTAAAACTTGCTAAAATTTATGTTGCTAAAAAACGTAAGTTAAAAGTGGGTGATAAGATGGCAGGACGTCACGGTAACAAAGGTATTGTAGCTCGTATTGTAAGAGATGAGGATATGCCATTTTTAGAAGATGGATCTCCGGTAGATATCGTATTGAATCCACTTGGAGTACCGTCTCGTATGAACATTGGTCAAATATATGAAACCGTTTTAGGATGGGCTGGTCAAAAATTAGGTCGCAAGTATGCAACTCCAATTTTTGATGGTGCAACACTAGATCAAATCAACGAGTTAACCGATGAGGCTGGAATTCCAAGATTTGGACATACCTACCTTTATGACGGTGGAACTGGACAACGTTTCGATCAACCAGCAACTGTTGGGGTGATTTATATGTTGAAACTAGGACATATGGTTGATGACAAGATGCATGCACGTTCTATAGGACCATACTCACTAATTACACAACAACCATTGGGTGGTAAAGCTCAATTTGGGGGTCAGCGTTTTGGAGAGATGGAAGTATGGGCACTTGAAGCATATGGAGCATCAAGTACTTTACGTGAAATATTGACAGTAAAGTCTGATGATGTGATTGGTAGAGCTAAAACTTACGAGAGTATCGTTAAGGGTGAGGCAATGCCAGAACCGGGTCTTCCAGAATCTTTTAACGTGTTAATGCACGAACTAAAAGGTCTTGGATTAGACATCAGGCTAGAAGAATAAATTATATTCCCGCGCTAGGGCGCGGGAAATAATTAGTTTTTCTCCGGAAACAGTCGTTTCCAAATCAATAGTTTTAAATTTTATTTTACAGCATTATGGCAAGAAATAATAAAGAACAAGCACCACCAAAATTCAATAAGATTTCTATTGGACTGGCTTCACCAGAGGCAATCCTAGGAGAGTCTAGAGGTGAGGTGTTGAAACCAGAAACAATCAACTACCGTACGCACAAACCAGAGCGTGACGGCTTGTTTTGTGAGCGTATTTTTGGACCTGTAAAGGACTACGAGTGTGCTTGTGGAAAATATAAAAGAATTCGCTACAAAGGGATCGTTTGTGATCGTTGTGGTGTAGAGGTAACAGAAAAGAAAGTACGTCGTGATAGAGTAGGACACATCAATTTGGTGGTGCCTGTTGCTCATATCTGGTATTTCCGTAGTTTACCAAACAAAATAGGATACCTTCTTGGATTACCATCAAAGAAGTTGGATATGATTATATACTATGAGCGTTACGTAGTTATCCAACCAGGTATTGCCAAAAACGAAGAGGGAGAATCTGTTCAGAAATTGGATTTCTTAACAGAAGAAGAGTATCTAACAATTTTAGAGACAATTCCTCAAGAGAATCAATACTTAGAGGATTCAGATCCAAACAAATTCATCGCTAAGATGGGTGCAGAGTGTTTGATTGATTTGTTAAATCTAATTGATCTTCATGCATTGTCTTTCGAGTTGCGTCATAAAGCAAACAACGAAACTTCTAAGCAACGTAAAACAGAGGCTCTAAAGAGACTCCAAGTTGTGGAAGCTCTGCGTGATGCAAACAAAACTCGTGAGAATAAAGCGGCTTGGATGATCATGAAAGTGATTCCAATTATACCGCCAGAATTGCGTCCACTAGTGCCACTAGATGGAGGTCGTTTTGCAACCTCAGATTTAAATGACTTATACCGTCGTGTAATTATCAGAAACAACCGTTTGAAGCGTTTGATGGAGATTAAAGCACCAGAGGTAATTCTGCGTAATGAAAAACGTATGTTGCAAGAATCTGTAGATTCATTGTTTGACAACACACGTAAATCATCTGCAGTAAAAACAGATAGTAACCGTCCATTAAAGTCTCTTTCAGATTCATTGAAAGGAAAGCAAGGGCGTTTCCGTCAAAACCTGTTAGGGAAGCGTGTTGATTATTCTGCACGTTCTGTAATTGTTGTAGGACCAGAATTAAAATTATTTGAATGTGGATTGCCAAAAGGTATGGCCGCAGAATTATACAAGCCTTTCGTGATACGTAAGTTGATAGAAAGAGGTATTGTTAAGACTGTAAAATCTGCAAAGAAAATTATAGAGAAAAAGGAGCCTGTTGTTTGGGATATTTTGGAGAATGTCTTAAAAGGACATCCAGTATTACTAAACCGTGCCCCTACGCTTCACCGTTTAGGTATTCAGGCGTTTCAGCCAAAGTTAATTGAAGGAAAAGCAATCCAATTGCACCCATTAGTATGTACGGCCTTTAACGCCGATTTTGATGGAGATCAAATGGCAGTTCACCTTCCACTTGGCCCAGAGGCGATATTGGAAGCACAACTATTGATGTTGGCTTCACATAATATACTGAATCCTGCAAACGGTGCTCCAGTTGCAGTACCTTCTCAAGATATGGTATTGGGTCTTTATTACATGACCAAATTACGCCTTTCAACAAAAGAGGTGAAGGTAAAAGGAGAAGGATTAACTTTCTACTCAGCAGAAGAAGCAGTAATTGCTTACAATGAGAAGATGGTTGATTTGAATGCTCAAATAAAAATTAGAACTAAAGATTTCAATGAAGCTGGCGAACTTGTTTTCCAAATTATTGAAACTACTTTGGGTAGAGTAATATTTAATCAAAATGTACCTGAAGCGGCTGGTTATATCAATGAAGTATTAACAAAAAAATCTCTTAGAGATATTATTGGTGGTATTTTGGCTAAAACTAGTGTGCCTGCAACTGCAGATTTCTTGGATGCAATTAAAACTTTAGGGTATAAGTTTGCATTTGAGGGAGGATTATCATTCTCACTTGGAGATATTATTATTCCAGCAGAAAAGTACACAATGATTGATCAGGCCAATGAAAAAGTAGATGCTATTAGAGCAAACTACAACATGGGTCTTATTACTCAAAACGAACGTTACAATCAAGTTATTGATATCTGGACAGCAACCAATGCAGGATTAACCGAGTTATCTATGAAGCGTATACGCGAAGATCAACAAGGATTTAACTCTGTGTATATGATGCTTGATTCTGGAGCACGTGGATCTAAAGAACAGATTCGTCAGTTAACTGGTATGCGTGGTTTGATGGCTAAGCCTAAAAAATCTAATAGTGGAGGAGGAGAAATTATTGAAAACCCAATTCTTTCTAACTTTAAGGAAGGTCTTTCCATTTTAGAATACTTTATTTCTACCCACGGTGCACGTAAAGGACTTGCAGATACAGCCCTTAAAACGGCAGATGCAGGATACCTTACACGTAGACTAGTAGATGTTTCTCAAGATGTTATTGTAAACACGGTAGATTGTGGTACACTAAGAGGTATTGAGGTAAAGGCATTAAAGAAAAATGAAGAAGTTGTAGAAAAACTAAAAGCTAGAATCGTTGGACGTACCTCTTTGAATGATGTAATTCATCCACTTACTAAAGACGTTCTTGCTGCAAGTGGACAACACATTGACGAGGTTATTGCTCAGGCAATAGAAGATTCTCCTATAGATACTGTTGAGGTTAGATCTGCATTAACGTGTGAGGCTAAAAGAGGTATTTGTGCACAGTGTTACGGAAGAAACCTTGCTACCAATAAGATGGTACAAAGAGGTGAAGCTGTTGGTGTTGTTGCTGCACAGTCTATTGGTGAACCAGGAACACAGCTTACATTGCGTACCTTCCATGTGGGTGGTATTGCAGGTAACATTTCAGAGGAAAATAAACTCAAAGTTAAATTTGATGGTATTGCCGAGATTGAAGATTTGAAGACTGTAAAAGGTCAAGATGCTGATGGTAATGATATTGATATTGTTATCTCTCGTACTTCAGAATTGAAATTAACAGACAAAAAGACGGGTATTACCTTGTCTACTAATAACATCCAATACGGTTCTACCATTTTTGTGAAAGATGGTGACGCCTTAAAGAAGGATGATGTTGTTTCTACTTGGGATCCATACAACGGTGTAATTATTTCAGAATTTGCAGGTAAAATCAGGTACGAGAATATCGAACAGGGTGTTACATATACTGTAGAGATTGATGAGCAAACCGGTTTCCAAGAAAAGGTAATTACAGAGTCTAGAGATAAAAAGAAGATACCAACGCTTCAAATTATAGGAAAAGGTGACGAAGTAATTCGTAGCTATAACCTACCACTAGGAGCATTGATTCAAGTTGATGACAACGAAAAAATCAAGATTGGTAAAATTTTGGTGAAGATTCCACGTAAATCTGCAAAAGCGGGTGATATTACTGGAGGACTTCCAAGAGTAACTGAACTCTTTGAGGCACGTAACCCTTCAAATCCTGCTGTTGTAAGTGAGATTGATGGTGTTGTCTCTTTTGGAAAAATTAAGCGTGGTAATCGTGAAATCATTGTGGAGTCTAAACTAGGTGAAGTAATGAAATATTTGGTGAAATTAAGTAACCAGATTCTAGTGCAAGAAAACGATTACGTAAGAGCAGGTATGCCACTTAGTGATGGTTCTACCACACCAGAAGATATTCTTAGAATTAAAGGCCCATCTGCAGTACAACAATACTTAGTGAACGAAGTTCAGGAAGTATACCGTCTGCAAGGTGTGAAGATTAATGATAAGCATTTTGAGGTTGTAGTACGCCAGATGATGCGTAAAGTAAGAATCGTAGATAGTGGAGACACTAGCTTCTTGGAGAACCAATTGGCTCATAAGGATGACTTTATCGAAGAAAACGATAAGATATTTGGAATGAAGGTAATTGAAAATGCAGGTGATTCTGAAAACTTAAAAGAAGGTCAAATTGTTTCGGCTCGTAAGCTGAGAGATGAAAATTCTATTTTAAGAAGAGCTGATAAAACATTGGTAGAAGGCCGTGATGCAGTTAATGCAACAGCAACGCCAATATTGCAAGGTATTACAAGAGCGTCTTTACAGACCAAATCTTTTATATCTGCAGCATCTTTCCAAGAAACAACTAAAGTATTAAACGAAGCAGCAGTAGCTGGTAAAGTTGATACGCTAGAGGGTCTTAAGGAGAATGTAATTGTAGGACATAAAATACCTGCCGGAACCGGTATGCGTAACTATGACACTATAATTGTAGGCTCTAAGGAAGAGTTAGCGCAAAGAACTCAAGAAAAGCAAGAGGTTAATTACAATTAATCTTTTACCTTTTAATAGTAACGCAAAATCCCGTGACAGTAGTTTCGGGATTTTGTTTTTTTAATGAATATATAATGTTAATTTTATGGAGTAGTGCTTCTATAGTGATGCTTCACAAATTTAAAGACTTAAAAAATGGCAGATCAAAAAAATAACAATCCAAAAAAACCAAGTTTAAATATAGAGCTAGATGCAGATGTAGCGCAAGGAATCTATAGTAATTTGGCTATTATTAACCATTCTCAATCTGAGTTTGTGGTAGATTTTGTAAGTATAATGCCTGGTGTACCCAAGAGTAAGGTGAAATCTAGAATTGTACTAACACCCCAGCATGCCAAGCGTTTTTTAAAAGCATTAAACGAGAATGTTTCTAGATTTGAAAAACAAAACGGAACGATTCAAGACAACAACCAGCCACAAATTCCTATTAGTTTTGGGCCTACTGGTGAGGCATAGCTTTTTTTAGTGTTCTATAGATTCAAAAAACCCAATTCTAAAAAAGAATTGGGTTTTTATTTTCTGCTATACAAGATATCTATATTAGTCTTTCTGGCTTTCAAACTCGCTTACTAGATGTAGCTTTATATTTGGATATTTACTTTGTGTCATCTGCAAGGTAAAGGCAGAGTCTGCAAAAAAGACCAATTGCCCGCGTTTATCTTTGGC
>Ga0233426_10000233_pt1 | contig 63082 bp, 46 predicted proteins | sample SI_118_April2016_6_FD_179875 | JGI IMG/M metagenome (GOLD analysis project Ga0233426, IMG submission 179875) | Seawater microbial communities from Saanich Inlet, British Columbia, Canada - SI_118_April2016_10_MG | ecosystem: Environmental > Aquatic > Marine > Inlet | place: Canada: British... | reverse complement strand
ACCCTTGATGCAGATAATTCACTGACAGTCTCAGGAGCACTGACCCAGTCAGGAGATATAACGATAGATGTTCTAGATAATCAGACACTTATTTATACAGGACCTGCTATCAGTCTTGGTGCAAGCACACTTAGCCTTTCCGGAGGTGGAGCTTTTGCTAATACAAATTCACTGGTGCTGGATAATACAACGAGTAAGCTTCTACTGAACTCAATAACTGTCGCGAATGTCTCAGTTCCTGTTGTACTCAGTTCAGGAAAAATTGAGGTACTAAATAATGCAGATGTACAAAATCTACAGCATACAGGATCGTCAAATGTGGACATTAAGTCAGGTGTAACTCTGACTATTTCTAATGGATTTGAAATTCCACAATCAAAATCCATGCAGTTAACCGGAGCAGGAGGTACCCTTGCAATCGCAAACAGTCTAACTCTCAGCGGAACATTGAAGTTTCCGGTTGCCGGAATATTAGACAACGGTACTATTTTTCTGAATGGGGGGGGGATAGAAGTTGATGATAACCTGACGATCGGCTCAAATCTGGTACATACCGCAGATTCTTCAATCATGATTGCAACCGATAAATCGATAAATTACAGCGGTCAGGAATTTAATCTTGAACAATTTATATTAACGTTTTCGGGTGGCGGAACCTTTGCCAATACAGATAATCTCAGTTTAAATCATACTCAAAGCAAACTGCAGTTGGATGGAATTAAAATTTCCAACGTCGCGGTTAAAACTGAACTCAGTGATGGTGTAATCATAGTTGCGGAAAATACTACCATTGATTCATTTTCACAAACCGGTTCTTCACGTTTTGATCTTGTCGCTGGTAAAAGTCTGACACTGGCAAACGCAGTTGAAATTCCGACAGGAAAATCAATGGAACTGCTGGGTTCAGGAACTGAAAGGATAATAAATTTACCAGATGCACTGACACTGTCCGGAACTCTCAAAGTCAGTTCAGCAGGTTATTCACTCAATAAAGGGACTCTCGGAATTAGCAGTGGACTGTTGGATCTTGCGGAAGATACAAATATCACCTCCGCAATTACTCAGTTGAACAACGGCAGTATCAATGTTGCGGTTGACAAAACTTTAACATACTCCGGAGACACTCCTAAAATTGAAGAGTTCACCTTAACTCTTAGTGGAGGAGGAACTGTAACGACCACAAATGCATTCACCCTGAATGATCCTTCTAGTGTCTTGGCATTCAAAGGTATTAAACAAATTTCAGCGGTTGCTGTAACAGGAGAATTAAGCAGCGGAATGCTCAGTGTTGAAAATGATGCACTCATCCAGACATTTTCGCATGATGGTTCATCACGTTTGGATATTTCAAATGATACCACGCTTACTGTACAGAATTTGTTTGAAGTTCCACAAAACAAATCAATGGAATTGCTTGGAACTGACAACGGAACGCTTATTTTAGGGGATCAGCTGATTCTTAGTGGAATACTTAAATTTAGTGCTGCAGATACATTGTCTGGCGGAACACTGGCACTTAAAGGCGGCACATTGACCGTGAATGAAAATGCAGAAATCATTACAAATATCACGCATCTGGCGGATTCTGGTATCAGTGTGTTTCTCGACAAAACTCTGAAGTATAGCGGGGCCACTCCAAATGTAGGCGCATTTACTTTAACTTTATTCGGAGGCGGTAAGTTTGAGAATACAAAAGATATTACTCTCAATGATCCGCTCAGTGTTCTGGTGTTAAATGGAATTAACGTTTCCAAAGTCTCTTTTGCCGAAGAACTGTCAACCGGAAAGTTGAGTGTGTCGAGCGACTCATTGATCGAAACGTTATCGCAAAACGTTTCCTCCCGTCTCGACATTGTCTCAGGAGTCCGTTTAACGCTGGAAAATTCTTTTGAAATTCCGGATGAAACTACAATGGAACTGGTTGGTTCCGGCGGCGGATCATTGGACATAAGCGATAATTTGACTTTGTCAGGGGAAATTAAATTTAACGCACCTGACTACTCTCTGGATAGCGGAACTCTGACACTGAACGGTGGTACACTGACAAGTGCAGAAAACTCAAGTGTTTCTTCAGACGTTATCCATTTACAGAATTCAACGCTTGATGTTGCTGCAGACAAAGTACTGAGTTATTCAGGAAGTGATTTGAAAATCGGGGCACTTACTTTGACAATGTCCGGAGGAGGGAGTTTTAATAATTCAGCTGAGCTGTTACTGGATAATGCGTCCAGTGTACTTAAACTTAATGGAATCGTAAAAGTAGAGAAAATTACGGTTGCGGAAAACCTGTCTGAAGGCTTTATTGATGTACAGAAAAACGCGACAATCCAGACATTATCGCATGCAAAATCATCAAGGATTGACATTGCGAAGACAAAGAGCTTGATGCTGACTGACAGCTTTGAAGTAACGGCAACTCAGACTATGGAATTGATGGGTGGCGGAGGAGGAACTCTCAATATCGGCGAAAACTTTACACTTTCAGGCACTCTGAAACTGAATGCTCCTAATAATACACTGAATAACGGCACACTTATTTTCAATAATGGTCTACTGGATCTTGACGATAATGCGACTGTTTCAGCGCAAATTTCACTTGCGGACAATGCGAGAATGGACCTGGCAGTAGGAAAACAGCTAAGTCTGAGCAAAACGTTTGAAATTCCAGAGAACCACAAATTGGAAATGGTTGCTGATGGTGGTGGAACCTTGAGTTTAGCGGAGACACTTAAACTTAAAGGGATTCTGCAATTCTTGGCTCCGGATTATAGTTTTATCAATGGGGCAATTGAGCTGGGAGAAGGAGGGTTGCTGGATGTAGATGCTAATACAACAATTGCTTCAAATATTATTCTTTCGGGAAGTCCTTCTTCAGACCATTCTTTTGATATTGCTTTTGGTACCACGCTGAATTATGAAGGAAATGCAATTGATATCTCAACATATCAATTGACTATCCTTGGAAAAGGCGTGCTTAATAATAATAAATCAATTCTGTTAAGTAATTTGATGAGTAGGCTGGTTCTAGCTGATGATATAACAATTAAATTAATTGAAGTAACAGGTAATAGTTTATCTGGGTATGGAATCGTAGTTCAAAGTAATAATGCAAAAGTAATTACTTTGAACTTGTCAGCTGATATGGGGCTTTCCTTTAGTGACGATACTTACGTACTTAATGTTGAAAATTTGAATGTTAAAGCCACAGCTCAATTGAATGGAGATGGAAAAGGTTTACTATTAGTTAAGAAAATTGAGCAGATATTTATAACTACTGGACTAGAAGAAAATTATGTCTTAAAGATACACGATGTAAATCTTAAGGTGTTGGATGAGATTGATGTGATTTTTGCCGATCAGATTGTTATGAGTGGTAATTCCTCCTTTGAATCTGAAGGAGGCCTAGCATTCATGTTAGACGGGACTATGAATTTCAACGGAACTGTGATTGCTAATATTAATTTAGATGGTGGAACAATGTGTGTCTATAATGACACTACACTTATTGGAAATATTCGACATGTTAGTAATTCTATAATATATATTGCTCCAGAAAAAATATTAACATATCAAGGTGACAAGCCACTTAACGTCAGAAATTTGACACTGGCATTACAAGGTGGAGGCCGTTTCGCTAATACTGATAATAACTCAATTTTACTGAATGAAGATGGCGGACGACTTAAATTGGCAGGCAACACCACAACACTTTCTCACCTAGGTATTGCTCAGAGTGATTATAATGGTGTGAAATTTTTGGATGTTGATAACAATGCAAATTCAACATGTGTAGGTGATAATAATACATCACAAGGTTTTTCAAAAATTGTGGTAGAACATCTTGATCAGAAAGGAAATTCAAACATAGGTTTGTCAGCAATGACTGAACTTAGTTTTACAAGTCAATCCTCAGTAGCGAGTCAAAAGTCAATGACTGTCTCTGGAGAAAGTGGTAAGTTGAGTCTTGACGGCACTATGAGCTTTGAAAATGGAAGTCAATTTGTTTTGAATTCTCCGGGGTCGATAGTAAGCGGAGCATTTGATTTTGTAGAAAGTAATATTTTGAACGTAATAAAATCTGCTAGTTTTCAATCATCAATTGGCAAATGGAAGAATGCTCAAATAATTGTAGATGCTGCTTCAGTACTAACCTTTGAGGATAATCAATTTGAAACTCAAGGTACTTTTGTAAAAACAGGCGGTGATATGTACTGGGATAATGTTAGCTGGAGTCTGCTTGATGATACAGACTATTCCAGTGACAGTTTAGTCGAAACAAAGACTTTGTCATTAAATAATTATCAGCTTACTTTAGGTTTGCCAGAAAGTGATTTAATAGTAACAGACAACATGACATTCGATAATTCCAGCGAACAGATTTTAACAGGAGCAGCAGATTTAAGCATATATGGTGGTATTGTTATGGAGGATGGACTTATTTCTTCAACGAGCGGTCTTGTCTACTTTGGAAAAGGCGGAACTCAAACCGGAGGGGGTTTAGATGTTTCAAACAGCACATTCAAACTAAGTGATGATTTTACCAAAACTGCGGGTACACTGACGATGACCGAAGTCGGAACAACACTTGAGTTGACAGAGAGTCTTGCTTTGACGAGTGACACTTCTCTGGGAGTGAAAACACTAAAGTTAAATGATAAAACTCTCACACTTGTTTCAGATACAACTGATTTGACAGTTATTGACGCAATCACTATGAATGAAGCGGATGAGCAAATTCGGACCAATTCCGCGGATTTGACACTGAATGGATTGTTAACTGTCGTAAACGGTGGAATCGACTCAGATAATGGTACATTGACTTTTAGCACAGGAATTAAACAAAGTGGGGGACTGCTGAATATAAATAGCAGTCTGCTCGAATTAGGTGCGGATGTTTATAAAACAGGGGGTACATTGAATACACCGGCTACTTCAGTCACAGTACTCAACAATTTGATAATTACAAGCGACAGCACAATTTCAGTTGATACAATAAATTTAGGTGCAAATACACTCTCGCTGGGTTCTGCATCAAGTGATTTAGATATCAGCGGCAATTTATCATTGGCAGAAGCTAATGTGTCTCTTAATATTGAAGATGCAGACCTTACGGTTCTAGGAGAAGTTGAGCTTGCAAACGGCAAATTAAGTTCGACTGGAGGTGCAATTATTTTCAGGAAAGATGTAATACAGTCAGGAACATTTGAATTTGATCTTAGCTCAAGTACTCTGAGCCTCAATGGAGACTATACAAAAAGCGGCGGTCTGTTAGACAGTTCTTCGGCTACACTTTATTTGTTAGATAATATTACTGTGAGCAGTGATTCAGCAATTGAGTTTAACCAATTGGAGTTGAATGATCTCACACTGACTTTGGGTTCACCAAGTACAGATTTGACCATAATTACCTCAATCACACTCGATAATGTAAACGAATGGCTTGTTACTGCTGATGCTGATCTAAGTTTGCTTGATGATCTTAATATCAGTGAGGGTGGAATTACTTCTACAGGCGGAATCATAACAATGCTGGATGGAGGTCAACTTTCTGGAACTGGAGAATTAGATTTCAGCGGAAGTACCTGGGTTCTGGGTGGTGATTTTGTAAAAACAAGTGGAACTCTATGGGAAACTGATTTGAAGCTTGCAGCCAATATTACATTTACCAGTAATGCAGCCTTTAGTTTCCTGAATTTGGATCTTAATGATCTTACTCTAACATTGGGAAGTTCATCGAGTGATCTCAGCGTGGTAAATGCTGTTGTGATTGATGCAGCGACAGAAGGAATCCAGACTGCAGATGCGGATTTGATTCTGCTGAGTACATTGACCATGAGCGACGGACAATTGACAAGCACAGGCGGCAATCTTAAATTAGCCCATGCTCAAACATCAAAATTCAGCGGAAATGCATTGATGATGCTTGATAATACTTTATTGACCTCAGACGATGGAAACGAAGTTGCGCTTATTGAAATTGATGGTGAGCCTAATTTGAGCATGACCGATAACAGTCAAATTTCATATATCAATCTTTCTACCTCCGAAGGTACTGTTGGTTCAATTAGTACATCAGGGGAAGTTAGCTGTTTGGAAAATTGTACTGGTTTCACAGAAATAGGTGCATACGGTTTTAATTCTTATGGGCTTTACAGAAATATTAGTAGCGCGAACTTGGTGCTCACGGAATCTGAAGGTGAACAAAAAACAGCGACGTTGTCAGTAAAACTGCTCAGCCGTCCTGACAGCATTGTACAGGTTGCATTTAGAAGTTCTGATGAAACAGAAGCTACTGTGGATAAAAAAGTATTAACTTTTACACCAACTACATGGAATCGTATTCAGCAGCTGACAATTACCGGAGAAGATGATTCTGTAGTTGATAATGATATGCGCGTAGGTATTCTGGGGTATACAGATTCAGATGATACTAATTATGCTTCAACTTCAACCACCAAGACCCATGCATTCAAATATTCATTTATAGTCCTCAATGATGACCTGCAAAAAGGTCGAAGTCCTATAGTTAAAATAGGACCTGATCAAAGTTTAAATGAAGAGACAAGGGTTATCCTGGACGGATCAGCTTCATATGACCCTGACCAGAACGGACGTATTGTTGAATACCTATGGGTTTATGCTGGTCAGCGAAATGACATAGTCATTGAACGTAAAAATGAGAGTATTGCTTATTTTGATGCACCTGATATTGATGAAGAAATAGTCTTGTTATTTGGACTGGAAGTAATTGACGATGACAGTTCGTCCGCTTACGGTGCAACAACAATTACTCTCATACCGGTTAAATCGGTGCCCGGCGTTGACGGTGTAATCGGAGGGATTACTCCTAAATATCCTGAAGATATAATTTTGGATGCAGAAACCACAAATTCCGATGGTTCAAAAACGCTTAAACTTGTGTCCGCAGATAATACCATACTTGAAATTGACATGAACACGGATGGTTCTGTTAACGGCAAGATAATAACTGAAGACGGCTCAGAATCCAAAGTTCTTGTTCCTCTTGGTGCTGAAGTCAATATGAACAAAGATGGTTCTCTCAGTGTTACGATGTCTCTTGAAGGAGTAACTTTGTCAAGTAATGTCAGTTCTGAAGGAGAAATGACAATAGGTGTTTCTAGCGAAACAGGATCCACGGGTGCCTTCTTAAAGGCTCCAAAGGGTTCTGAAGTTAGTATCGGTACTGACGGAACATCCAGCATTTCTATGCTAGCATCTACAGATCCCACCAGTGGAGTAACCTCTCAGGTAGTCAGTAAACTCAGTTTAGATGGTTCTACACTTACTGAGATGACATTTAGCGGGGGTACAGGCAGAACAACTAATGCGGACGGTTCTGAATCAAATAAATCAAGTTTGGTTACTGAGTCAGGTCTGAATGTAGCAATTGATACCAGTAGTGGTATTGCTGCCAGCTTGTCGCTTCCAAATTCAGTAGGAACACTTGCCGCCAGTATTTTAAATGATGGCACATCATCTACAAGTTTTGATAACGGTTCCAGTGGTATTACAACATTTAATTCTACAACTGCTATGGATCTCCAGTTCAAGAAAGATGAAGATTTAACTGGAAAAATTGTCAGTACTTCAACTGCGGAAACAGGAATTGACGGCATCAGCCGAACAACCAGCAGTACAACCACCAGTGAGGGGGCGGTAATTCTAGTGCAGGGTACAGGTGTCTCTGACAGTACTTTACAGGTACCAACCGGTTCGACTGTTTCTCTGAGTAAAAATCGCACAGTAACATCAACTCTTGAGATAAGTTCTTCCAGTATGAGCAGCATTGTGACTATGAATAGTGAAGGATTGATGATACCGACAATTACCACTACCACTCTTTCCCCAAATACTAAGCAGATTTTTCCTGAAGTAGGTGCTGGAAGTACAGTCAGTCAGGAATATGGGAAAATGGTCATATCCATGCCTTTGACTAACTCAGGAAGCGCACGCAGTTTTTCAAGAAGTAGTACATCATTACGAACTTCACAACGCAGCGGAGTTTTCGCGGAATTTTCGACGAACGGGCAATGGGTTGGTTTTGATACTACTTCCGATAAACCGGTTTATGTTCAGTCTGCATCTTCGGGTGCGACAGTTGTACTGGAAAGTTCTTACGACAACACAACTAATGTCAGCTTGTCTTCCGGAACCGCTGAATTGCGTATCGGTGATGCATTGCCTTCAGCTCTGACAGGAACTAGGACTATAAGCAGCGCACCGGCATCCGTAACAATGAAAGGTGCACGAAATCTGGTTTCATTACCAGCTTTCACCACAATTTCTCCTTCGAACTTTGAAAGTCAATTCCCAGCCAGTGAGGGATACAAAGCGGTTATGGTGCGTCGTAGTGATGCATGGCAATTTTATTCAAGCAGTGACGATAAAACAGTCTACACTGATAAAGGATATACGGAGTTAACCTCAAGTATTGAAGCCGGTGAAGGAATTTGGGTTTTGTTAAATTCACCGGTTAAAGATACAAATCTCGAAGTTGCTAATTATGGAGGATATAGCGCATCTACGCAATTAAGCAGTATGAATTCTGAGTGGAATTTGGCCGGTACCTCGAAAGAGATTACAGTTGAAGAAATAACACAGGCTGCAAATTTTGATCAAACTTCAGAGGATGAGTCTAATACCCTTGGATTCCTAGACAATTCCGGAGGAAATGGGCCGACTTCTGGACTGCAAATATCAAATTTAAATTATGACATTGCAGGAAATGAGTTTGGACAATCCTTCAGGATTGTTCTTTTGATGGCACTCCTGCTGCTTGCTTCTGCAAGTGTGATGTTATACCGAAGACAAACTCAGCTTAGGAACAGTTCGCAGTTTCAAAACAGTCGTTTAAGGACTCCTGCATGGCAGATGTTTACTATAGCTGGTATTATTATGGTTGTAGTGGCATGTGCACCGCCTCAGAGTGATTCTACATCTTCCACTTTTGACTACTCAGGTTCCTATGACCGGGTACACTCAATCTGGAAGTGGGATGACGTAAACAGCAAATGGGAGGCCTACTCTCCAAAGACTTCGATCGCGGCGGAATTAGTGACTCAGGGTTACAGTACTTTCAGTTCTGTTGAGAAGGGTAAGGGATATTGGTTGCGTATTAGTTCGAGTGGGGTGCCTACAAGCCTTTCATTTGCAGAACCTCCTGCATTTTAAACTTCATGTTCTTAACTGCTCCGGGATATTGGGGAAGATGTGAGCGTATCTCTGTGCTAACAGTTTACTTGAAAGTACTGATTCTGTTTTTCATGCTCTTTCCGGCAATAGCGGTAGTTTTGGTAGCTGAAGAAAACGTGCTGCTAGAGTTCACCGATAATGATTCCAGGGGAGGATGGCTCAGCGGTGACATGATTGTTACATATCCTGAAAAATCAGCGAAAATATCCAAATATGTGTTGCTTTGGGGTAACAATCCACACAAGCGTCTGGGCATGTACCTACCAATTGTGACTCTAAAGTCAGGAGAATCCGGCAACAGGATTCGTATAAAGTTTAATTCAACTAAAATCCCTCCAGGTGCAACCCACTTTTTGCTCTACTCCCGCAATGAAAATGATGAAGAAACTGAACATTACAGTCTTTCTTTGATTGACAAAGGCGTGCCTAGAAGTAAACCTCAGGAAATTATCTTTGAGCAAACTGGCAAGATGGGCAATCGCATTCAGGGTAAAATCAGTCTTACTCGGGCCTGGGATGAGCGTGACTTGACTCACTATGCTGTGTATTGGGGAAAGGGTCCTGAAACAATTTTGAGAACTCAGCCACCTATTACAATTTTTGAAAAAAAATCCTGGTTTAGGAGTTTAAAATCTCAACTCCAAGCACCATGGAAATCAAATATAATGACTGAAGAAATAGATGTTCTTTTATCTCAAGAAGCCACACATCTTATTGTTTTCAGTAGAAATTCAGCAGGGCAAATGAATGATGGTGTCTCTGTAAAACTTGAGGTAACGCAGACTAAGGACAAAGCAAAGAGTAACAAGATGCTATTGAAGTTAAAACCTGCTCCTTCTGGAATGATTGCCGGTGTAGTAACTCTTGTTCGTCCTGAAGAAGAAACTGACTCTGAACACTATTTATTATTTTGGGGAAAAAACGAAAAAATAAGATTAGCTGATTTACCACCGTTGACTCAGTTTGAGGTTAAAAAAATAAGAGATGGACTAAACATCAAGGAAATACAAGTTTCCACGTTAACAATGATGGATCAAAACCTGCAAGTAGCGCCAGTCAAAGATGCAGTTCGTGAGTTGAAATATAAGTTTCCACCGAATACTTTTATCCCTGAAGATGCCACACACATACTGGCATACACTCAACATAAATACTGGTTTCAGGTTGATGCTGAAAGAAGGATTATAGGACCGGTTGCAAATGTCTCAATTGAAGATCCTGATGGAAGCCGGCAGAAAAGCAAAAAGATTAGTAATATAAAAGATGGATTAAAAAACTTTTCTATTACACAATTTAAGAAAGATGCTATAAAAGCAAGTGATAAAAAAGAGGAATTTGGAAGTTTGCTTCAAGGTGATAAAGCAGTTAATAAGAAAAACAGGAAAGCTCCGGAGTGGCGGATTTCTGAATATCGTGGTTTAGGACTTGGACTTTCTTTTTCTGGATTAAATGGAATTACAACATTTTACGATTATAATCTGAATGACAATCAGCAATTGCATTATTCTCTGGAACTCACGGGTCCGCAGGTTGGTAGTATTTTTAAAGCACTGAGACTGACCGAAGAAAGTACTAATATGCAGAGCATATCCATCAGCGGTTCCGGAAACTTACTGGAAATTAATCGTACATTGCTTTCTGGTACTTACCGCTGGTTTGTGGATGACTCTGTTATTTGGGGAATCACGGAAGGATTGTATTACGGTACAGGTGGTGGATTGGGTTATGCAACCTTAAAATATGATGGTAGAGACTCAACTGGGAATGCTACACTTTCGGATGATACAGAGACTTTTAATGCAACAGTCACAGAATATTCACATTCTGCGAAAGCAATGGGGTTATTTGCGGTACTGGACGTAGGCTGGCAAGGACAGGAGGACTACTATTTTCAATTTTCGTTACAGCCTTCAATATATTTTTATTATAAAGATGAATTTCAGGAATCAAGCATACCTGTTAATCCAAATCAGCGTTCGACTGTTATAGAACGATGGTCGAGAGCGCAAGATCTCAACCGACTTATATTAGGATTTGGTGTATTTTTTTAAGATTATAATGATCCACATTTCATTAAAAAACATGAAGAAAGCAGTAATCATGACAGTATTATTTATTGCTGCTTTTTCGCCATATATTTCAGCAGAGGAAGAGACGCTAAATATTCAAACGACAGCAGTTCGTTATGTTTTTACTCAAAGTGTAGAACGATTGCTCCATCCTTGGCTGCAGCAAGAAGTGTCAAATACCTGGTTTGAAAATGAGATACCTAAATCATGTCACATCTGTGACAATGTCTATCGTTATCCTACAGACAACGGCTCTGTGGTAACTCGTGGAGTTCAGAATATGATTAATCGAAAAAGGCTGGCTACAATTCTGGAAGTAGAAGGATTTTTGACTGTGATTGTCAGACAGTCGGGAGATGTTCTGAGTATTGAAGCGTCACTGCATAATCTTAAGCAAGATGAGCCGCTCTGGGCCAAAATCTTTGAATGGTCTAAACCTTGGTGGTAAGAAAAGTGGTCCTGAACCAAGCTTAAATATACGTATATTTGTTGTAACTAGCAGACTCAGTTACTCACACTAAACAGATGCTACAAAATATTGAAACACAAAACTCTTTACCTGAGCAGATTCAACTTGCAGTACTAAGGATTTGCAATCGTTCCTTTGAAGGATACAAGTCAGGATTTGGAATTTGACGCACGTTCATGTAACGTCTGCTTCCTGTTAATGAAAAGCTCTGAATTTCGTAGCAACGGTTTTTGTAGTCAAACAATATTTCTTTTCTGATAGACTTAGCTAATTTTTGCCTCAGCTCTAACTCCAATCCATGGTGCTGGCCGAACAATCCAAAAATTCGTACCGGCATAACTTGTCCTATTTGCATTGTTAAAATTATCAGTTTTTATTTTCCAGATATCCCACTGATAAAGTTCAGACGCCTTGTGTCTGAATCTCTTTATTTCGGAAGCTACTCCAGTAGTCAGTGGGTATTATTTTTTCTTACAATACAATAACTGTGCAATAGTACTTCCTTAAGTGGAACAGTACCGCTGATAATTCTTTATGTCAAGTAAAAAAGTAACTATTTGTGCAGAATATTTTAGTTGGACCTAAAAAAAGACCTAAAGTCGTTTCATTTCTACTAAAGCGAAAAATCTTATTTTCTCCAGCACTCTAATCAGAAATAATTATTAAGGCTCTCGAAATAAGCAATAGTCGATTTTAGACATTTTATGATTCAGCCATCCTGAATTAGCAAAATAATTCTTAAAATTAAACCACAGCATTAACTGATCAGTCTTTAATATGCGGACTTTAAATTTATAAAATACAAGAGGATTGCAAGCTGAGCTTGTTTGGTTTAAGATTAAAGTTAACAGCAATCCTTTAAATTCAGCGTAGATGGAAAAAAATTCAAAGTTATTAACAAAATTAGCAACATTACTATTTCTCTGCATGGGGACACTATTATTATATGTCTGGATAAATATTGATGATTTACGGTCCGAGCAGTCCTACCGTCAAATGTGGTATCTTAACCATAAATTTGATAAAAAATGAGCAGCTTAAAATGATTTACTAAAAAGTAACAAATGCAAAAAATAATCACACGGTCAAAAAATATTTAAGAAAATATAAGATAAAAACAGTTGTCTGAGCTCTCTTTATCTCTGTGCTTTAACACCTGATTAGTAGTTTTTTGATTATTTGTAATGTATCAATGAAAACTTTATTTTAAAGAAAATTATGGAAGTTAAGTTAAACAAAGCAACCCCTGAACAACTAAAAACTACACCGGCCAGCATGTCCGGTGTAGTTTTTGGGACTCAGTTTTCGGATCACATGTTTTGCATGGAATGGGAAGATGGAAAAGGTTGGCACAATGCAGAGATAAAACCTTACGGTCCGTTATTGATGGAACCTTCTGCAATGGTTTTACATTACGCGCAAATGGCTTTTGAGGGATTAAAAGTATACCGTACTGATTCCGGAGAAAACGTACTGTTCCGCCCACGTGAAAATTTCAAGCGTATGAACCGTACAGCTCAACGTATGTGCCTTCCAGAAATAGATGTAGAGGAAGTCCTGGATGCCCTTAAACAGTTACTGCGCTTGGATTCCGCATGGGTTCCTCATGAATCAGGAACCACGCTTTATATTCGACCAACAATCGTAGCGACTGAAGAAGCAATAGGTTTGAAGGTCTCTTCAAAATATTTGTTTTTCATTATTCTGAGTCCGGTAGGTCCTTATTACTCACAGGGATTTAATCCCGTAAAAATAATGGTTTCTGATAAATATGTTCGTGCTGTTCCTGGAGGTGTTGGTTATGCTAAAACAGGAGGTAACTATGCGGCCAGCATATTAGCAGAAAAAGAGGCCAAAGAACTGGGTTACACTCAAGTACTCTGGCTGGATGCTGTTGAAAGACGTTATATTGAAGAAGTCGGAGCGATGAATATTTTTTTCGTGATAGATGATGAAATTGTAACACCACAACTGACTGGCTCAATTCTTCCCGGAATAACCAGAATGTCGGTTTTGGAACTTGGTAAACATTGGGGTTTAAACGTTTCTGCAAGGCGGATTTCAATTGATGAAGTTCTGACAGGATTAAAAGAGGGTTCGGTGACAGAAGTCTTTGGTGCAGGTACAGCGGCAGTTATTTCACCGGTAGGAGTTTTGAGTTACAAAGAAGAGGAATATCAGGTAGGCAATGGAGAAACAGGACCGATCGCTAACCGTTTCTTTGTGCAGTTGACAGGAATTCAATACGGCAAAGAAGAGGATCCTTTCGATTGGGTGGAATCTTTCTAAATAAATAACCGGAACTTGAGTCAAATAATTTGAACTTCGAGCTTGAATTACTGACTGTTGCTATTATCGTGTGTGCGGTGTTGCATATCCTGGCAGAATATAAAGGAGCTCAGCGGAAAGTTTACCTGTTGAAACCTTTGACGATGTTGCTGATTGTTGCCATGGGCTTGATTCTGCTTCCTGAAAAGTTGGACTGGTATCATTATGCTTTGTTGATTGGTCTGTTGTTTTCAATTGGTGGTGATGTGGCACTGATGTGGCCTTCAGATAAATTCATGCTGGGGCTGGTCAGTTTTCTGACAGGACATATATTTTACATTTCAGGATTGATTTCCGGAATAGAATTATCCCTTAGTTGGTACGTCTGGGTACCGTTGATTATTTTGGGAAGCGGCATGTTTTTGGGACTGCGTTCCGGATTGGGAAGAATGCAGATACCGGTACTGCTTTACATTCTGGTAATTCTGATTATGAGCGGGACTGCATGGGAACGCCATTTTCAACTGGAACTTCCACAAACATATTTTGCTCTTTGGGGAGCCACGTTATTCATCTTATCTGACGCATTGCTGGCTTGGAATAGATTTAGGGTGAAATTCAAATCTGCACAATTATTTATCTTAGGCACCTACTATACTGCCCAGTGGGCACTCGCAATCTCATTGAGTCAGTCTGACGCAGTTCAAATGAGTTGATTAATTAAAAGCATGCAAAATCTATTAAAAAATTATCTGGCTCTCCTCAGAAATCTGCGTGAGAAAACTCCACTATTATTTGTCATGCATGTTTTTTTTGTGGGCGCAGCAGTATTGATATTGTTGCTGGTCTTGCTGTCGAGCGGATTACGCTTACTCACATAGAGTAGTTTTATTTCTGTGCTTCTTTACGCACCCAGGAGTCTTTTTCAGCTTTCAGGAAGCTCTCAAAACTTGGTGCATCCAAGCTGCGGACTGCACGTGCTGCTGAAATTCTAACTTGGGCATTACGGTGCTGCAGCAAACGTTCTGCCAGCTTTTTTACTCTGTCAGGTTCAGTTTTGCTGAATCCATTGTTCAAAGCTTCAAATCCGCGCCGTGCCAATGCTGCAAATGATTTGTCTGCGGTTTGCTCCAAAAAGACTGCGGTATATTCTGAAGGAAAAAGCGACAAAGCTTCCAGCGCTCTAAAACGCAAATAGTTGATCGATGCAGTGTCTCCGGCAATTTCGATCAGCACGCTGTCTGTATCATCTCCCAGCGACTGAAATGCCACTGTGTCAAGCTTCCAGTGTCGCCCTTCCAGCAGTTCGATAACCTCAGACATTTCCGGAGCGGCAACTGCGGTTCCTGTCAGGTTCCAGCATAATGTACAAATGACTAACAGATACTTCATGATCCTCCTTTATTTGATAAGTTGTTTAAATTTGATGAACCAATAAAAACTAATTAACTGTCATCTCGAACGAAGAGAGAGATCTTAATAATATCAGAAATTAACATAAAACAAATTTCTCTCTTTGTAAGCAATGACACTTTTAAATTACTTTTTATTGGTTCATCAAATTTAAAAATTTACTTTGCAATTGGTGAATACTTCAAAACCTGCTGTTGATAACTGGAAAGTGTTTCCTGTTTTTTCCCGGCAGATCTGGAAGAGCTAGACCAGGCTGTCCAGAACATCACATTTTCTCCACCATAACCTTCACATTCCTCAGCAGACATTTGACCGTTACTGTCATTATCCCTGCTGCTCTTTTGGCATTCCGCAGTGTCACTAAGTATATCAAACACTGTACCACCCTGCTCCGTGGTGTGAAACAAACCAAGCTGGTGCCCCATTTCGTGAGCCGCTGTTTCACCTAACAATTGAGCATCCAGGGTGCTTCCTGAGGCATGCGCGGTGAGACTGTTAAGTACTCCATTCCAGGCATTGGCTATGCCCATTGATCCGGGAATTCCGGCCGCATTTCCCAAAACGCCTGACCAGCTTCCTGAATAATCTTCAATAAAAAATAAATTGACTGCATCGCTAGCTCCCTGAGAAACAAGCGCGCTTGTTGTCGTATCGGTGAATGTGCCAGATACCGCGGCATACTGGGAGTCGCTGATTGTGATAGTACTGTTGATACTGAGAGTGATTCCGTTTGCTGAGTAGATACTTGACATGACACTTAAAGCAGCGCTCAGATCTCCGGCAGCCCAAGTTGTACCCGTGATGTATGGCTGTACGACTATTGTTGTAGATGCTGGAGTAGTACCTGTACGCAGCGCCACTTTAACACTGTCGTTACTGTAGGCTTTAAATGTCCATGTGCCTGCTTTTGCACTGAAACTTGGAGACTGTGGCACGAACACATTTGCATATCCGTAAGCTCCAAGACTTCCACTCGCAGCTCCGCTCAAAGTAGGTGTTGCAGAAGAACTCAAGATATCAGTGCCGTCAGGGTCTGAGAGTGAATAAAATGCTGTTGATCCATTATTATCTTTAAATACAGATAATATGAAAGAAACACCATCCGACGGAACTGCAAAAGATCCTGTATAATATCCTCCTTCTATACTTTGAGTGATTTCAGTAACTGGCAAAGAACCGCTGCTTGATGAACTAGTTGAGGAACTACTTGAAGAAGAACTGCTTGAGGATGTACTTTCTTTTTTTGAGCATCCGCCGGTAAGGAGCAGAGATGCTGTCAGCAGGATGAAGGCCGCTCGGCAGAAATTGAGTTTTATTTTCATGACTTATTTAAATTATTATTTTCTCGCAATTTCAGTCTGCCGGATCCTGCCGATTGGACTGACAACGACTTTTGTGCTGTAAGTCTCATTTTCCAGCGTAATTGTACCTCCTGCAGCGAAGCCGAAAGCACTGAACGAAGGCCAGCGTGTGGCACTGATCAAGATGTTTGTTGGAACTTTTTCTTTGTAGACCGTGTCAAAGTTAGCATTATTTTTGCGCTGAAGTAAAAGATTTCCAGATTCACTTTTTATACGGTGAGATCTATGCTGAGTCAGCGCCAGCCACTGTGCCTGCTGGAGAGTATTTTTGAAAAGATCGGCTGTGTTTACAAACTCAGCCCTGTCCAGTAGTGGAAACAGAGAAACAGAAAGCAGGCCGGAAAGAATCCCCACAATTGTGATGGAAATCATCATTTCGTATAAAGTAAATCCGCCGCTTTTATTCTCAGTACGCATGTGGATCAATAAATCCTTTGAACAAAGTCATGAATAATATTTTAATATCAAACCAGATTGACCAGCGCTCAATATAGTACAAATCACATTCGATACGTTTCTCTAGTGATGTATTGCCCCTCCAGCCGTTGATTTGCGCCCAGCCTGTGATGCCTGCTTTGACCTTGTGCCGAAGCATGTAATTTGGAATTTGACTTTTGAATTGATCTATAAAAACAGGACGTTCAGGTCTGGGACCGACAAGACTCATTTCACCTTTGAAAACATTGAAAAGCTGTGGTAATTCATCCAGACTGTAGTTACGTAGAAAAACACCAAATTTTGTACGGCGTTCATCGTTTTCACTGGCCCAGACAGCACCGGTTTGTGATTCAGCATCTGTCTGCATAGAACGAAATTTTAATGCCTTGAATGTGCAGCCGTCTAATCCCATCCTGTCCTGTCCGTAAAGAGCAGGTCCGGATGAGCTAATTTTTATCAAGACTGCGATTATCAGCATCAACGGTGAAAAAAGAACAATCGCAAAAAAAGCTCCTGAAATATCCAGCAGACGTTTCAGTATCTGATTCCAACCGGTCATTGGACTTTGTACAAGGGTTACAATAGGAATGTCATCAAATGACTCCACTTCTGTGTGCAGAGTACGGAAAGTACCCAAGTCAGGAATAATGCTCACATCAACCCATTGTTCTGCCAGCAGTTCTTTCAATTCAGGCAGATAGTGTTGTTCTTCAGACGGAAGCGCAATAAAAACTTGATCAATTTGGTGTGCCTTAATAATCTGGTTCAACTGCTCAATTCGTCCGAGTCTGGGAATATTGGCAGGAATAACTGAGTCAAGGTTGTTATTTGTGTCAATCACACCTTTCAGAATAATTCCCAGTGATTTAAGACGAACGAGACGTTCTATAAACTTGTTTGCTGAGTCTCCGTTGCCGATCAGCAGAACATGCTCTACATATGCTCCTCTGGCGTGAAGCCAGTGTAAGGAACCTTTTGTGATAAGACGTGAAATAAATAGTAAAATCAACAAACAAACAAGAAAGTAAAGCGTGTGTACGCGTGAAAAAGAAAATTCACGATAGAAAAACGCAGTCACCAGAGTCAACAATAATAAGGTGAATGTTCCCCGTAAAAGGTGGTAAAATTCCTGAGGCGGGTGGACAACTTTGTGCAACCGATAAACTCCACTGAAAGAAAAGACGAAACCGGTTAAAACGGCGACATAAAATGCCGCTTTCAAATATTCAGCATGTGAAGGAATCATCGTAGCATGTGGCAGGTCAATCCAGAGAAATCTGAGCTGATATGCTAGTTCCCAGGCGGCAAACGCTAAAGACATATCCAACAGTCTTAAGACTGTAGCAAAAACCTGAGTGTGCCTTTTTAACATGTAGATTCCCTGATGGAAGCTACCGAGTCGTAGACAGTGGATCTTTTAAAGAATTTATTAATCATTTTATAAACTTACAATGCAAGAATTTCATCCGAGTCGTATTCGACTTTTAGTATTTGAACTGGACAGCCTGACCCTTAATTTTGAGCAGGATGCATGGGATAATTTTCGTCAGTTTTTACATGTTCTTGACGATCGTGATTTTGCGATTGTACTGATTGCAGAGTCAATCCAGGCCTCTGAATGGACTTCATTTGCAAAAATATCTGTCATCAAGAGCACAGGTGAAGAAGCATTTAATAATAATTCTTCACTGTCTGGTGCAGACGTATTTTGGTTTTCAGAGCAAGCGTCTCTACAAACAAAATTATCAAGTGCTAACGCAAATTTTGCAGGCAGCAGCGGAGAAACCACACAAAACGGTGGTCTGCAATATCAACATTTGTACGATACTCTGCAAATATTTAATCCCAGTAAAATAACTACCGCGGATTTGTCAATCACTCTGTCTAAATTAAAGCAGGACTCAGAGCAGGTTCCTTTGATGCTCGGTATTGGAGGACCTGACGAATGCGGACATTCTTTTTTTGTCGGCGAACTGTTTGATGCTCTTGAAGATCAGGAATTGCTTGTCTCAAGTCTGGATCTGTCTAAAGTATTAGGCACAGAATTTCAAAAGCACGACAACTCTGCTTCAGAGTCAAGCTCCTCTCTCTGGCGTTCGGTTGAAATCCGTGACTGGCTTATTGATGATGTTCTACGTCCCTACAGTCAAAGAAAACAAGTTTATATCGAAAATCCTCCGGAAATTATTCAGGATTATGAGATCTGCACCTTCCCGTATTTTCTTGCACCTGAAATGATTTTACTGGTTTGGGGAACAACCGTTTTTCTGCCTGAATTTGAAAATTTAATCGATCTGCGTTTCTTACTCGAACTTTCGGAAAAAACCGCAGCAGCACGTATGTTTGCTCTTGATGAACGTGAAAATTTTGACAAATCATTCATCGAGACATATCACCAGAAAGAGGGTAAATATTATTCGGACTACCTGGAAAAATATGACGTACAGAAGCAAATCGATTATCGGATAAATTTCGACAACTTTAATGCCTTCAGTATCAAAGAATAGTCTTAACCTTCCTCAAATCGTCCTAAATCATCCTTAACTCTGCGCTCCTCTTCCGGAGTGAGTGATGCTAATTCCTCATGCTCCTGTTGTCTTACCCAGCGTTTAGAGCGAAACAGGACTATAAAAAGTCCAATCAAAATTCCTGCGCCAGGCAGGATCCAGAGCACCAAATTGAAACCTCGTTTTGGAGGCGCCCGTAAAATCCACTCACCGTAACGCTCCACAAAATACGCTAGTATTTCTTCATCAGAATTGCCGTTTTTCATCAGTTCACGGATTTTGTCTTTGATACTGGTTGAAAATCCTGCTTCAGAATCCTTGACAGACAATCCCTGACAAGTTGGACAGCGTAATTCGTCAGAGAGTTTTCTGAAACGAGCAGAAAAATCTTCACTTTCTGCTGCAGTACTAACGCTGATCGCTGTACATAAAATTATAAATGTAAGCAAAAAAGAGATCCAACTGAAGTTAAATTGATAATGTGTACTGTTTTGAATCGGGCGCGGCATGTTTATAAATCGTTTGAAAACTGCGTTAACTTAATGAAGGTCTTGTGTGTTAGTCAATACAGTTTATCTTTCTCTCAAAAAGGTTGCAATGTAAAACCGGAAGTTTTAGTTTAATACTTGTGCATTAATCAGATCTTTGTGTCATAAAAAAAAGCTCCTGTAAGACAATAAATATGATTATTAACTTGTAAATCTGTTTTTAAAACTGTCTAATGTTTTTTGTAAATAGTAATGAAAATTAATTAAATGCAGATGCATTATTTGCTAATTTTGAAACTGGTGTAAATTTTGTTCGGAAATAACAACAAAGACTCTTTTAACGGGTCGGCTCCTACTTATGTGGGAAAAGGCATGCGTATAGAAGGAAAAATATGGGGTATGCGTCCTATCTGGATTGATGGTGAAGTTAAAGGGACAATTGATATTGGCAGCGAAGTGATAATTGGTGAACCGGCAAAAATAGACGCAACAATTCGAGCATCTACTATTAAAGTAAACGGGTTTGTTGAAGGAGAGTTATATGCTTCCGGTAAGATTGAGATAATGTCAAAAGGACGTGTTCATGGTAATGTCACAAATCTTGCGGGATGTCTGATTATCCACGATGGCGGAATTGTCGAAGGACAGTGTTCAATTGCAAATGAAGAAAAAATGAAAAGCCTCATGCCTCAGCAGTTTCCAAAATTACTGCCTGAAAAATCAACTACACCCCCAAAAGTAATTAAAGCTCCTGAAAATATAAAAGATATTACTTCTAAATCACCAGAAGAATCTGCATAAAAAGGCAGGTTTAAACTCACTCTGGTTCATATCGAGGCTTCTCTTCGAGATTTAAACTAACTTTTTTTGTAACTCCACGGTTACTGGTAATTACTCCTCGTGGTCTAAAAGCTGGAATAACATTCCTGATACTTTCTGTAGATTGTATTGGTTTTGACGGTATAATTAACGAAAATGCTTTGCGTTCAACTGCAAAATGCACTGACTGCACAGAATCCTGTATTGCTGCTACATTCAGGGTAAGATTAGCCCAGTTTCCCTGTATTTCCACTTGTTTCCCTGTTTTCAAGAGTTTCTCTTTTTCTGCAGTTTTATGCTCTACAGCAAGCCACTTGCTGAGTTGCTTAAATCGTTCTGTCGCGGTTAATGTGTGCTCCCGTTTGAGGTATACTTTAAGTATAGGAACTCGGGTAAGTTTTCCCGGATGCATGGTCAGGGAACTCAAAGTTTCGTCATGAAAAGCAATGCGGCAAGTGAATTTACCACTGAGCTCGCTGTTTTGTGCATCAATGAAAATCGTGGTTTCCGCAGCAGAGAGTGTACTGTTGATTTCAAAATCATTCCAAAAATATCTTGTTTCCATTTCCGGTGCCAGAAACTGTACCTTCATTACATCTACATGTAGCGTATGTCCTGCTTTAAATACCTGTAAAAATGGTTTTAAATACAAAGATGACTGACTGATACAGGTCGCAAGATTCTGCAGGTCTAATGGCCAGAAACCAATTTCCAGAGTGCTTCTGCATTCACGGCTGGCCTGCATTAAGGTGTTAAATCCGCGTCTGATTGAATTTTGGTTGCCGATCAAAATAATTTTTTTCCAGCCTGACCAAATTTCACGTTCTATAAGTTTTTCGAGGGGAGTGTCTCCTGTAGTTAAGAAAAACTCATTAGGCACCAACTGCTCCATGATACTCAATCCGTGACGTTTCCAGAATAATGAAATCCCCGGATGAGAATAGCTGTCCAGAATCAGATGCATTGGATATTTCATAACACTTCTTTAGTGATTAAATTAAGCTAAAGAGACGCCGAATTTTGCTTGTTTTAACTGCTGCAGTGCAAGTTGTGTTTGAAAAACCAGATCTTTCTGCAAACCGTCATTTTTTAAAACAACATCCGCATAAGCTAAACGTTCTTCCGGAGCAAGTTGAGAATCTATTCGAGAGCGTGCATCTGCTTTGCTCAAACCGTCACGTTCCTTTAATCTCTTCATGGCTTCCTCAGGATCAACCGTTACTACCCAAATTTGTCCGCAAACCTTATGCCAATTAGCTTCAATTAATAAGGCTGCTTCTAAAAATACAATTTTGTTTACACTGTTTGAGACTAATTTTTCATATTCATTTTCTATCATCTCAGCAATCATAGGGTGGGATATTTTATTCAGTTGCATGAGACGCCGCGGGTCAGCAAAAACAATTCTCCCAAGTACCTGACGATTTACAGTACCATCCGGATGCAAGATTTCTTTTCCAAATGTTTCTACTACTTTTTGGAAACCTGGGTTTACGGGATCTAGAACTCTGTGTCCCAGTTTGTCTGCATCGATAACTGCATATCCGTTTTCGCTAAGATATTTAAGCACAGTGCTTTTTCCAGAAGCAATACCGCCTGTCAGTCCAACCAGCATAGATTTTTTATCTTTGGAAATCATGCTATATTTTTAACGAAAGATTGCTATTTGATAAACAAACTCTGCAGCCAACGAGAAGTCTTCTACATGTCAGCATAAAACTAAAAGCAAGTTTGAGCAAGACACGAATTTTCATTTAAACACAAAAAAAGTCTTGACAATTATGCTCAGTTCAAAGAAATTTAGGCAAGAAAAACAAAAATATGAATAGCTGGCTGTTTAAATCAAGAAATTAAATTGCCGGTCCTGTTTCATTGATTTTTACTAGGGAGAAAATATGGAAGCTACTGAAAAAACTGTTTCTCGAGTTGATTCTGTGACTGATGTTTTGTCGGGTAAATTGAGTGATATTTTAGACCAGAAGACTAAGGGAGTGATTCAGGTTAACAGCGATTGCATTGTTGCTGCTGCAGCCAGAAAAATGCGTGACGATAAGGTTGGTGGACTGATGGTAGTGAAAGATGACACATTGGTGGGTATTTTTACTGAACGTGACTTGATGAGCCGTGTTGTTGCAGAGGGCTTGGATCCAGAAATAATTAGGGTTTCTGAAGTTATGACTTCAGAAATTGCAACTGTACCACCAGAAACTTCAGTCAGCGAGGCGGCAAATTTAATGTCTCAAAATAGGATCAGGCATCTTCCTGTACTGCAAGACGGGAAGTTGTATGGTGTGATTTCTGCTGGTGATATTCTCGCCTGGAAGCTCCGTGAACAGGAATTTACCTTGCACCAGTTAGAGGATTATTTTTTCAAATCCTGACCTCTTTATTCGTTACACTTATGAGCGAACTAGTAAATATATGTTGTACTGTGATGGCTAGAGAGTTTTATCGGGTAATTTGCCGAAAATTTGGTTGTAGTCTTTCGATGTTTGTGAACAGTTATTGTGGTAAAACAAACAATCAATTCTGCTTTTGATTATACTTCTTTGTGGTGCTTTTGTTACTATAATAGCTGATTATATTGATGCTTATCCTAAATCAAAGCTCACTCCTTGTGCCAAAGGCAAATCGGAAGAATAATTGATGGTATTGGTTTGACGTCGCATGTAGGATTTCCATGCATCCGATCCTGATTCCCTTCCTCCTCCAGTATCTTTTTCTCCGCCAAATGCACCGCCGATTTCAGCTCCTGAAGTTCCGATGTTGATGTTGGCCAGTCCGCAGTCAGAACCTTCATGCGAAATAAATTTTTCGGATTGCTGAAAGTCGCGCGTGAAAACCGCAGATGACAAACCTTGAGGCACGTCATTTTGTAGGCGCAGTGCTTCGTCAAAATTCTGGTAGCGAATTAGATAGAGCAATGGAACAAAAGTTTCATCCTGCACAATCGGTAAGTGGTTTTCCACTTCCGCAAGTGCAGGTCGTACGTAAAACTCTGAAGGATGTCCTTCCAAGACATCACCACCATAAATTATGTTTCCACCTTGTTCAAGGATTGCCGTCAAAGCATTCCGGAAGTTTTTCACTGCAACTTCGTCTATCAATGGGCCGATTAGTGTGTGCTCATCTAGCGGATTTCCTACACGGTTTTCAAGTTGTGAATAGGCTTGTACAAGTTGTTTTTTTACATCTTCGTAAATTGACTCATGGATGATAATCCGGCGTGTGCTGGTGCAGCGTTGACCGCAGGTTCCCACAGAACCAAAAACAATTCCCGGAATCGCAATCTTCAAATCCGCACTTTCAGTGACAATAATCGCGTTATTACCACCAAGTTCTAAAATGCTTCGTCCCAACCTTGAAGCAACTTTAGCAGCAACTTTGCGTCCCATTTCGGTGGAACCTGTGGCCGAAATCAAGGGTACTCTTTTATCGTTAACCAGCGTTTCCGCAATTTCTTCATTAGTGCCGATTACGAGGTTAAATACGCCTTCTGGAACTGCATTTTCTTTCATTACTTTAGCGATGATACGCTGTAGAGCAATTGAGCACAAAGGTGTTTTTGGACTGGGTTTCCAAATCGAAACATTCCCGCAAACCGCTGCGATCATAGCGTTCCATGACCAAACAGCGACTGGAAAATTGAAAGCGGATATTATACCCACAATTCCTAGCGGATGGTACTGATCGTACATACGGTGTCCTGGACGCTCCGAATGCATAGTTGAACCGTAGAGCTGACGTGAAAGACCAACCGCAAAGTCACAAATGTCGATCATTTCCTGCACCTCTCCCAACCCTTCCTGATAAATTTTTCCCATTTCCCAGGATACTAATTTACCCAGATCGTCTTTTGCTTCACGTACTGCGTTGCCAATTTGTCTTACGATTTCACCGCGCTGCGGGGCCGGGACTTTACGCCATGCCGGAAAAGCCTCCTGGGCCTTTGAAATCACAGCTTCATAATCTTCTCGGTTTGCATTTTGAACATTTGCGATGACGCTTCCATTCACAGGAGTTAGTGATTCAGTCAAGGGTCCGTTTCCGGAGAACCATTCGATTCCTGTACTTACACCGGAATTAAAACTTTCCAGTCCAAGGTTTTTCATAAAATTTAGTTCAGTCATATTGTTCCAATAAGCTTTGTTAATAATGTCATGCAGTCGTAATAATTTTTCATTCCAGCGAAAGCAGCAATACAGCATGCTAGAAATGACTCTGAATCAGGAGTCTATATAAGGTATGCTAAAGTAGCCGAAGCAGTTTATTCATTCAGTAATTTTGCGTTTTCTCTTTCCTCAAGTAACAGTGGTTCCGAATCATCCTGTTGATCCACCCTGTTTTGAACACGTTCTACAATCTGTTGTAGTTCACTGTTGCGTTTCTCCATCGTGCCGTGTTTATCTCTTTCAGCAGCGACAAGACGTTTGAGGCGTTTGATCTCTTTCTTTTGCTTACGCAGATTCCTCAGCAGAACTGCATGGTAGAAGAAGAAATAAAAGACTGAAAAAATTATTCCAAACGCAAAGCTAAAAAAAACAGAAACAAAAACAGGACGCTCACTTTGATAACTGAAATTTAACCAGCTAAGATCATAATTAAGGACTACCAGTTCAGTGTTTTGAGTCGCAAAATCAACACTGAAGACCAGAAATACGGAGAATAGAATCAATGACAAATAACGCATAGATAATTCAGACAAAGTATGTTTTCTGAGGAAAAATTAATTTTTTATGAGTATCTCTCAAAAACTAGCTGAGTGTCAAGCCAAGCTCAGTAATTACTAAAAGACTGATATGAGGAGAAGTCTGGACTTTTTGTTAAAAAAATGGCAGGATAAATGTGATTTTTGCACGGAGATGGATGCGTCACTGGTGGGCGCCCCGGACTTCAAACCCGCGCGTGGGGCACTAACACTGTCCCAGATAGGTTCGATTCCTATGCATCTCCGCCACCACAAGTAAAAAATTTATACTTACTAAACTCTTTCTAAATAGTCTGTAAATGTATTGATTTTATAAAAGGATTTGAGAGACTCCCATAGGTTAGACATGCCAAACATTATTTAAAAGAGTACCCAAAGTAATTCTAGGTCTTAAAGATTGGAAGAGGATTTTTAAAGAGAGTGATTACTAACACAAATTTTCAAAGTCAGCTAGTTCCTCACAATAACTTTACTAGATACTATTTAAATTCAATTATTTAAAGTTGAGCATAATCTTCAAGTGAATAGCAGGTGCCGCCTCCTACCATAGGTGTATTGCCTTTTTTATCCACAATATATCCTGGTAAATAAGACCAGAGAAATCTCAATTTACTAGGACTGAAACTAAAAATTTCATAATAAATATTCTGAGCTTCTCCCCAGCCTAGCGCAAAATTGGAACATTGATAAATATCAGTATATTTGTCGTATTTAAAATCATTACATCCGCTGAAAACTTTTTCTCCTAGAAGTTTAAAATCCATGGAAATTCCTTCTAATTTTACTTTGAATTTTACTTCTTCGATTTTCTTTGAAGCCCACGAATCATCATCTTTAACAATGCCTATTCTTAATTCATCGATACAAGAATATTCCTCTGCGCTTAAGATAGTTGGTAAATATAATGTTGTCACAATTAGCAACAAAAATCTTAAATTCTTCATTCGTTCTCCAAATCTTTAACGATAAATCTCAACAATTATATTTGTTCAAGATAAACTTTGAACAATTCTAGAACCTGTCTTCACTTTTTCTCAATCCTAAACATTAATTCCTTTCCTGTTTAGAAATGTTCAAGGTGTGTTTTAGAGATTTGCAACCTTTTGCAGAATTTACTTTTATTCCGATCTTCCCATTGTATAAACCAACATACTCAACTATCACAATTTTCAAGTCACGCGTACAGTCAATTTTGAGTACTTGGCATATAAACAGCAATCTTTATAGAACAATCCATTTCAAAAAGTGTGTGAAACAAATCCAAACACGATTTATTTTGGTTAGTCATTGGGGGTACAAAGTTGCTTTCGGCAAGATCTTACATTAAATCAAGTCATTCAGAAGAGCTAATCTATCCTCGACTAAATTCTCCAATTTGAAGAAAATGACAAATAGGTTTTGCAAATCATGACTATGATATTAGCTTTTTAAAAACTTCCAAGTAAAATCTTTAATCAATGAAAAATAATTCAAATAATGCGGTAAAAAACATTACTTCCGGAGAAAAAAATTGGAACTGAAAGTTTTACGCTTGATAGAATCTGTGAAAATAGATTCACATTTTGAACAACAAGATTGGCCAAGTTAATATTCGCGAAAGTGCTGTTGACGTGTGTATGATGAATCATTATACAACGCCTGCAAAGGAAGTTGATGTGGGGTGTTCGTAAGCCTCAGAACTCAGTCTGGATGAACATGCATCAACCATTGTTAAATAAAACGCGCAGTCACCAAAAGTTCGGTGCCGGTTTTAGAAATATCGGTTATGTCAGACAAGTCTGACCTACGCGTCCTAAATAACAGTATTAGAAAGATCAGTAGAAGGTGTAAACACTATGAGAATAAATTCTGCATAATGTTTCACTTTATCTAATCGCATTCTTTGTTTAGCCAGGGTTTTGAAGAAATAACACAATGCCAAACAGAGTTTGCAGAAAAAATAAAACTCCCTTCTTCCATTTCTTTCTTGTCTTCGTAATAACCTAATTCGGGACCTGCTTTAGTTCCATCCGTTGTCCCACAACTAACAACCATCCATGTCGCCATCATTATTGAAAATAATAATAGCTTGCTCATCTATCTCCTTTATAATTGGTTAACAATATTTCAACATTTTCATTCTATCCAGCTAGTGCTGAGTATCCTTGAAAAAAATGTCTATGATGTTCTTGCGAACATAAAGGCTTGATCAACCGGATCTCAAGACAGAATTCTATTCTGCACAAAGATCCAGCTGAAGCCGTACTTTGGATCGAACTTATGCAAATCAATCCTCTGCTTATTAACACTTCTACAAAATATATGCCATTTTGGTTAAGTATCTGATATAAAATAGTTTTATGGCAAGGAGTTCTGTGTCCAACTTGTTTAAACTAAAGGCATTATGCTGAGAAAGGTGCCTGTAAAGGGGCTGCTTAAAGTGGAAAAATAGTGTTTCTTTGAACAAGATCCATGACACTAATCAGTAGTATTATGGTGCTCGAACAGCATCAATTCTACAGGTTATGTATTCAAGCGAAGTTACGAAAGGGGAAAAAAGTGGCAGAGAGTTACGAGGATAAAGATTTAAAGCTTAAATTATAATTTGCTTGAAAAATATTAAAGTAAGTTCATCACAGGTATAATACGTAGAATATTAATCAACATCAAACCATCTAATGCTCCTTCTCCATAAGCAAAAGGAACGGTATGAAAAACAGCAGGGCGGGAGTTATGAGTAGAAAATATTTCACTTTGATCACCTTAGGTTGGTTTGAGTGAAGATATTGAATAGCTGTGTTTTAAACTGCAGTCAAGAAAATATTATTGTTTTATCACCAGGAAGTACATTCCTTGTGAGCACCGTCACAGAATGGTTTTTTAGCGGAGAGTCCACAGCGGCAGAGAGCCACTGTTCCATCCTTTATTTCCTGGCTTCCGTCCGGATAGACTATGGTCGCTCCTCCTTTAATTATAAAAGGTCCTTTATCACCTACTTTGATGGTTGGTTTGGTGTCTTCCATTAATTTACTTCCTTTTTAAGTTAAGATATAAAAGATCTCCTGCAGGTTATCCTGAAAAATCTAATAAACGTTTAAAAAGCTTACTATACAAATAAAAATTATGTTTATAAAATATAATTAAGACTCTATTTTCTGCTGAGAGACAAACAGAAGCAGAGTTGCGGATAAAATTCAGTTGACCAGTAATAATCTTGCACTTGACAGGGAAAAAAGTAAAATCTAACTATTATTAAATATATATTATGTGACAGCTAATGCCTAAAAATATTCTAGCATCTTTAACTTTTTTTATCATTCTGTCCATCTCGATTATGTCTTTGAAAGGGCAAGTAGTATTTGCACAGGCGAGTACTCCGGAAACTTCAAATGCAGTTCCGTTAACAGAGTCCTCAGTTGACGATGAAGGAGGATTTGACGATGAATTTGAAGATGAATTTGCAGTTGCTGAACAAGAGGTATTTGATCCTTTGGGCGGGTATAACCGTGTGATGACAGGGTTCAATGATGGTTTTTATATTTTTGTTTTGGATCCGTTTGCCCGTGGTTATCGCTGGGTTCTTCCCGGCACGGCAAGACGCGGAGTGAAAAACTTTTTTCATAACCTGTTCTTTCCCCTACGCTTTGTCAATAACGTGCTTCAGCTTAAAGCAAAAAATGCCGGAGAGGAATTTCTCAGATTCAGTATTAACAGCACAATTGGAATATTAGGATTCTGGGATCCTGCCAAAGAGTTGTTTGGCTTAGAAGCACATGAAGAGGATTTTGGTCAAACTCTCGGTTACTATGGTGTTGGTGGTGGTTTTCACGTTGTTCTGCCTTTATTGGGACCTTCTAATTTGCGCGACATGTTCAGCCTGTATCCGGATCTGCAAATGGATCCTGTCAATTATGTTGTAAATCGGCCTTATAATTTCCCCAAACAAGAGGGTGAATATCTAGGTGTTTCCAGACAGACACTGCAAGCAATTGATTTGACATTGTTAAAAACTGTTAACACAGAATCTTTACGGATTGGTCAATATGAAAATCTGAAAAAAGACGCAATTGAACTCTATCCCTTTTTAAGGGATGTCTATGAGCAAAACCGAGCTAAACTAATCAGGGAATAATCATGCAATTTACAAAAAAAATTATAATCAACATGTTACTCGTCACTATTTTTTCCCTTTCATTCGGAACGACCTTCCTGTTTGCGGATGAAATAAGTGAAATCAGGGAAATGACTAAAGAAAAAGTTGACCACGTCATTAGTACGCTCAAGGATGACAGCTTGAGTAAAGCAGAAAAAAAAGAAGGTATTTTAAAAACTATCGATAGTCTTTTTGATTTTAGTTTGATGGCTAGATTGAGTTTAGGCAAAAAGCACTGGACAACACTCAGTACCGAAGGCAGGGCAGAATTTTCTGAACTGTTCGTGGAAAAGCTGAAGCAATCTTATCTGGATAAGCTTGATCTGTATACTGATGAAGAAGTTGTTGTTGATGAAGCAAAACTGACGAAGAAAAACCGTGTGGAAGTGCTGACCTATCTTGTCAGCAAGGACGATAAAATGGAGATGACATATAAACTCTACAAGACAAAGAAAAATGTTTGGATGGTTTATGATGTTGATGTCCTGGGTGTCAGTATTGTACAGACTTACCGCTCCCAGTTTTCAGGTATATTGAAGAAAGAGTCATTGGAAGAATTAATTGAACGTCTGCGTTCTTCAGGTGAGTTGGGGTCTTGATGTTGAGACAGTTCTACGACAAAGTTATTCTTAGTTATCCTAAGAGTATTTTAATTTTATTACTGATTTCTGTCGCGTCATTGGGATATCAGGCGCAGTATTTAGAAATTGATGCGTCTGCAGAAACACTGTTGCTGGAAGATGACAAAGACCTAGCTTTTACACGCAAAGTAAATGAACGTTATGGAAGCAGTGATTTCCTTGTCGTAACTTACAGCCCCTATGAAGATCTGCTTGCAGATTCCACCTTAAACTCTTTGCGTAAACTAAGTGCAGAACTGCTTGCATTGGATAGGGTCGCATCAATAGACTCCATCCTGAATGTACCTCTACTGGAAAGTCCTCCAAAACCGATTAAGGAACTAATCGAAAATGTACCTACACTGGAATCTCCCGGAATAGATAAAGCTCTTGCCAAAAAAGAATTTCTCAACAGTCCAATCTACAGAGATAATCTGGTCAGTCCGGATTTTAAAACCACTGCATTATTGATAAATCTGCATGACGATCCTTTGTATCGTGAATTACTGCAGCAGAGGAACAGTTTACGGCAAAAAGAAAAAGAGGAAACCCTTAGCGTTCCTGAACAGATAGAACTCGAAAAGGTACTACTGGACTTCAAAAAACACCGTGACAAAATGCGCTTGGTTGAGCACGACAATATAGCTAAAGTAAGAGCAATTGCAGATAAATACCGTGGAGATGCTAAGATTTTTCTTGGTGGTGCAAGTATGATTGCAGATGACCTCATTACCTTTATCAGCAGTGATCTTCAGGTTTTCGGTAGTGCGGTGTTAGTATTTTTGATGCTTACCCTCTGGGTCATTTTCAGGCAGTTTCGCTGGATGATGCTACCGTTGATTACCTGCGCTTTTTCTGTGATTACAACCAGCGGATTTTTAGGTCTTTTTGGCTGGGAAGTAACCGTGATCAGCTCAAATTTTATTTCCATTCAACTGATTATCACTATGGCAATTACAATCCATTTGATTGTACATTACCGTGAATTGGCGGGTTTAAATCCGGAAATGAGTCAGCGTCAGTTGATTTTAGACTCAACCATGTTTATGGCCAGACCTTGTACTTTTGCCGTCCTGACAACTGTGGTTGGATTTGCGTCGCTTGTTTTTAGTGGAATTTTACCGGTGATTAATTTTGGCTGGATGATGAGTGCAGGAATTGGGGTCTCCCTCTTTTTGACGTTTTTGATTTTTCCGGTACTGCTGATGCAGATGCCGAAGGCAATGCCGAATACATCCTTTGAGTCACGCTTTGCACTGACCAAAATATTTGCCGATATTACTGAACGACACGGTAAAAGCATTCTCTTTATTAGTGTAGCCGCATTGATCCTGAGTGTTGTTGGAGCAGCAAAACTGAATGTGGAAAACAGCTTCATTGATTATTTCAAGGAATCTACTGAAATATATCAGGGCATGAAATTGATTGACCAACAACTTGGCGGTACTACACCCCTTGATGTGATCATAAATCTTGAAGTGAGTGATGAGCTTGTTCAGCCAATTGCTCAGCAAGATAAAGCACAGGCAGTAGTTGAAGATGAGGAAGAGTTTGATTCTTTTGAAGATGAATTTGAAGAAACTGCGAACGAAGCTCAATACTGGTTTACTGCGGAAAAAATGGAGCGCATCGAAGAAATTCACGAATATCTGGATGGCTTGCAGCAGACCGGAAAAGTGCTCTCCCTTGGGACAATGTTGAAAATCGGAAAAACCCTTAATTCTGGAAAACCGCTGGATGATTTTATGCTCGCTCTGCTTTATAACGAACTTCCGGAGCACTTTCGTAAAATAATTATGGATCCTTATGTTTCTGTTGAAAACAATGAAGCACGATTTTATGTGCGGATACGGGATTCCGAACCTGATCTGCGGCGCAATGAACTGTTGAAGCAAATGCAGTTTGATTTAAAGGACAAGTTGAAGATTCCGGAGGAAAAAGGACGCCTCGCAAATTTGCTTGTACTCTACAACAATATGCTGCAAAGCCTCTTTAAGTCACAAATACTTACTTTGGGAGTCGTAATTGTCGCATTTTTAATCATGTTTGTTTTTCTTTTCCGTTCAGTTACGATTGCACTAATTGCCATTTTTCCGAATGTACTTTCAATTGGAGTGGTACTGGGATTTATGGGTTGGGTGGGTATACCTCTGGATATGATGACCATTACAATTGCGGCTATCAGTGTAGGAATTGCGGTTGACAACACGATTCACTACATCCACCGCTACAGGTTTGAATTCGCGAGGGACCGTGACTATCTGGCGGCTATGCATCGATCACACGAAAGCATAGGTTACGCAATGTATTACACTTCGATCACAATTATCATCGGTTTTTCTATTCTTGTGCTCTCAAAATTTATTCCAAGTATTTATTTTGGTTTACTGACTGGACTGGCGATGTTGATTGCCCTGGTTGCAGCCTTGACTCTGTTACCACAATTGATGATCGTCTTGAAACCTCTGGGTCCTGAAAGCAAAAAAGATGAGGAATTGAAAATAGAAACTTCATAAATTGTCTTTTTGTGATTTCTACGACGTCATTTTCTTCAAGCAGAATTTCTTCAGTGATTTAATCCACACTCCTTCCCTGACATAGAATTGTTCGGACCTGTTGTTGAGATAATTTTACCGATTTTCGGACTGTTAATGGTGGGTTATATCTCTACCGTTTTTGGTTGGTTTGATCAATCGGCTGTTCGTGGACTCACACGCTACGTCTTTGATTTTGCAGTACCGATGCTTTTGCTGCGTACCCTTGCTACCACAAACTTGCCGGATGTCATTCCCTGGGATTATCTTGCTTCTTATTATTTAGGAACGTTGATCGTTTTATTGACAGGAATATGGTCAACACGTTTGTTCTGGAAACGGACATTTTCCCAACAGGTGATTAATGCTTTCTCCGGTAGTTTTTCCAATACAGTTCTGCTGGGAATTCCAATTATTTTGCTTGCATTTGGTGAAGAGGCTGTAGTGCCTTTGTTTATCATCATAGGCACGCACGGACTCATTATGGTACCGCTTTTCACAATCATGCTTGAAATGGCTAAAAGTGGAAAGGGCCGGATGATAACCGTCATTGCCAGAACATTGTATGGATTGATAAGTAATCCTCTCATTATCGGGCTGCTTTCAGGATTAGCGTGTAATTATTTTGAAATATCCTTGTGGAAGCCTGTGGATGATATGGCAAAGTTTATGGGCAACTCTGTTACTCCTTGTGCTTTGTTTGCTCTCGGTGCGACTCTGGCTGGTTTTAGAAAGAACATACCGTGGCAGGAAGTACCTTTAATCGTTATCATAAAGACCATTGTACACCCTCTGGTTGTCTGGGCAATGGCTACGCTGGTCTTTGGTATTAAAGAAGCAATTTGGATTCAGGTGCTGGTAATGTTAGCAGCTCAACCAACCGGTGTTAATCCATTCCTTTTTGCCAGCCGTTATAATGTAGGGCAGTTAGTTGCCAGTAGTGCGGTTTTTTTGTCAACTATTATTTCAATCTTTACTCTCAGTCTACTGCTGGCCTTTTTCCGCTGATACCAGCTATTAAAGAAGATAAAACCGACTTAAAAAAATTCCAAAATTAACTGGAACTATATAAAAATTAAGAGAAAAATGTTACTAACATACAATTTCAACTAAAGGAAATAATGGCATTAGTAGATCTCGAAAAAAAGAACAATGTTTACGTTGTTACCCTTAATGATCCTGCAAGCGGAAACGCCATCAATCCAGAGTCGTTGAGCGCTCACCGTATAGTATTAGCTGAGTTGGACATGGTTACAGAAAACGCTGCTGTTGTAGTGACAAGCAGTGATCCGAAATCATGGTGTGTTGGTCTGGACTTTGAGTGGATTAGTGGTCAATCCGCAGGGCAGTTTGCAAGTTCTTTCAAGGAGTTTGAGGAAGTATTCGGACGTTGGGCCTTGTTAGCACTACCGACTGTAGGTTGTGTGACAGGACATTGTATGGCTGGAGGTGCGATATTTGCGTCTGCTCTAGACTTCCGGATAATGCGTCAGGACAGAGGGTGGTTTGCTTTTACGGAAATTGACGTTAAAATTCCTCTTTCTCCAATTTTATATGAGTTGGCGGATTTACTGCCTAACAAACAGGTGGTGCGTGAACTCCTGCTCACAGGCCGACGCATAGGAGGTGCTGACGCGAAAAAAATGGGGGTGGTGGATGAAACTCATTTGCCTGAAAAATTAATGCCGCGTGCACTTGAAATTGCTGAAGGACTTGCTCAAAAAGATCTTAAAACTTACGATGCAATGAAACAACTCATCAAACAGGATCTAGCAAGGCAGATTAAACTGGAACTGAATTAGTGAATACATTAGCAGAATATCAATTATGATGATTCAGCTAAAATACTTAATGCTTTTCTTGTATATAAAACACTAAAAATATGGATCAATTATTTCAGATACTTACAATTTAGTAGATTACAGCTTTCGAGGAAATGACAACTTTTACGGAACCATCAAATATCGCACATAATTTGTATCTTACAAGGCTCCCCGTTTAGATCCCACTCTGTACCTTGCGGAGTTTCCTGAAGCTGAAGTTGATCGGCGAGAGTTTCCGTACTCACGAATTCAGTGAAATTCTCCAGCGCCGTATTCAGTTTTGCGGACGCATGGTAACTGATGTTGATACGGTCCATCACATTAAGATCCATTTCTTTGCGCATATTCTGGACTTTGTTCACAAACTCACGTGCAAATCCTTCCTGAATCAAGTTCTCACTCAATTCTGTATCAAGAGCAACAGTTAAACGGTTATCAGTTTCCACCAGTAAACCTTCTTTTTCCTGCCTTTGCAGGAGGACATCTTCCAGTGATATTTCCAAAGTATCGCCTTCAATCATCAATGAAATACTTTCACCGTTCTGTAGTTTTTTGATTTCACTAATTTTCAATTCCGCAATTGCGTTTGCGGCTATTTTCATTTGCTTACCAAGTTTGCGTCCTAAAGTTTTAAAATTTGCTTTTGCGCTCAAGTCGACAAGTTCTTCCTCATCAGGAGTGATGATAATTTCCTTGATATTGAGTTCATCAGTAATCAAATCAGCAAGGTTCTCCAAAACGTGTTTTGCTTCCGGATCATGTGTTACCAGAAAGATCTTTGGCAGCGGCTGGCGAATTTTTAACTGATGTTTAGCGCGCAGAGCACGTCCCATGGTGACGGTAGAAAGGACCAAATCCATTTGCTTTTCCAATTCTATGTCCCTGTAGTCAGCATCTACTTCAGGAAAAATAGCCAGGTGTACGCTTTGGTGGTCTGTATCCTGACGCAGTGCACGGAAAATTCCGTCTGCAATGTATGGAATGAAAGGAGCAATTATTTTGCTGAATTCGAAAAGCACTGTGTAAAGCGTAGCATATGCTTCATGTTTGTCCTGACCTTGCCCTGCTTTCCAGAAACGTCTCCTGCTACGTCTGATATACCAATTCGTTAACAAGTCGATGAAGCCTACAAAAGGTGCTACAGAACGGTTAAGGTCGTATCCGTCCATTTCTTTTTGTACTTCAGCAATGAGTTTTTGTAAACGTGACATAATCCAGCGATCCATCGGATTATTGTTTTTCACAGATAGATTTTCCGGAGTCGGTTCCCAGCCGTCAATTTTTGCGTAGGTACTGAAAAATGCGAGTGCGTTCCAGAGCGGCAGGAGTTGCTGTCGTGTAGTTTCAATCAGGCCTTTTTCTGAAAAACGCAAATCTTCTCCACGTACTGCAGGACTGTTAAGCATATAAAGACGGACTGCGTCTGCTCCGTACTTATTCAGCATCTCATTTGGATCCGGATAGTTTTTGAGTCGTTTGCTCATTTTCTTTCCGTCTTCTGCCAGAATTAATCCGTTAACAATACAGTTTTTGAATGCGGGCGTATCAAACAATGCTGTACCTAAAACAGCGAGCGTGTAAAACCAACCGCGTGTTTGATCTAAACCTTCACAAATAAAATCTGCAGGAAAATTAGCTTCGAAACGATCCTTATTTTCAAATGGATAATGTTCCTGAGCATAAGGCATGGAACCTGATTCAAACCAGCAGTCCAGTACTTCAGTAACTCGTCTAAAAGTTTTACCATTCTGTTCAATGATTAACGGATCGACAAAATGTTTGTGAAGATCATCAATTTTTTTTCCAGTTTTTTCTTGTAGTTCCTCGACACTGCCGATGCACATGACCTCACCATCATCACTTTTCCAAACCGGCAGCGGAGTTCCCCAAAAACGGTTACGGCTGATGGCCCAGTCACGTGCGTTTTCAAGCCATTTCCCAAAACGACCATCACGAATATGTCCAGGTACCCAATGCACAGTTCTGTTATGTGCAACCATCTTTTCCTTAATCGCTTCTACATTCACAAACCAGGTAGAAATTGGCTTGTAAATCAAGGGTGTATCAGTACGCCAGCAAAAAGGGTAGCTGTGTTGCAAGGTTTCATGAAGGAACATTTTTCCTTCATCTTTTAGACGCTGGATAATCAATTTGTCTGCATCCTTGATATTCTTGCCGGCGACAAATCCCATGTAATCCAGGAAATTTCCTTCTTCATCAACAGGATCAAAAATCGGGATATTTTCACGCTGAAAAATACGGACATCGTCTTCTCCAAAACAGGCTAAATGAACAATTCCTGTGCCGCTTTCATCGCTGACATAATCATCCAACTGTATGGCCCATGTGTTAGTCGTATCGATGTGGCTTTTGGGAAAATCAAATAAAGGTTCATAAGTCATTCCCTGCAGTTCCGTGCCTTGCATTTCAGCCAGCACTTCAAAACTTCCTTCCTCAAAATATGTGTTGATACGTGTTTTTGTGAGGATATAGCAGTCACCGTTCTTTTTATCTCGGATTTTACTATAGTTAAGTTTTGGTCCCGCGCAAAGTCCCATGTTTGAAGGTAAAGTCCACGGAGTGGTTGTCCATGCAAGAAAATATAAGTTTTCCTCACCCTTGACTTTAAATCGTAAAGTGACGGAAGGATCCTGAATATCTTTGTAATTCAGGTTTGCCTCAAAGTTTGAAAGCGGGGTTGAGACTCTCCATGAATAGGGAACAACCTTTACTCCTTCGTAAATAAGTCCTTTATCCCAAAGACGTTTAAAAACCCACCAGACTGATTCCATGAAATCAATATCCATGGTTTTGTAATCATTATCGAAATCAACCCAGCGTGCCATCCGTTCCACCGTTTCCTGCCATTCACGAGTGTAACGTAAAACAATAGCACGGCATTCCTCATTAAAATTAGCTTCGCCAAATGTTTCGATTTCGTGGCGTCCATTTAGTTTAAGTGCCTGCTCAACTTCATATTCTACCGGCAGACCATGTGTGTCCCAGCCGAAGCGTCGTTCAACTCTGAAACCACGCATTGTTTTGTAACGTGGAATAACATCTTTGATCGTTCCGGCCAACAGGTGTCCATAATGCGGAAGTCCTGTCGCAAACGGCGGTCCGTCATAAAAACTGAAAGCTTTGTCTTCCGGACGTTGATCAATTGATTTTTTAAAAATATTCTCTTTGCGCCAGAAATCAAGAATTTCTTCTTCCATCTGCGGAAATCCGAGTCTGTTGGACACTTCTTTCATAGTCTTGATAAGTTGTTGCTGGATGGTCTAATAAAATTAGTTGGGCGTTTCAGGACGAGTGAAAACGTCAACTGTCGTTATACTCTTGGGATTTCTCGTGAGAAGCGGACGGCAAGATTGAAATAATCCATGGCTAAAGTACCCAGTTCTTCATTCTTTTGGGCGACTTTCAGTTCGCAAGTTTTGACACCTTGTTTTAGTGCACAATAAGTTTGATAAAGAGGCAGCATTTTGAGTAAATCCTGATCATGTGAGATTTCAAGGTATTTCTGTAGAAATATGTCAAACAGTTCAGTCTTACCCATACGTGCAAGCTCAACTGTTAAAGACGATACATCATTTGCTACATCTAGAACCGCTAACTTCTTTTGAACTTCCTGTGGACTGATAAAGTATTGCTGATCTCCATGAACAAAAATGTGTTCCGGCAAAAAAGCGCCGTGACCTAGCACAATTCTCCCTTTTTTCTGACGTTTGCTAAAGAGTCGTTTATTGTCATCAATGAACTTTTCAAGAGGATGCCGAATCATATCCAATATCGGTTGAGTTAAAGATGCTTCAAAATAACGTTTCATTTGAAAAAGCATATCATCGCAGAGTGCACGAAAAGGTTCAGGTTTACCTGACTCAGCGGCTCTGTCTTTTGCAGGTGATTCTGCATGAATTTCTGCAATTCTGGTGGCAATGTCCGAAATATGTTTTACTGTAAGCTTGTCTTTCGCCAAAAGCTGGGAAAGTGACCATTGATCAGGAAGTACCTCCATTTTTAAAGCATACTCAATTATTTCACCTTCAGTACCGCCGATTTTTAGCTCACCATTATGTTCCATGACAGGCAGTACTTCTAAAGGCCAGTTTGGATTAAAGCGCTGGCTGAGTCGGCACTCTTCGTGACAAAAAACTTCTTTAACGGCTAAAGTCGCATATTCATTACCCAACTTTTTAATTTTATAAAATTTGTCATCAGCTTTAAACAATAATGAAGTTGAAGTCTCAATCAACTTAATTGTCTTCGGAGAGTTATGATAGGCTGCAGGTTTTTTAAGTGCCTTTATCAACTCTGTTTGCGATACAGTCATAGTCGTTTTAATTAATGAAAATGCTTTTAAAGAAATTAAGATACAAAATTATTTTACAAAATATTCAAAAAATATTATCAACGAGTTATCACTGTTGACCTTCAACTAACATTCACGAATCGTGCATAAATATCTATTTATGATTACGTACTTAGTGGGGATCAAGTACGTTACTGCAGAATTAAATGTGACTGCAGAAAAATATTAAATATTCAGAATGTGTCCCAGTTTATGTTTTTTTGTATACATGTATTCCTTGTTACCGGGATTACTCTGAATTTCAAGTGGAATTCTTTCTACAACTTCAAGACCGTGGCCCTGAACTCCGACTATTTTACGTGGATTATTGGTCATCAAGCGCATTCTCCGTACACCAAGCATAAACAGCATTTGCGCACCCATTCCGTAATCTCGTAAATCTGCTTTAAAACCCAGCTTGTGATTTGCTTCGACAGTATCAGCACCTTCTTCCTGAAGTTTATAAGCCCGAAGTTTGTTGATCAATCCAATCCCGCGACCTTCCTGAGGTAAATAAAGGATTACACCTTTACCTTCTGCCTGCACCATTTCCATGGCTGCGTGGAGTTGCGGTCCGCAGTCGCAACGGTAGGAACCGAAAACGTCACCTGTCAGACATTCTGAATGCACACGTACCAGCACAGGCTCATCTTCTTCCCATTCGCCTTTTACCAGTGCTACGTAGTCGCTGTCATCCAAAACACTTTGAAAACCGATCACTTTAAAATCACCAAACTGAGAAGGCAACATTGCTTCTGCTTTTTTGATAACCAATGTTTCGTTACGTTTCCTGTATTCGATGAGGTCTTTAATTGTGATGATCAACAATTTGTGATGTTCGGCAAATTTCAGTAAATCAGGTACACGCGCCATAGTACCGTCCTCATTCATGATTTCGCAAATCACACCACCAGGCTTCATATTTGCCAGTTTTGCGAGATCAACAGCTGCTTCAGTATGACCGGCCCTGCGCAAAACTCCGCCCTGACTCGCCAGTAAAGGGAATACATGTCCGGGACTGCGGATATCTTCAATTCCAGAATTCGGATTAATTGCAGCTGCAATTGTACAAGCGCGATCTGCGGCGGAAATACCTGTTGTTACTCCTACAGAAGCCTCAATGCTGACAGTAAAATTGGTGCCCATTTTTGTATTGTTGTTATTCACCATTAAAGGCAGATTCAACCTGTTAACAGTTTCAGCATCAAGTGGAAGACAGATCAGTCCCCTACCGAATTTCGCCATGAAATTGACTTTTTCAGCAGTTGCAGCTTCAGCCGCGCAAATGAGGTCACCCTCATTTTCACGGTCTTCATCGTCTACCACTACTATTAACTCCCCGTTGGCAATGGCTTTTATCGCATCCTCAATGGAATTAAATATTTTGTCTATTTCTGCCATGATTTAATTATTAGCATAAGTTCTTTAAAATATTAATGTATATTTAAACTTTCTTTAATAGTCAAAATCTAGCCTGCAGCTAAATCAACAAGCCTGAAATGAAAAAGCCAAATGCTGATTAGATGCATTATTATTTCGAGATCAGTGATAAATTATAATAATATTGATAGCCTAGTCTATACAAGAATTACCTGTTTGTTCAAAATGATGTTTTTATAATACTTTCACTGCTTACTTCAATTGTAGTTTCGTTAACAAAAAAAGATCTGTAGCTAGCAATTATTTTAATTTTGCTGAAATAAACCAGTCCTCTCCTAGAGTCGTAATCGAGCTAATGTCCAGTTGGCAAGCATCTTTCACATTCTCTACATTCAAATCTCCGCACCATGACAAAGAGTCCTGTCCTCCGATTATTTTTGGCGCCATAAATAATGCAAGTTGATCAACACAATTGCTTTTAAGAAAGCTCGCGTGGATCAGACTTCCTCCTTCCACCAACAAACTCTTCAGTCCGAGTTTTTTTAATTCAGACAGTACCCACAAAATATCAGGAGTTTCCTCAGGTGCTTCAATAATTTTTAGTTCAGCCAGATCTGGCCAGATCCGTGAAGGTGCCTGATTTCCTGTAATAATTATAACAGGGACACTATCATTTTGAAACAGCCTGCTTTGTCCCGGAATACGTGCTTTTGAGTCTAGAACAATCCTGACAGGTGATCGGCCTTCTTCAATGCCGCGCACAGTCAATTCCGGATCGTCTGTCAGTACTGTGTTGATGCCTACTAAAATAGCATCATTCTCGTGTCTTAACTGATGAGCTTTAAGCCTTGCCGCGTCACCGGTTATCCATTTAGAGTGTCCGGATCCTGTCGCTATTTTCCCATCAACTGTGACAGCTGCTTTGAGAGTGACCTTGATTCCTGTGCTTTGCTTCATCTGCTTCTCAAAATTAAGTCACTCTTTATTTTTTCAAAAGCGTCAGTCTCAATACATCTTCAAGACTTTTCTTTCTTGTAAATTCTATAGATATTAAGTTAAAACAACAAGGTATATGAACAGGAAGGCTTCATAGAGCAGGTTTTACAGTAATTAATTGTTCAGCAACAAAATGCTATTTTAGAAATGATTACTTAAAACTTGATTGGTATTATTTGGTTCAGGAGCAAAACTGAGAGATGATTATGCTATTATTGTTCAACAGCATTGCAGGTACGCAGGCCCTGCGCATCCGCCCACTCATACATCAACTTACCAGTACGCAGCATATCTGCCGGATTACCAGGGTTAAAGTGACCTCCTTCTAACCATGTTTCACTTTTTGGTTCAGGCGAATTTTCCCAGAGAGGAAGATAAGCTTCAGTCGGAACTAAAGGATCTTTTGTTCCATTGATAAAATGGATAGGTGTCTCGTATATATTCGGAAAATATGACTCCATTTCTCCATATTTCAGCATATTTCCGAGTAAAAATGAAAAGAACTCAGAAAGCAGACGGATACCTGTGATTTTAACTATTGTACTGAAATCAGTTGAACTGTCAGCTAAATTGTAATGTGTCAGACTCTGACTGAACAAGAGAGGTTGAATGACGTGTTGAAAATTTGTAAAACCATAGATGACCATCAAACCGTCAACTTTTTCTGGGGCAAAACTGGTCAGAATAACTGGAAATGCCGCACCAACACTTCCTCCGGCCATCACAACTTTGTCTGTGAAACGTGTATCTTCAGGTTTTATTGCTTTCACATAACTCAACAGTGCATCGAGAGCACCGAGGGTATGTCGTGTTTCTTCACGAATTTTCTCGGGAATTTGCCACCAGTCAAGCAGATCCCAATCTTTCCAATAATGCCTCTGGATAAATGAATGCACTGGCTGTTTCATCAGAATGGTATTTCCTGTATATTTCCACTTTCCACCGCCGGACAACAAATTTTTTCCCTCTTCGACTCCTCCTATAATGATCAGTGTATCACACTGCATTTTTTCAGGACGTGTTAACCACGCAGTTGTTGAACGTTCAGGGTCTTCTACGGAACGTAATTCCCACTTGTAAGGTGTCAATTCATGTACCTTCCATGCAGGTACATCTTCAGCGATGAAAGGCTGCTGCACAAGAAATATCTTAAGCACGGTTCCGCCGATTAGCACGATAATGAATGATACTAGCAACAGCAAAAGAAAACGACCGTATTTCATCTGTTTTTCAGATTGAGGATTGAGTGACAATCAATAATCATGGAAGGTACAAAATTTTTTAACACAGAATATAAATGCACATGTCCAAAATCGGTCTAGGAATCGACACCACCTTCGATGACACCTCAGTCGCCATCCTGCGTGGAAAACGTGAAGTATTGGCAAATCTGACTCTTTCGCAATATAAGGATCATGAAGAGTTCGGAGGTGTCGTTCCTGAGAGAGCTTCTCGCAAGCACCTCGAAGTAATAAATCAATTGATCACGCTAGCGTTAAAAGAAGCTCAGCTTGGTTTCTCCGGAATTGATTACATTGCAGTTTCAAATCATCCCGGACTGTTAGGTTCACTGCTGGTTGGCTTAACTGTAGCGAAAAGCCTAGCGTACAGCTTACAATGTCCGTTAATCGGAGTCAATCACGTAGAAGCTCACCCTTACGCAAATGTGCTCAGTCATGGAGCAATACCGTTCCCTGTTCTTCATCTGGTAGTTGCAGGTGGGCATACTTTGCTGATTAAGGCCAACGCACATTTTGATTATAAAATTATCGGCCGAAGTTTAGATGATGCTGCGGGAGAATGTGTTGATAAAGTCGCAAAAATGTTTGGGCATCCGATGCCGGGAGGTCCGGTTGTGGATCGAGCTGCGTTGGAATTTTCCGGTGATACTTATGATTTTCCACGTCCGCTGATGCACAAAAACGAACATAATTTTTCTTTCAGTGGGTTAAAAACGGCAATGTTGCGTTTCAGAGAAAAGCAGCTGGAAAAGTCCTCTACAAGCGGGAATGCTGTAAAGCAACTTCCGGAGGAAGGACCAATCCTCGCTTCTTTTTTTAAAAGTGTGGTTGATGTCTTAATCTACAAAACGTTCAAGGCTGCTGAAATACACGGTCTTAAAAACATTTCTGTTTCAGGTGGATTAGCGGCGAGTCGCAAATTACGCTTTGCGTTTGAAGCTGAAGCAGAACGAAAAGGAATTAATCTTTTTTATCCTCCGCCAAATCTCTGTACAGACAATGCCGCAATGGTGACCTGTCTGGCCGCTCACCGCTATGAAGCAAAGCAATTTGATGATCTGAAGTTGGAAGCTTTTCCCAACTTGATTTATTGAATGGGAACTTGTTATTTTCTGAATATCAATGTGCTGGCCCATGAAAGACCTACACCGAATCCCGCAAGAACCGCAACTTTCATTTCCTGATTGTTAAATTCCTGAGCAAGAATCATCGGAACAGAAGAAGAAACGGTGTTTCCGTAATCAGCAGAGTAGAATGGGCACTTTTCGCGCGACACTCCAAGGGTGTCGGCTATGGTATTGACGATATGGAGACTACCCTGATGCAAGAGGAAACGGTCAATATTTTCCAATGTTATTACGTTTTTTTCCAACATTTTACGGATGCTATTTGGAATTACACGAACAGTAAAGGTGAATACCGCACGCCCGTTCATGTGCACATGCCCATCTTCCCTCACAATGATACCTTCTTTTTTGCTGCCGTCTGAACCAAAGACAAATTTACCGAAATCAAAAACCGGATCTTCCGTCAGCAAAGTTACGGTTGCACCATCTCCAAATAATGTCGCGGTTTTTTTGTCATTATGATCCATAACTTTTGAATACGGATCTGCGGTAAAGAGCAAACCTTTACGGAATCCGTTTGCTTCCATGAAAGATTTGATTACGGAAAGTCCATAAACATATCCTGAACATCCCAGCGAAATGTCAAAAACTGCGCAGTTTTGTGAGATGGAAAGTTTTTCATGAAGAATTGCGGAAGTGTGAGGAAGTCCGTGTCCGTCCGGATTTTGAGTACAGACGATCATACATTCTATTTCATCCGCAGAAATCTGTCCCTGTTCCTGCAAATTTTCCCACGCTTTTACACAAAGGTCTGAAGTTTCCTGCTCCGGATCTTTTTGTGCGACTTGAGTAAAGCCGATTTTATCACGGACAAAAGAGGCAGTCATGCCGAATTTATCCATGCGGTCGAAGTTTGAAGTTCGAACATCCGGCAAATACGTTCCAATCGCCTTGATGCCTATCATAACCGTTATTTTTCTTTGGAGAAAGGTTGACCTATGGCTTTAGGGGCCACTGCTTTGCCGACAAATCCTGCCAGAAAAATGACTGTAAGAATGTAAGGTGACATGTCTAAAAAGCTGTTGAGCAGTTTCACTGGAACTATTCCCTTTAGCAAGTCAAAAACCTCAGGTTTATCTTTGATTGCAAACAAAAATGAGAAGAGCAGACAGGCGAACATTGCAGGGTATGGACGCCACTTGCCAACAATCATAGCCGCGAGTGCAATATAGCCTTTACCTGCAGACATATCCTTTACAAAGAAAGCCAGGTGCGCAGTTGAAAGATACGCTCCGGACATTCCTCCAAGTATGCCGTTAAAGAGTAAAGCCTGATATCGAGTTTTATTAACCGAAATTCCGGTAGTGTCTACTGCTAAAGGATTTTCACCAGTGGCACGTAAGCGTAAACCAAAACTACTTTTAAAGACCACCCACGCTGTAATCGGTACTACTACAAAAGCAATGTAAACCAGGATGCTGTGTCCGCTTATCAGCTCATAATAAAGATCACCTAAAATTGGCACATCACGCAGCTCGTCTGCATAAGGTAATTTGAGAGGCATAAAACGCGCTTCTTTTGGAAGTTGTGGTGTTTTACCTCCCATCCCAAACCAGGCGTTGGCCAGTACGACTGTCAAGCCCATCGCAAAAATATTGATCGCAACACAGGATACGACCTGGTTACCGCGTTTGGTGATACTGGCGTAGCCGTGTATCATGGAAAAAATGATACCGATACCGATGGAACCCAACAGACCCCACCATGCAGATTGTGTCCAGTATGCAACGGTTGCAGCAACAAAGGCGCCCCCGAGCATTTTACCTTCGAGACCAAAATCAATAACTCCTGAACGTTCCGCAAAAATACCACCCATTGCGGCAAAAACGAACGGTACAGAAATCCTGAGAGTTGCATCTAAAATTAATAAAAAATCAATCCACATATGAAGGTTGACGATTAACGGTTGTATACCATAATTGGTGTTGGCCAGCTGAAATGGCTGTTTCTGGGCGCTTTAGCTGTCTACGGAAGATAAACGTTTGACAAACTGCTCTATTTGAGGCCGAAATAGATTTTCCAATGCTCCGGCAAAGAGAATCACCAAACCCTGAATAAGCACAACCATGTGACGGTCTATGGCCTGTACTTCAAAAGAAAGCTCTGCTCCTCCCTGGTAAAGAATTCCAAACAACAGTGCCGCTAACAAAATACCTAAAGGGTGGTTACGGCCAATCAACGAGACTGCTATTCCGGTGAATCCGATTCCTGCCTGAAAATTGAGCATAAGTCTGTGGCTGGAACCCATGATTTCGTTAATACCTACAAATCCTGCTAATCCACCACCGATGACCATAGCAATGATAATGTTCTTTGAAACACTTATTCCAGCATATACTGCAGCTGTCTCATTCGTTCCGACTGTCCTCAGTTCGTATCCCCATCGAGTATACCAGATAAAACGCCAAACTAAAATCAGACTGAGCAGTGCAAAAATGAAAGTTCCATTGAGAGGAGTTTGAGTAATTTCCAAGCCAAACCAGTTAAATATTTCGTGCATTTGCGGAATCCAAACACCTTCTGCAAATTCACGTGATTCTGGAGACATGTTTTTAGGCGGTCTTAATACATGCGACAGCAAATTTACCATGATCACCGAGGCGATGAAGTTGAACATGATGGTGGTTACCACTTCATGACTTCCACGTTTGGCTTTTAAATATCCTGGAATTGCTCCCCAAACTCCACCTAATATAATTGATGCCAAAACTGCTAAAGGAAAAACCAGCCAGAGTGGCCAGTTATCAAGCCATAAACAAATTAAACCTACTCCAAGTCCACCAATGTAAGCCTGTCCTTCTGCACCGATATTGAACAATCCGCAATGGAATCCGATCGCAAATGCTAAGCCAGTGAAAATGAAATTGGTGGTGTAATACAAAGTATAACCTAAACCTTCGTCATAGCCAAATGCACCGTAGAGCATGGTCTTTAAAGCAAACCATGGATCTTCTCCAAGTACCCAAATTACAATTCCTGAAATTAAAAACGCAATTAAAAGATTTGCGACTGTAACCAGGGTGACGACCAGCGTGTTGGCTTGACGTTCGTTCATGCGGCCTCCTTGCGTATACCAGCCATTAAGAGTCCAATATCACGTTCATTAGCTGCGCTCGCTTCCATTTCTCCCATAATTTGTCCTGCAAACATAACCAAAATCCTATCGCTCAAAGAAAGGATTTCATCAAGCTCAACTGAGACCAGTAACACTGCTTTTCCTGCATCACGCATTGCAATGAGTTGACGATGAATAAATTCGATTGCTCCGATATCAACTCCGCGGGTTGGTTGCCCCACTACCAACAAATCCGGATCACGTTCTAATTCACGTGCAACCACTAATTTTTGCTGATTGCCTCCGGAAAAGAGGGAAGCTCTCAAATTAAGATTGTTCGGTCTGACATCGTAATGCTCCATACCATGCTTACAAGTTGAGAGGATAGCGTCTCTATCCATTTCGAGTAAACCGTTATACTCAGGCTCGTTGTGGTAACCCAGGATGCTGTTTTCGTTGGCGGAAAAGGAAGTCACCAAGCCCATACGCTGTCGGTCTTCCGGGACATGCGCCATACCTAATCGCCGCATGTCCGCAGCATCTGCTTTCAAAGCAGGAGTGATAGTCTCAGAGTTAACTATAAGCTGTCCTTTTTGCAAAGGCTGAATTCCAGTTATTGAAGCTAAAAGCTCAGATTGCCCATTTCCGGAAACTCCAGCGATGCCGACAATTTCACCGGAACGCACGTTGAAGTTGACGTCTTTGAGCCTGTGTACTCCGGAATCATCAGTGAAGTCAAGATTCTCTACTGTTAAAACAGGATTCCCGGGCTTGGCTGGTGCTTTGTCAACACGAAGCAGAACTTTACGTCCCACCATCAATTCAGCCAGTTCTTCTCTGTTAGTATCTGCAGTTTTCAGGTGAGCAACCATTTCTCCCTGACGCATCACGGAGACGCTGTCGGTAATGGCCATAATTTCGCGTAGCTTGTGGGTGATCAAAATCACCGTTTTACCTTGTTCACGAAGCTCATTGAGAATACGAAATAAATGATCTGCTTCTTGTGGAGTCAGCACACCTGTGGGCTCATCTAGAATCAGAATGTCTGCTCCGCGATAAAGTGCTTTGAGAATTTCTACGCGCTGTTGCAGTCCGACTGGTAAAGTATTAATTACTGAATTAATACCGACTTCCAGATGATATTCTTTTTCCAGACGCTGCAGTTCAATTTCAGATGCCTCCAGAGATTTATTGAGTGAAAATCCTGTTTCAGTGCCGAGAACCACATTTTCCAAAACCGAAAAATTGTCCACCAACATAAAGTGTTGATGCACCATCCCGATCCCAGCGTCAATCGCATCGTGAGCACTCCGAATCAATATCGGTTTTTCCTTCACAGAGATTGATCCAGAATCAGCTTGATAGAAGCCGTAGAGGATACTCATCAAGGTCGATTTGCCGGCACCGTTCTCGCCGATAATTCCATGTATAGTTCCGGACTCAACTTTGAGCGAAACGTCTTTATTCGCGCAGACATTGCCAAAATTCTTATTTATCCCAGTCAGTTCTATTGCTAATTCAGACATCTTTACAGGAGTTATGATTATTTTATGCTATCTTAAGCGTCGATTGATTAAATTGAAAAAACCAATACATTTTTATAAGCGTGAAAATCTTTCCAAAATTAAATTAAAAAAACCGTCCGCATTAATTTGATTGATATAGGTCGCATTTGGTACACGATCGGTGACTTTCCACCAGTCAACTACAGTCATTCCCATTGTCAGCTCGGAATGGATTTCTACCTCTATATTAACCTGCCTACCTTCAAAAAGCTCAGGTTGGAGCAAATAAGCAATCACAGTAGGATCATGCAGAGGACCGCCGCCGGAACCGTACTTTTCGAGATCAAAGCGTTCATAAAAACTCAGCATTCCGTATGTAGCATCACCGACAGGAGTTCCAAGTGCTTTTAAAGCATCAAGCCATTTGCGCTGCATGAGTGCTTTGTGAGTAACATCCAGTGGCATGATCACCAGCGGACGTCCACATTTCATCACAGTGCTTGCTGCATGCGGATCAACGTAAACATTAAACTCAGAAGTAGGCGTAATGTTACCTCCTTCAAAATATCCTCCACCCATCAATACAATACTTTTAATTTTTGGAAGAATCTCCGGAGCTTTGACCATGGCCATTGCCACATTTGTCAACGGCGCAAGACAGCAAATATTAATTGAATTGTCTTCTGCCGCAAGCAAAGTTTCAATCGTCCAGTCCACACCATGCTGTTTTTGCAGGGAAATTGTAGGTTCTGGAAGATCTGCTCCATCCAGTCCCGTTTTTCCGTGTACATGTTCTGCTGTAACCAGAGGACGGACAAGAGGGCGTGAACAACCTGCGAATACTTTTGTGTCGGGCTTTTTAGCAAGCTCACAGAGCATTAAGGCATTACGCGAAGTTAATGCTAAAGGAACGTTTCCGGCAACAGTGACGATACCTAAAAGATCGATTTCTTCTGGTGATGCAAGTGCCAATAAAATGGCGATCGCATCGTCCTGTCCAGGATCTGTATCAATAATAATTTTATGAGAGGGCATGAAAAGATCTATTGTGAAGAATACTTTAGGATAGCGGACTTAGAAATATGGGAGATGGATGTTGGGTGATTAAATTTAATCACCCAAACCCCAAAACTACTTATTAGTGCTCGCCCATTTTGATTAGACTACTGGACGGGACACTTATTGTCGCCCATGTAGTCATGTACTTTAATTGAACCAGAAATGATTCCTTTGCGGACTTGCTCCACTTTGGATTTCATAGCACTGGTGATCAATTTTGCATTGTGCTCATCAAGAGCCCAACCCACACCATCTTCTGCTAGTCCAAGAGTTTTTACACCGGATTTCCAAGTTCCATCCTGAGCCGATTTGAATACATTATATGCAGCAACATCAACACGCTTGAGCATAGAGGTCAAAACAGAGCCTGGCTGGAGGTGGTTCTGGTTGCTGTCAACACCAATGGACATCTTGCCATTATCTGCAGCAGACTGTAACACACCAAGTCCAGTACTACCTGCAGCGGCATAAACGATATCTGCTCCACTGTCGAACATAGTCTTGGCCAGTTCTGCACCACGTGCAGGATCATTCCATGCAGCAGGAGTTGTTCCGGTCATCTTTTGAAAAACAGTAGCTCCGGAGTTGATGTACTTGACTCCCTGAACATATCCGCAGGCAAACTTGTGGATCAAAGGAATATCCATTCCACCCACGAAACCTACTTTTCCTGTTTCACTTCTCATCGCAGCTAACACACCGACCAGGAATGAGCCTTCTTGTTCTTTGAAAGCAATTCCTTGAACGTTCGGTAAGTTCAACCAGTTCACATCAATGATGCTGAATCTGGTGTTTGGAAATTCTTTTGCGACTTTCTCAACCGCAGATGCTTGACCAAATCCTACTGCGAGAATTGGATCAGAACCGCGCTTGGCAAGTTTGCGGAGGAACTGCTCACGTTGAGCTTCCTGTTGAACTTCAAACTCACGGTACTTGATTCCGGTTTCTTTACGGAACTTTTCCAGTCCGTTCCAAATCCCCTCGTTAAATGACTTGTCAAATTTACCACCCATGTCAAATACAACAGCCGGTTTGAAAGCCATTGCCTGAGAGGCGCTCCAAAGGACTACACCTGCCAGAAGAAGGGTGGAAAGCAATCTTTTCATAACATACTCCTTAACATTTTCCGAAACGTATGTCCGGAACAGTTTAAAAAAAAACCTCTCAGTGTTAGCTGTGAGGAAGCGGGACAATCCCACGATCGCCACTCTAAGAAAGTGTACGAAGTTTCTATATATATTGTATATTTACTGAAGATTCAACAGTAATTTATTATTAAAATGAAAAAAGTTAAAAAACTTCTTCCTGCAGAGCTGGCTTTAAACATGATTTTAGACTGATTATTCCATAGAATTAATATTGAAATCTTTAAGAATCAGCTAAAAAAATGATTTGCTTACAAATCCATCTCAGTCATTCCGTTTAAGCTGCGTGCGGCATTGACTGTATTTGCCATCAGCATGGCGATTGTCATGGGGCCAACACCGCCCGGAACTGGAGTGATGAAAGACGCTTTTCCTTCGACTTCCTTAAAAGCTACATCTCCAACCATACGACTGCCGGACGCTTTGCTGGGGTCATCGATTCGGTTTATACCAACGTCAATCACAACTGCACCGGGTTTGACCATGTCAGCTTTTACAAATTCAGGAATTCCGATTGCCGCCACAAGGATGTCTGCCTGTGAAGTAACCTCAGCTAAATTTGCGGTTCTAGAGTGGCAAACTGTTACTGTAGCATCCCAGCCTTTACTGGAAAGCAGGGTTGCGATTGGACGTCCGACAAGATTGCTCCGCCCCAGAACAACCGCATTTTTTCCTGAAGTTGAGATCCCACTCCGCTTGAGCATTTGCAATACCCCGAAAGGAGTACAGGAAATGAATTTAGGCTGACCCATGGCAATCAATCCTGCGTTCAACGGATGCAGGCCATCTACATCTTTGTCTGGTGAAATTGCCAAGATCACCCGAGTTTCATCGAGACCTTTTGGCAAAGGAAATTGACAGAGAATTCCGTGTACCGCAGGATCATCATTCAGACTCTGTACAAGATTTTCCAACTCTTGTTGAGTAGTGGAGGCAGGCAAGTCGTGTCCGATAGAACGAATACCGATCTCTCCGCAGGTCCTTTTTTTGTTACGCACATAGACTTCGGATGCAGGATCTTCTCCTACCAGAACGACAGCTAGACACGGTTCTATTCCATTTGATTTTAACTGATCAACTTCTTTGCGCAATTCTCCATTTATACTTGCGCCAATTTCTTTTCCAGAAATCAATTTACTCATCTCTTTTCCGTTTCATTAAATTAAAATGGGGTTACAAATATTTCACTCTTCCTGTATGATTAATGCCAAACTAATTTGAAAAAATCTTATGGAAATTTACAAAACTATTGACGCTCTTCACCTGAAATTGGGGTGTAAGATTCAAGAATTTGAAGGAGGAGCAGGTTTACCGACAAGTTATTCTGACAGATTAGCTGAAGAAATCAATCTACTCTTGCACGGTTGTGGATTATTTGATCTTAAATCCTCTTGGCTGATCGCTTTAAAAGGTGCAGAAGCAGGCACTTTTTTGCAGGGTATGGTGACAAGTGATGTTCTGAAACTGGAAATCGGACAAATGCAATCCAGTTTGATTTGTGCTAACAAAGGCAAAATTCTGCATCATCTGGAAATTATTCGGAGTCTTGAAAATGAATGGATTGTAAGCTGTGATCCAGGAGAGGGAAGAGCAGTAGGGACGATTCTTGATAATTTTCATGTCCGTGAAGAACTGGAGATGCGTTTACTTAATTCCGGAGAAATGCTGCGTATAGACTTGATAGGTCCGGATGCTGAAAAAAATCTTGTGAAATTGGGTTATTCTCCGCAAAAAGCTGATTGGAAATTTGAGGGTGGGTCTGTCTATTCCGTAAAGTTAAAATTGGGAAAGTTGCCGCGTTGGATAAATCTGCTTGATATAAACGTCATGGCTGATTTTATCAAACTTATGCTGAAAAGAGATAACGTTGACTTGACAGGACTGGAAGCTTTTGACGAAATACGTATCTTAGAGGGAATTCCGCGTTTTGGCGTTGATTACAGTACAGATAATTTTCCTCAGGAAGCTGGACTTGCTGACCACATTTCTTTCAAAAAAGGTTGTTACATTGGTCAGGAACCTCACGCCAGGATGTATCATCGTGGTCATCCGAACTGGATCTCGGTCTGGTTGAAACTTCCGGAAGAGTCTGAAGCAAGTTCTGGAGATGCTCTTTTTCACGATGGAAAAGAAATTGGAAAAATCACCAGTTTAACAGGTATTTCGGCAAGAGGATTAATACGAGGAATTGCCATGATTAGGCATGAGTTAACTCAGGAAAAAAATCTGTTTGCTTTAGCAGTTGACTCTCAGCCAATTATTCAACACGAAGCTCTATCTAACACAATTGTCTAAAAACCACTGCATGCCGAATTTTGCCTCACTTCCTATCCTTCCAGTCCCTATGGGCTGTTTCACTGGAATTATGCTGGTACTGTCACTTTGTATTTTCAGCTACTTTCAGTTTTAATGAATTACTGGATGAAGCGGAAAACTCTATCGTAATAAAAGTAACGGTTAAGTGAGATGTTACTGGAAAGTCCGTAATAATAATCATCTTCAGCAGTACGGTAGGTTTTACGGCGGATACTCCATTTTCGTCCTGAAGCATCCATTTTCAGTTGAGAAACTCCGAAGTCAAGGTTCGCCCGTAGATCCGATTTGTTGAGGTAAAGAACTGCTGGTGCAAACTCACCACGTTTCGAGGCAGAAATAACCTTGATCGTATCTCCTTCAAAACGTAGTTCATAACTTACCAGACGCGGCGGTTGCCAAGTTGCTAAAGCTACTCTGTCGCTGATTAAAACAGGACGGTGATCCAAAACATTTTGTGGAGTTTTGCGGTAATTGTCAGTTATTTTTCCACTCACTTCAAGGGGTGAAAGTTGCCTGAAATTTACAAATTTTTTGAACTCATTGCGTACATATCCAAGGGACGATTTTCGTTTGATTTTTAGCCCAATTGTGTTGATTGTATATTCCGCCAGCTGTTTTGCTTGTGTGCGGTAGACAACGTCTTCAAGAAAGAATATTCCGGTTTCACTTGAAATATTTCCGCTTAATATTTTCCCGCTTGGAGTGTTGAACCTGACTTGCAGAATCATTTCTTCTGCAAGACGAACATTGGAAAGTAAGCGGTCAAATTCCAATTCAACCTTACCTGTTATCAATAAATGCCACCACTGGCGCATTTCTTCACGGGCTTGACTGAGTTGTGGATTTTGAATTAAGGCTGCTTCTAATCTGCGGTAGGCTTTGTGGTATTCCTTTTGTTGCAGATACTGCTGATAAGCTTCAAAATTCTCCTGAGCAACATGCACATTCATTCGTTTGAGTGCTGCTGAAATATCTTCGTCATCAGGATTTTCAACTGTAGAAATGCGATACTCAATCGCAGCTTCTGCCCAGCGTTCTTGCTTTTCCAGTTCCAGACCTTGATCATAATGAAATGAACATCCGGCCATGAGCCATGTAATCAAAAACAGTAAAATTCTTTTGCTAGGTGATAAGCGGCAACAGCTCATGATTTTACGTTCATTGGATAATTCGGGGCTTCCTCGGTAATGAAAATATCGTGAGCGTGACTTTCCTGCAAACCTGCGGCAGTAATTTTTACAAAACGTGGTTCCGTACGTAATGCTTCAATGCTGGCGGAACCTGTGTAACCCATCCCAGCGCGCAGTCCTCCAACAAACTGATAGATTGATTCTGAGAGATGTCCTTTGTAAGGAACACGTCCCTCAATACCTTCAGGTACAAATTTTACGTCTTCCTCAATATGACTTTGGAAATATCGATCCTTGCTGCCTTCTTTCATAGCACCTAATGAACCCATACCGCGATAAATTTTATAACGCCGGCCTTGATAAAGTACTACCTGTCCAGGAGATTCAGTAGTTCCTGCGAACAAGCTGCCTATCATTACAGTGTGTGCTCCGGCAGCGAGGGCTTTGACGATGTCTCCGGAATATTTTATACCTCCATCAGCAATTATAGGAATGTCGGTTTTACGCAATGCGTGAGAAACCTTGTCAATGGCAGTCATTTGCGGAACACCGATACCGGCCACAATACGTGTTGTACAGATCGAACCTGGGCCGATCCCTACTTTAACGGCATTTACTCCGGACTTTACTAAAGCCTCTGCGGCTTCTCCTGTAGCAATATTCCCGCCTATTATCTGCAGGTCAGCAAAAGTAGAACGCAGTTTGCTGATACTGTCCAGCACTCCCTGAGAGTGTCCGTGAGCAGTATCGAGCACCACTACATCAACTCCAGCATCAATCAATATTTCTGCACGTGATAATAAATCAGTTGAAGTACCAAGAGCTGCGCCTACTCTGAGACGACCCTGTTCATCTTTGTTGGAATCGGGATACTTTCTGGCTTTTTCAATATCTTTGATAGTTATCAGACCAACAAGTTCATAATCTGCGGATACAACAAGCAGTTTTTCAATCCGATGTTTATGAAGTAGACGCTTGGCCTCATCCATTTCAATACCGGGAGAGACTGTTATCAGCCGCTCACGACCTCCTGTCATTAAAGCAGCAACAGGCTGGTCATAATTAGTTTCAAAACGTAAATCACGATTGGTCAAGATACCGACTAATTCATTTCCCTTTTTGACAGGCACTCCTGAAATACGGTATTGTTTCATCAAGTTCAGCGCATTCCGCAGCGGTTCCTCTGGTTCGACTGTAATTGGATCTGAGATCATTCCGCTTTCTGAACGCTTGACCAAGTTAACCTGTGTAGCCTGCTCTTCCGCGTTCATGTTTTTATGAATGATTCCGAGTCCACCTTCCTGAGCCATACAGATTGCAGTTTTATGTTCTGTTACTGTGTCCATGGCTGCACTTAAAAAAGGGATATTGCAGTCCAGAGTCTGGGTAATTCTGCTTTTTACAGATACTTCGGAGGGTAGTACTTTTGAGTGTCCGGGAAGGAGAAGGACATCGTCAAATGTGTAACTATCTTCGATACGGTCTTTTAACATTTTTACTATTTCAGTGAGTCAAATCATCAAAATTTATTGACATCAAGAATCATGCATTTCTCGCTTAAAGTCAAGTTGTTTGCCGGAAACAAAAGTAGTGATTTTCGAAAAAACATACTAAAAAATATGCGAATTATGTCTTTTGACTTGTTCTCAAAATTGGATTCAGCTAGTATCTGCCAATCCACACATGTTGTGGTTTTTTAACCTGTAGACTGAAAATATTTTATGATAAAAAAACATTTATGGATTTTAGTCATGCTGCTCATCGTTTTTGGCTTTCAGAACAGCGCCAGTGCTGTCAGCTGCAAAGACTTGAATACTAAGGATAAAATCAATAATTTTTTGAATAATTCGAATAAATCAAGTCCACTTTTACAAAAAAACATTAGTGTTACACTGATTTTGGATGCTTGCGATGGTAAGCAGTGCAAGTCTAAAAATAAACGTTCCGCTCAGAAAGAAACACTGCATATTATAAAACTTGATAACAAACGACGTATTTATGCAGAGAAAGGTCCTAATGCTCCTCGTTGTGTGATCCAAAGGGGAGGACGGAGATTTGTCTGCTCCAGCTGCGGAGTAGTTTCCAATGAAAGCTGTCGAAGTTTTCCTTCAGACGGCAGTACGATTTTTCCCGGAACAAACATTGATACCGCGGATTTTACTTTAACTGCTGGAACAGAAAATGAAATGAGTTGTTCAAAACTGAAAAATCCAAAATTTTTCAAAATAGAAACTCTAATCAAAAATGATTCAGCTGAAAACGGTCAATCATACGACAGAGTTATGAGTTATTACGATAAGGAAAAAGGAGTACCGATAATGATGAATTTTTTTGCGGATAAAGTGCTCCGTAAAGTTTATCGTTTCTTTCCGAAATATTATGTAAAAGTTGACGGACAATGGTTTTCAACGGTGATGCGTGTACGTACAACATTAGGCAAAGAGAAAAAATTCATTTTTGAAACACTGACTAATGTCGACAAAAAAAATGGAAAACTAAAACTGTATCTAGATATATCAGACGATCCTGAACTCAAAAATGTACCTCCTGAATCGCTGTTCAGCACAGACTGAATATTCACAAACCGGTTCGCCGGAGGTTGCATTGCCTACCAACTTGCTTGCAAAACAACTCTTGCTTGTCTTGTTGTTGGTAATTCTGTTGAGCCTTTCCTTCATCTTTATTGCCTCTCCTGGATATTCCCAGGAGACCAGTGAAGCGAAACTCCAAGCAAGTCTTGAAGAAGATCCTTTAGCAGAACCTGATGCAGATCTAGGCCTTGAAGAAGACCCCCTCGGAGAGTCTGATGTAGATCTAGGCCTTGAAGAAGACCCCCTCGGAGTGTCTGATGCAGATCTAGGGCTGGAAGAAGACCCACTTGCAGAGTCTGATGCAGATCTTGACCTTGAAGAAGACCCACTTGCAGAGTCTGATGCAGATCTTGACCTTGAAGAAGCCCCCCTCGGAGAGTCTGATGCAGATCTAGGCCTTGAAGAAGATCCCCTCGGAGGGTCTGATGCAGATCTTGGCCTTGAAGAAGATCCTTTCGCAGATTCGGACTCTGAGCTGGGACTTGAAGAAGATCCGTTAGCAGGAGAATCAATAAATCAGGAGACGGTTGAAGAACTGTCAGTCGAAGAGGAAGAAGAGATTTTCCCGCCTAGAGTTGATTTCAGTCATGAAGTAAAAACAATTATAGGCGGGAGTGAAACGAAGGGATTGTCAGTTTTAGAACCTTTGCTGAGTGAAATCAAAGAACTGCGTCTTGTTACCACATACGATCAATCTGTGAAGGTACAAACTTCTCCCCGGATGTACAATTATTTCCGGCTTTCCATCAGTTTTTCGCAAAACTATGAAATGGAGAAAAAACGCATGTTTGACGGATTTGCCAGCCTACGTGAAATTTATTCTAATTACCGTGTGGGTTCTCATCAACTGCGTTACGGAACACAGATTTTTGGTCTTGGTAAAGTGGATTTAGATAAAGTGATTGATGTGTTGCATATGAGTAATATTAAGGGACTTTATACTTTTGATCCTGATGACTCCAAAGATGCGATTCCTTCAATCAGATATAATTGGTTCCAAGGTGAACACACTGCGACTTTATATATGTCTCCAATTGGGCAACAGACATTTGGGATGAGGTTCACCGAATTCAGGGAAGAGGTGGAAAGTACTGAAGAAGAAGAGGAAGAGGAAGGGAATGTTTCATTTCTAAGGGATTATTATGGTTTGCAATATCAATGGACTGGTGATATTTTGGATGCAAGATTCGGCCTGTTCCACTGGTTTGATTCAAATCCGTATATAAAATTTGAATATCAGCGAGTTGCGGACAATAGTACGACGACTCTGCAGGGCTCATTTGAGAATATGCTCTCTAATTATGACGAGCACGAAACTCGCTCAGATTTCTTAACTTTGGAGTTAGATGCCATTTATAATGATATGGTATGGAAATTGGAATCAGGTTTATTTAAGAATAGAAATTTGTATTCCTATGAAATTTCGGAGGGAAAAGACATTCGCCTTTCAACTGTAAGGACACCTCATTTTGCGTTTGCGACTTCTTTTGAGAGGACATTCAAGTATTTTTATTGGCTGATGATTTATTCACATCGTAAGTCGTATGACGTGCCTGCAGACTCACAAATTTTTCTTTATGAAAATGAGTCTACTCTGATTGGCCGTATAAGGGACGTGGTACGCAATCAAGTTTCTGGAGTAGCGGTTTTGAAAACACCAGACAATTCTTTGCGTATAACACTGCTGAACTATCAGACTTGGCCTTTCGTACAGCGTGGTTTTGCATCCATCTTTACCTGGGAGCGTTATAAGGAGGATATGGAACTTGAACTTAAATTTTTTCGTTTGGAAACAGAAAAACAAAAAATGTTAGAAAACAAAATTAAGACAAATCAGATATTTTTGACATACATCCAAAAATTTTCAGCAAACTGAAAATAGCATGTTCGTCAGCTTTATCAAGCAAGTAAATCAGTTTCCCAAATTGATTCTCTTAGTCATTCTTGCCCTCAGCGCATTCTTTTTTGTGCAGGCCAGGGATGGGCTATTTGACCCAGACAGTGGAAAATTGCGTATTAACAGCACAGTTGAACCTTTCATTGAGCGTGATTCAGGTGCCTACCAGCTATTCCTGGACACCAGAGAGGCCTTCGGCAGTGAAGAAGTGGTCGTGATTGCACTTCACAATACAGAAAAAGAACCTGTAGGTCTCGATTATCTGCGGACACTTTCTCACCTGAAATCAGATATTGAATCAAAAGTTCCAGGGGTTAGCAAAGTGCTTAGCATGCTGGATATTCCTCAAGCTTCAGGAAAATGCGCAGGTAAATCATATTTTCATAAAATGGGAATTGGTTCTGTTTGTCTTTCTGTTTTGGAAAAATATGAGCATGAAATTTCCTGCCTGAATAATTCTTCCTCTGAAAATATATCAGCAGTTGACGCAATAGTCCTACTTAAGTTGAAGAGAATTATAAGTAATAAAAGTGAGAAAAATCTGGAAGAAAGTCTCGAGGAAAATCTCGAAGAAGGAATTGAAGATGATCTGGAAGAAAGTCCTGAAGAGAATTTGGAGGAAAGTCTAGAAGGGGGTCTAGATGAAAACTTAGAAGAAAATATGGACGAAAATGTAACCGAATCCGGAGATACATTGACTGGAACGGATACTTCGGAAGATTCATCACTGGACTGTACCTTAGAAAAATCCGGTTCAAGTCCGCAAAAATTACATGCTGACGCTGAGGAAAAAATTAGTAAAATTGTCAGTAGTTTAAAAAATCACCCACTTTTTCAAGGAGATGTTCTCTCCAAAGATTTGAGCACTGCCGCACTGATTATCACATTCAATCCAGAATCAAAGCCTGAAACAGATGACACCCAGAAAATAATTAAGCAACTGCTAGTCAAGCATCAACAGAATCCGGACATTTCTGAAACTCTTCGTATTGCTTATGCAGGCCAACCTCGCCAAATAAACAAGGCCAGTCGTTTGATACGACAGGATATGCAGCGCATTCTTCCAATGAGTTTGCTCTTGATTATAATCGTGCTTTTAATAGCATTCCGAAGTTTTAAGGCGGTCTTTGTACCGTTGTCAGTCGTCTTATTCGGAATTCTCTGGACAGCCGGAATCATCGGTTGGGTTGGTGACGAACTTAATCTTGTCACCATGGCCTGCGCCCCGATCATTGTTTGTGTAGGCAGCGCTTATGTGATCAAGTTTCTCAATCAATATCAGACTGAAGCACTGGAAATGAAAGAAGAAAGGAGTGCCGCTGAACCACCAGCATCAATTCCGCAAGTCATAAGTGCGACCTTACATTCAGTAACCGTTCCTGTTACAGTTACAGCCGTTACAACTGTCGCCGGATTTATCGCACTTGTAGTCAGTCCAATTCCCGCTGTTCAGCAGTTAGGATTATATTCAAGCGTAGGTATTATTTTTATTAATTTATTTACACTTACCCTCGCACCAGCTTTACTGCATTATATCCATATGCCGGATATAGCATCGAGCAAAGAAGAAAGAGGTTTGCTCAATCGTTTTTTACAGATCATTGTAGAATGGCTCAGACTTCACTCCAAACGATTAATCTGGGTTTGGCTTTTAATTGCGGGCTTTGCGGCATTTGGTATGCTAAGCCTCAGCATCAACAGTTCCACCAAAACTTTTCCGGAAGAGAGTCAATTAGTACAAGATTTGAAGTTGATTGAAAATGAATTGTCCGGAACAGACACTTTGCGTTTATTATTCAGAGCGGAAACAGGCATTGATAGTCAGTATTCTTCTGCAAACAATCCTTTGAAAACCGCAAAAACTATTTATGGATTGAAAGAGCTTCAGGACTGGATGTTTCAGATAAACGGGGCTACAGAAATTGATAATATAAAAGGACTTAGAATTGATAAATTACATTCTCCGGTTGATGTCTTGGAGCATTACCGTATGGGACTTGAAAAATTAACTGACGCAGAAGTAGTTCAGTTTTTTGAAAAAACCAGTGAAAAGGGGCCAAGGTTCTTAAGTACTGCAGAAGATGTTCTTCAAGTAACAATTAGAATGCGCAGCAGTGGATCAACAGCATTTCTCGAACTCAGGGACTTGCTGCTGTTAAAGGTGCCAGAATTATTACCGCATCTAAAATTTAATTATACGGGAGGAGGAGTGCTCTCCAGCGAATCTGCAAACAACATTGCTCAGGGGCAGATAAACAGCGTGTTTCTAGCATTGATCATAGTATTTGTCATTCTGTCGCTACTTTTCCTTTCCTGGAAGATGGGTGTAATTGCCTTGTTTCCGAATGTAATTACAATCCTCATATTTTTTGGTTCACTAGGTTGGCTCGACATCCCAATCGGAGTCACGATTTCAGTAATTGCAGCTATTGCCCTTGGGATTGGTGTGGACGATACAATCCATTTTTTAAGTCACTACAATGAAAAAGCCAAAAAATTACGTAATAAACGGGAGGCATCATTAAAAACTTTACCGCTTGTTGCACGACCGATGATGTTTTCAACTATAGCACTGTCAGCGGGATTTATCCTTTTTGCACAGTCTGAGATGGAATCTCAGGTAATGTTTGGTACTTTCACCGCCCTTACGTTGTTGGTGTGTCTCGCAATTGACATGACTTTTTTGCCCTCGGTTGTCATGGAAACAGGCTTGATAACTGTCTGGGATTACGTTGGACTTAAATTTGATGAAGAATTTATACAAGGAATTGACCTCTTTCAGAACATGACTGTCAGAGAAGCAAAAATAGCAAGTTTGATGGCCTACCCTGAAGACCTTAAACATGGTGAGTTGCTCTTTTCACAGGGAGATTTAGGTCATGAAATGTATGTAATCCTTGAAGGATCTATTTCCATCTTTCTTGAAAATAACGGAAAACGTACAGATCTGGTCCGCTTGGAAAAAGGTAATACATTTGGTGAAATGGGGCTTTTCAGAAAAGCGGAGCGTAGCGCCAGTGCAGAAGCTGCTGAAAAAACACGGCTTTTGGTTATTAACCGTGACTGTCTCGATCCGCTTAAAAAACGTAATCCAAAAATTGCCGCAAAACTGTTTATAAATTTGGCCAACCGGCTTCAATCTTCACTGAAGGACACAGATCAGCGTATCCTTGAGCAAAAGGACTTTAACCTCACTAGCCTGGAGGAAAAATTAAACGATGATGAAAAATTAACAGAACAGGAGGTTTCCATAAAGCCTGAAGAACTTTGGGAAAATCTAGGGCCAAAATGGCGTCATAAATTACAATCGTTTAGTGAAATACATAAAGTTCTCAGTGGAAAAAGATTGTCAAATATTAAAAATGATAAGGGTGACTTCCTTTTCATTACATCCGGAACAGTAGAAATTGAGTCAATAGTATCACCAAAAAGCGATACGTTTTCTGTGGGTTATTGCTGGACGAGGAAAGATTTTGATTTAATTGGAGAATTTGCACTTTGTACAGGAAAAGAAACGGCTACTGCTAGGGCAATCGCACGGCAGGATTCAACATTGCTGCTGTTTAAAGAAACTCAACTATTGGCTTTGGCAAAGCAGGAATCACGTCTTGCTGCGCAATTCCTTGAAGACGTTGTTTGTTTACTTTCAGATCAGCTCTCGATTGCGGACCAACGTCTCCAGAACCATTAAATATCTTGATAGTGCATTTAAACCTTTGTAAACAATGTTACTAGATAGCGTTTAAGCATCTTAACTCTAATATATGTCTGATATTCTGTGCGTGTTTTAAGTAAGCTAAAACTCATTCATTTTTGGAGTGAGTGTGCAGCTTAAATCATCCATCAAAATTCTTGTTGTGGATGAATTTACTGCGTCCCGGAAAGCATTGGTTTATACCCTTGAACAGTTAGGGTATGAAAATATGGAAGAGGTGCCTGATGGTTACTCTGCGTTGGTAAGACTTAAATCAGCTCTTTTTGATCTTGTGATTACAGACTGGGAAATGTCAAAAATGAGAGGCCTGCAACTACTTCGTGAAATCCGTGCAGATCAGGTGCTAAAACATATCCCTGTACTAATGGTGACAGAAGATACTAATCTGGAAAACATTGTCGATGCAGTAAAAGCAGGTTTGAATGCCTATGTAATCAAACCTGTTGACTTAACAAGCTTTTCTGTAAAAATGAAGAATATATTTTAGTAAACTTTAACTAATCTTCTTGTTTTTATAATTAAGATGTAAGTCGACGTATTATACTTTTAGGTTAGTTGATTAATAATACTTAACATATTAAAATAATAAACTATTCCTGATGTCTTTTCTATAACTACCTGAGGTCATAAATAGTGCACCATTTAATAAAAACTTTTAATGAAGTAATATTTCTTCGCGCTTTTTTAAAAAAAACAGACCCGTCAGTTTTTG
>Ga0233426_10000232_pt1 | contig 63257 bp, 56 predicted proteins | sample SI_118_April2016_6_FD_179875 | JGI IMG/M metagenome (GOLD analysis project Ga0233426, IMG submission 179875) | Seawater microbial communities from Saanich Inlet, British Columbia, Canada - SI_118_April2016_10_MG | ecosystem: Environmental > Aquatic > Marine > Inlet | place: Canada: British... | reverse complement strand
TATTGCGTTTATTGCGTTTATTGCGTTTATTGCGTTTATTGCCATAGGTTTGTCTTGCTTATAAGTTACCCCAAACCAATTATCATTTATCGGAATTATTCGAACAGTCATCTGTACACCTACTATCACATCTCTTACCGTACTTGGGATATAACACTCAGCAGTAGGATTATTAGCATTTAGCTTCATAAAATTATGTAATCCTTTCTCTATTTGCTCAAAAATTTCTGGATGCAATCCCCAATAGTTCATAGATACGCTTGCATTTCTATCTAAAGTGCCGAAAGGTTCTTCTGTTCCAATAGTGAAATTTACTATTCCTTTTTGCACTGCCATTTTAGTGCGTTTTATCACCACAATAAGATTACTTTCGGCATCCACCTCACACACTCCCCTATTTACTGTTTCACGATTAGATAGTGTATTATGTATGAGTCTATAATTTTCTGTCGTTTTTGTAAGTGACAAGAGTGGAAATGACAATTGAGTGAATCTGACCAAAAAAATGTGAGTAATGATCAAGCTATGGACATAAAAACAGATGATATTGTTAATGTGCTGTGTATGAAGTGGGGTAGCAAATATCCGGCAGATTATGTTAATACGCTTTACTCAATGGTGGCGCGAAATTTGCGAAGGCCGTTTCGTTTTGTTTGTCTAACAGAGGATGCTGTTGGCCTTAGGACAGAAGTAGAAGCTTTTCCGTTACCAGAATTATCTGTAAACCTTGGTGGTCCTGAGCGTGGTTGGAACAAATTAGCAGTGTTTTCTGAAAAACTTTATGACCTAAAGGGAAAGGTACTTTGTCTTGATCTTGATCTTATTATCACGGGCAGCCTTGACGATCTTTTTGATTATCCTGGAGACGTAATGATCATCAAAGATTGGATTAAGAAGGATGGAACAGGAAATTCTTCTGTATACCGATTTGAGATTGGTGCTCACCCTGAAGTATTGGCTGAATTTGAGGAATCCTTCGAGTCTATTAAGCAGCGTTATCGCAATGAGCAAGAATATCTGTCCGCCAAGCTGATGGAGAAAAATGCTTTAGTGTACTGGCCTGAACATTGGTGTCGCAGTTTTAAGCGTCATTGTATAAAGCCTTTATCTTTTTTTCTTACAAGAGAGACTGAAATTCCTACTGATGCACGAATAATTGTCTTTCACGGCGCGCCGGATCCCCATGAAGCGATTGTTGGGGTAAGTGGCAAGTGGTATCGACACTTCAAGCCTGCCAGTTGGATCACCGAGTACTGGCGTTAAGGCTCTTGTTTATAGTTCTTTATATGCATGGTGACAATTGGATTTTGGTACCCAAGTGACTATTTTCATCTCGACCAATTTGACGAGTCATCATAGATGGATGTGATGTTTATCTCTAAACGTGGTTCTATGTACCGCTATTTTAGCTGTTTAACAAGACAGCTTTCATTGGATACAAAGGTTTTCGACTTTTCTTTTCGTCCTTTTATTATTCAGGGAAGACTACACCTTAGTAGAACAGAAATTGACGAAGGGATTCGCTTCCACCTTAAAAGGAAGCGATCTAAGCACTATTTTCCTCAGATAGTTTGGCGATTTTTAGAAACCTATTACCGATTTAAATACCGGTATTTTTTTAGGCGTTTTGAACGACTCGCAGATCAGTATCACCCTAAGTGTATTGCTATTTTTAATGGCCACAGATTACCAGAACAGGCGGTAAAAAATATGGCTATACAGAAATCTATTCCAGTAGTGCATTTTGAAAACGGTTTGTTACCCAACACTACTACGTTTGATCTAAGTGGTGTTAATGACGCTAACAGTGTGCCTAGAACAAATGCTTTTTACCAAGAGTATTGTTTAAGTGGAGCGTCACAGAAATTTATAGACAAAATATTGGTTCAACGTAAGTTCCATCGCGCTAAAGTATCCCATGCACACAAAGACGACTTTCATCGGCCTTTGCCTGAACGATTTATATTTGTGCCTTTTCAAGTTCTTTTTGATAGTCAGGTATTAATTAATTCACCACGCTTAAAAAGCATGCGGAAATTGTATGACTGGATAAACTTTGTGGCGTCTAAATGTACAGATGCTAAGTTACAGTTTGTGATTAAAGAGCATCCATCAGATCCTCATCGCTATGACGACCTGTACTATGCACATTCACGAATAATGTTTAGTAATAAAGATACGATGGAGTTAATTAAATCCGCAGAAGCTGTAGTGACTATCAATTCAAGTGTTGGACTGGAGTCACTTTTGTTAAATAAGCGTGTTTTTGTGCTTGGCAACGCTTGTTATGCCATCGATGGCATAACTAAACCAATAATGGCTAGAGATCAGCTGGCTCAGGAAATTAATCGACTTTCTAGTTGGTACGTAAATAAAGAGTTAATTGAGAAATACATTGATTATTTAGCTAACGTCTACTGTGTTCCTCAGTCATGGCGTGAACCCAACGAGATTCATATAAGTGCCTTGGAGAAGCGATTTACGGCGGTTATAACTGAGTAGTTAAAAGAGTAGTTAAAAGAGCAAGCAAAGCTGTGTCTCTGTGCTTATTCATAGCCATACTAATTAGCCTTATATTGCGATATGGTTTTTGTTGGTGCAGAAATAAAGCGTTCATAGCTATACCGCACTAGACTATTTTTCAGTTATATTAATGCTTTAGACACCGTTAAAGCGTATTCTTTAAATAAGAATATAATCATCGTTATTCCTAGGAGCGTAAATAAATCCTAATGTTTAGAGCTCTATACACTGTAATTTTTTATCTACTAGTGCCGTTCATTATCCTAAGGTTACTTTGGCGCGCGTTGAAATCCCCTGGTTATGCAAAACGTTGGTCAGAGCGCTTCGGTTTTGTGCGGATGGCCAAGGAGTCACCAAATGTAATTTGGATTCATGCGGTTTCGGTAGGTGAAACTTTAGCGGCTGTACCTTTAATCAATACCTTAAAACACAGCTACCCTAGACATCGAATTTTAATAACCTGTATGACACCAACCGGCTCAGAGCAGGTGCGCAGAATTTTTTCAGATACAGTGGATCACTGCTATATTCCTTACGATATACCTGATGCTGTGATACGTTTTTTGAAGCGAATTAAGCCGCAGGTATTGATAATTATGGAAACAGAGCTGTGGCCAAATACTATAGCTTCCTGTCGTGCCCGCGGCATACCAGTGGTTTTAGCAAATGGGCGACTGTCTGAAAAATCTTTTCAAGCTTACCGGCGTGTCAAGTATCTAGTCCGCCCAATGATGAATCAACTATCTTTTGTAGTTGCGCAATATAAACAGGATGCAGATAGATTTCTTACGTTGGGAGTGGCTGAAGGTGCCCTATCTATTGCGGGAAATATTAAATTTGATCTCACTCTTGATGAACTAACAAGAGTGAAAGCTAAGGAATTGTCAGAAGTTTGGCGGGGCGTCAACCAACGACCTATATTTTTGGCAGCTAGCACCCATAAAGGAGAAGACCAGATAGTCTTGGCGGCTTTTCAACAAATAAAAGTTCTATTTGAATCAGCATTACTGGTGATTGTTCCTCGTCATCCCGAACGGTTTGATGAGGTTGCTGCGCTCTGTAATGACACCAAGCTTAATTTAGTACGCCGTAGTCAAGGGGCATCAGTTGCCGATGCGGATATTCTTTTGGGTGATACTATGGGCGAGTTAATGGTATTTTTTGGTGCTTGCGATGTGGCATTTGTAGGCGGTAGCTTAGTTCCCACCGGGGGACACAATATTATCGAGCCTGCGGCTTGGGGTGTACCTATTTTGACGGGCCCCCATTTGTTCAATTTTGCACAAGCCTCTACGTTATTGATTGAAAGCGGCGGTCTCATAGTGTGCGAAGGTAGTGGCAGCCTAGCGCATCAATTCACTAGGCTACTACAGGACCATACTAGCCGACGTTATGCCAGCGATGCAGCACGTCGGGTGGCGGAGTCTAATCGTGGGGCTTTAAATCAATTATTAAAAACTATAAAGCCACTTATTTAGCCACTGTTAGGCTTGGGTCCAGCCACGCATCTAACTGGTAGATGTCATCTGGCGAAAGTTGACCTGCAACTTCTTTAAGGCGCATCATCGCTAGAATATAGTCGTACCGAGCATTGGCGTAATTACGTTTTGCCTGAAAAACTGTTCGTTGTGCTGCCAATACATCAACAATATTTCGGGTACCTACTTCATAACCTGCTTGAGTAGCTCCTAGAGCACTATTGGCAGAAGTGATAGCTTGCTTGCGGGCTTTAACTCGCGCTGCATTCGTCAAAACTAACTGATGAAGCCCTCGAGAAGACTGGGCTGTGTTCCGCTTTGTTGCTTCGTAGTTTTCATCAGCTGCGACGGCTTGCTGTTTATATTGCCGACGACCTGCATTAATACCGCTTGACCATAATGGCATTGATAAGTTGATACTGAAACTGTGACCATCACCTTTTGCAAAGGTATTTGCCAAAGCATCTCCCTCCTGGAGATAGGCGATGGTTGTTCCATCAGAATCGCTGTTGGAGTAATCGGCTCTGAAAGTGACAGTCGGGTAGAGTTCTGCTGTGGCTGCTTTTGCTTGGTTGTAACTGGCATCTTTACCTAGTTTTGCTACTTTCAACTGAAAATTGTTCCGCACTGCAAAATTCACCCAATCATCACTAGCTAGTGGCTCTGGATTGACTGCTACAAACGAATCTTTCAAGCCAGCAAGGACTTTATGGTTTTTTCCAGTAAGTACCTGTAAGCCGTCAAAGGCAACATTCAAAGCACCTCTAGCCTCTAGAGTGTTTACAGCGGAGTCATCAAATACTGCCTGTGCCTCATGAACATCAGTAATTGGTAGGAGGCCTACTTCAAAGCGCTCTTTGGTCTGCTCGAGCTGACGCTGAATAGCACGTTGCTCAGCTTTGCGTGTTTCGTTGTTATCGAAGGCTCGTAAGGCATCTAAATAGGCAGAGCTGACCCGCAATATCAATGACTGCTGGTCAGCTGCAAACTGCGCACTGGCGCTTTTGCTAAGGGCCTTGCCGCGTTGAAATTGATACCAAGCGGGCATATCAAATAACGGTTGGCGTAGAGACACACCATAGCTGGTTTGGCTAGAATCAGAGAAGGTCTTGCTTAATGCGGGTTGACCGCCAAAATAGATCCTCGCCGACTCTGAGTCTTGTTCAGATTCAGTATAGCTTCCGGTTGCGCTAACTACCGGCAATAAATATGCTCGACTGATATTTTCACTTTCTTTACCGGCATTGAAACTTGCCCGAGCCGCGCGAAGCACAGGATCATTGAGTAGTGCACTTTGATAAATATCACCTAGCGTTTCAGCAGCAGCTATTGGCGCAAGTAATACCGCGATACAAGCTGTGAAAATTCCGTTTCTTACCATTAACATAGTTTCTCCAATATTTATAATATTCATCGATTTGAGTGCTAGTTGCCCAAGCATATCACTTTTGCTCTGCGTTAAGCATCTAACAACGCTTTGGTACTCGCAGCGGATGACAGATATTTTTATTTCGATTACTTTTTCTGTTGCTTTATTTCCCAATACCATCCTAATGTTGATGGCGTTAACCTAATTTAGCACAACATACGTAAGCAAAAGCATCACGTATCTATATCGCCCTAATTGTAGCCTTGATAGGTTTGCCTGTCTTGTATGTTTTTATGGCCAGAGCGCGTTTGTCAGCCCGCATGCTCGTAGCGTCTAGCAAAACAATGAGTCATTTTGGAATATTTGGCGTAGTGAATTTGCTGTGGACTAAGTGATAATTGAATTTTCGAAACTAAAGAAGAGCTTTTATGCCACGTGATAAGCATAAGTTTAATCGAGGTGACGTGCGTGTCATCACATCGGAGATAGCCTACCAAGGTTTCTTCCAACTACGTCGTGTCAGTCTATGTCATCGTCTTTTTGGTGGTGGTTGGAGTCAGCCTTTACAACGAGAAATTTTTCAGCGTGGTGAGGCCGTGGGTGTGCTTTTATATGACCCGCAGAATCAGCTAATAGGCCTAGTTGAACAATTTCGAATCGGTGCCTTAAACGAACCTTTGGGGCCTTGGCAGTTCGAAGTTGTGGCAGGTATGCTCGAACCCGGTGAAATGCCTGCTGATGTCGCTCATCGAGAGGTGCAGGAAGAAGCCGGTTTGTCTGTGGATAAATTGATTCCTATTTGTGATTACCTCGTCAGTGCCGGTGGTACTGATGAAAAAATGCATATGTTTTGCGGCTTAGTTGACTTAACAGATAAACAGGGCCTCTTTGGTTTGGATAGCGAAAGCGAAGATATAGCACTGCATGTTTGGTCTTATCAGGACGTTTTAGAGGCCCGGTCCGCGGGACGTCTTAACAGTGCTGCGGTGACTATTGCTCTGCAGTGGTTAGAACTCAGTCACAAAACGTTGTAGGAAAATTTTCTAGGTGTTGATAGGCTTACAGCCATACATAGGAAGGAAAGCTTAAAGGTGTCATTTTTTCAAAAAGATAAACATCATTTAGATTTAGCCCGGTTACACAAAGAGTGTGAGCATAACTACAGGCGCTTTTTAAAAGTGCCCATCGATACTTGTCAGATGGGTGCTTCAGTAGAAGTTATGGTTGGCAAAAATGCCAGTAGTTTGGTGTATCTCGAGGTTACTGAGGTGACTAAATATACTAGTACTCTGTCGATGAGTGCCAAGGGTTTGGGTCCACAATGGCTTCCACCTATCAATATTAAAGCACGAATATATCGAGATGCTAAGATGGTTGAGATAATTGAGTGGTGCTCTGATCGCACTATTCCATGGGAGTTATCTGAACGCAAAGGGATTCAAGCACGTGATGAAAAATGGCAGTGGAATATGTTTCTTAGTGAAATATTAATCTATGCTTTGCGGCATGGCCTGGCTGTTACTGAGAATCCATAGCTATGAGCCATATGGATATAGTACAGATTACTGACTTGCATTTTGGCGCTTCAGTAGACTCACTTCTTGCAGGCATTAATCCGGTTGATAGCTTCATTTCTGTCTTGGAGGCTATTGATCTGGGAGGTCGTGGAGATAATCTATTACTACTGTCAGGTGATCTGTCTGGCGAGTGTAGTCCGCAGTCTTACAAAATCCTCAATCAAATATTAAAAGAGCAGAAGAAAGACGTCATCTGGTTGCCTGGTAACCATGATGATGTTGAGTTGATGGCGAACCATCTAGTGGATTTTCCAAGACAGCGTGTCAATGACGTTGGCGATTGGAGTATTATCACCTTGGATAGTGCTCAGTTGGGGACTCCGGTTGGACATATCAACGATAACGAATTGATGCTGCTCAGTGAGCTATTGGACCAAGTGAAGGGACGACCTGTCTTATTTTCTATGCATCATTGCCCTATAGCGCTTGATTGCCCATGGTTAGATAAACAGAAAATTAACAATCCTGAGAAGCTTTATCAACTTTTAACGTCCTTTGACAATGTAAAAGCCGTTGTAACGGGACATGTGCATCAGCAGTATGATGGCTTTTGGGGACAATTACCGCTGTTCACAGCGCCTTCTTCGTGCATCCAATTTAAAAGATATAGTCAACAATTTGCCATTTCAAATCAAAAGCCTGGTTACCGTTGGTTTAGTTTGGAATCGACTGGACTGTTGTCCACTGGCGTTGAGTTTCTTACTGATTTTAATCAGTCCCCAGATACCGCTAGTGAAGGCTATTGAGGTTAAATCATTCGCTGACTTCTGCTGATGTTTAGCTATAATGTACATTGCCTTTATGACGAGACTTTCATGCCAACTCTGCTTTACCTACACGGTTTCAATAGCTCTTCTCAATCTAAAAAAGCCATACAAACTAAGCATTGGTTAACGCTGAATGCGCCAGAGGTACATTTTTTGTGCCCAGATTTACCGCCATTTGCAAAGAGCGTAATAGATCTATTAAAAGAAGCAATTATGTCAGTGAAGAGTGCGCCGGTGTTTGTTGTAGGCAGTTCTATGGGTGGGTTTTTTGCTACCTGCTTGATCGAGCAATACAATCTCCGTGGTGTGCTAATCAACCCAGCTGTAAGTCCTGCGAGGGGGCTAGAAAGTTGGATCGGTGAAAATGTGAATTATTTAACGGGAGAAAAATGGATTTTTGAGCCACATCACATAAAGGAGTTTCAAGAGTATGACCCTCCGCAAATAAAGCGAAGTGCTAATTATTTGGTTATGTTGCAGACAGGTGATAACGTCCTAGATTATCAAGATGCTCAGATTCGCTACAGGGGTGCTAAGATGCTCGTTGAGTCCGGAGGGGACCACAGTTTTATAAATTATGAAAATCATCTTGATGTAATTTATAAGTTTTTGATGACTGACACAATAAATGAATAATGATAAGGGCGCTATGAGCAATTACGACGCAAAAGATATTGAAGTTCTCACTGGGCTAGACCCAGTGAGAAAACGACCCGGAATGTACACTGACACCAGCCGTCCCAACCATCTTGCTCAAGAGGTTATTGATAATAGCGTGGATGAGGCTCTGGCCGGCCATGCCAAACGCATTGATGTTACATTACACAAAGACGGTTCTTTGTCTGTCTGTGATGATGGCCGCGGAATGCCGGTGGATATTCATCCTGAGCAGGGCTTGCCGGGGATCGAGGTTATTTTGTCGACTTTGCATGCGGGAGGCAAGTTTTCAAGCGATAACTATCAATTTTCTGGCGGCCTGCATGGGGTTGGTGTGTCAGTGGTTAATGCGCTTTCAAACACTCTAGAAGTAACGGTTAAGCGCGAAGGTAAAGTACATCAAATGCACTTTGCTAATGGCGATAAGACTTCAGACTTAAAAGTTATTGATACCTGTGGCCAACGTAATACAGGCACAATTTTGCGCTTCTGGCCCAATCCTGGTTATTTTGACACTATTAAGTTTTCGGTGTCACGATTACGGCATGTTCTTCGTGCTAAGGCAGTTCTTTGCGGTGGTTTAACCGTCAGTTTTCATGATGAAAATACCAATGATAGCGATGAATGGTTTTATGAGGATGGCCTAAAAGACTACTTGTCCGGTGCATTGCAAGGATGGGAAGTAATTCCTGCAGAGCCCTTTATCGGTTCTTTTTCTGCTGAAAATGAGGCGGCAGATTGGGCCGTGCAGTGGATGCCAGAAGGGGGGGAGCTTGTACAGGAAAGCTATGTGAATTTAATTCCTACTCCGCAGGGTGGAACTCATGTTAATGGCATGCGTACAGGTCTCTTAGAGGCAATGCGTGAGTTTTGTGAATTCCGTAATCTGTTGCCTCGTGGTATTAAATTAACACCAGATGACATCTGGGATCGTTGCAGTTTTGTACTTTCATCTAAGTTAGCTGATCCACAGTTTTCTGGACAAACCAAGGATCGTCTCTCCTCGCGTGAGGTCGCCGCCTTTGTCTCTGGTGTGGTTAAAGATGCATTTAGTCTGTGGTTGAATCAGCATACAGAGGACGCAGAGAAACTAGCTGATCTTTGTATATTTGCCGCCCAGCGTCGGATGCGAGCGAGTAAAAAGGTGGTGCGTAAAAAAATTACTCAGGGTCCGGCATTGCCTGGTAAATTGGCCGATTGCTCCAGTGGTGAACCTGAACGCTGTGAAATATTTTTGGTTGAGGGAGATTCTGCGGGCGGCTCGGCTAAACAGGCTAGAAACCGAGAAAATCAAGCTATCATGCCGTTGCGTGGGAAAATTTTAAATACTTGGGAGGTAGATTCTCAAGAAATTTTGGGGTCCCAAGAAGTTCATGATATTTCTGTTGCTTTGGGTGTGGACCCTGTGTCAGAAGATTTAGATTCTTTGCGTTACCATAAAATATGTATTCTGGCAGATGCAGATTCAGATGGATTACATATAGCGACGCTTCTGTGTGCGCTGTTTGTTCGCCATTTTCGATCTTTAGTTAGCCGTGGCCATATTTATGTTGCTATGCCACCACTTTTTAGAATCGATGTGGGTAAAGACGTTTATTACGCTCTTGATGAGGCAGAAAAACAGGGTATTTTGGACCGTATTCAGGCAGAAAAGAAACGCGGTAAGGTAAATGTTCAGCGCTTTAAAGGCCTAGGTGAAATGAATCCTTTGCAGCTTAGGGAAACCACTATGGATCCTGATACTCGGCGTTTGGTGCAATTACGTTTAGAGCATGGGGATGATACTAATAGTGTTATGGACATGCTGCTGTCAAAGAAGCGCGCTTCAGATCGACGTACTTGGCTGGAGTCCAAAGGAAATTTAGCTAATAGCAATAACCTATAAATTATTTGATAAGGAAACACGATGAGCGATGTCGTAACCTTCAACGACCAAGGCCTTGAAAGCCGGCCAGTGAGTAATTATGCAGAGCAGGCATACCTAGACTATTCTATGTATGTTATTTTAGATCGTGCGCTACCCCATATAGGAGATGGTTTAAAACCTGTTCAGCGTCGAATCGTTTATGCTATGAGTGAACTGGGGTTAAAGGCCAGTGCCAAATACAAGAAGTCAGCGCGAACGGTGGGTGATGTCATAGGTAAATTTCATCCTCATGGTGATTCTGCCGCTTACGAAGCCATGGTGTTGATGGCGCAACCATTTTCTTATCGCTATCCCCTGGTAGATGGTCAAGGGAACTGGGGTTCCGCAGATGATCCAAAATCCTTTGCCGCGATGCGTTATACCGAGTCTAAATTATCAGCCTATGCCGATGTGCTCTTATCTGAATTAGGACAAGGCACTGCTACATGGAGGCCTAATTTTGATGCCACCATGGACGAGCCAGAAATTTTGCCAGCTCGGGTACCTAATATTTTATTAAATGGTACAACTGGAATTGCAGTTGGTATGGCTACAGATATTCCTCCTCATAACCTTAATGAGGTTGTTAATGCATGTTTATATCTGTTAGATAATCCAAAGGCGACTATTTCAGAATTGATGGATTTCATCAAGGCGCCTGATTTTCCAACCGAGGGTGAAATTATTACTCCTCGAGCGGATATTCTTAGAACTTATGAAACTGGGCGTGGCTCGGTAAAAATGCGTGGTATATGGCATAAAGAAGATGGTGATGTCATTGTTACTGCTTTGCCTTTTCAAGCCTCAGGATCTAAAATTCTTGAACAGATTGCAGCGCAGATGCGTAGTAAAAAATTACCAATGGTTGAAGATTTACGAGATGAATCGGACCATGAGAGCCCGACTCGTTTAGTCATTACACCACGCTCAAACCGTGTGGATGTCGAAATGCTGATGGATCACCTGTTTGCTACCACTGATCTTGAAAAAAGCTATCGTATTAATCTCAATATTATTGGAATTGATGGCAAGCCAACGGTGATGAATCTTCGGCAGATTTTAAAAGAGTGGTTGCGCTTTCGTATTGATGTAACCCGTCGTCGACTCGATCATAGGCTGGAAAAAGTAAATAAACGGCTGCATTTGTTGGACGGTTTATTGATTGCTTTTTTAAATATTGATGAAGTTATTAATATTATCCGTACTGAAGACGAACCCAAACCTGCTTTGATAGCTCGGTTTGGGCTATCAGATACACAAACCGAATATATTTTAGATACTAAACTACGACAGCTGGCTCGGCTTGAAGAGTTTAAAATTCGTGGAGAGCAGGACGAACTTGCAACAGAGAAAGCTGAACTAGAGTTACTATTAGGTTCTGATATTCGCCTTAAGACCTTAGTTAAAAATGAGTTAAAAAGTACCGCACTAGATTACGGAGATACTCGTCGCTCTCCTTTGCAAGAGCGTAGTGAAGCCCAGGCATTTAGTGAGAAAGACTTGCTGACAGCTGAGCCAATTACCGTGGTGCTGTCAGATAAAGGCTGGATTAGAGCAGCTAAAGGCCATGATATAGATCCAATCACGCTTAATTATAAGTCGGGAGACAAGTTCCTTGCCTCAGCGTTGGGACGCAGTAATCAAAATGTATTTTTACAGGACTCCACCGGACGATATTATTCCTTGGCAGGACATACCCTAGCCTCTGCACGAGGTCAGGGAGAGCCCGCCACAGGACGACTGAACATGCCCTCGGGTGCGTTTTTTACCGATGTGTTGATGGGAGCTGATGAGCAAAAAGTGTTGATGAGTTCCGATGCAGGCTATGGATTTATCACTACTGTGGGCAGTCTATTTACGAAAAATAAAGCCGGCAAAGCTGTGGTGAGTATTCCCACTGGGGGGCGAATTTTAAATCCAAAATTAGTCCATGATACCAATGCTCAGATTGCGGCGGTGAGCAATGAGGGGCGCATGCTGGTTTTCCCAATAGCCGATATTCCCCAGCTTGCTCGTGGTAAAGGTAACAAAATAATTAATATTCCTAGCTCACGATTGCAAAGTAGAGAGGAATATGTGGTTGATTACGCTGTAGTAGCTGAAGGTGAGGCTTTAGTTGTTCATTCAGGTAAGCGTTATTTGGTAATGAAGCCCAAAGACCTTGCACATTATTGTGGGGAGCGCGGTAGGCGAGGACATAAGCTTCCTCGCGGCTTCCAAAAAGTTGATCGACTCGATGTAGATTCAGGTACTTAACCTGAATTTTATCGGTCACCCAGATTTTTCTCTAAGGTTTCGTTGGTAGTTGATAATAAAGCGAAACCCTTGAGAAGATTTAGTGCCTGATAAAGCTGATTATCGCTGATTAAACTATCCTCTTGGTTTTCTCCAGAGGTTTCATTATCTTGTTCAGCATTTCCTTCAAGATGGCCTTCAAGATTTTTTTCACGAAGCCGTTGATTGAGTTTGTAAGGACGAATTTCTGCCGGTTCAATCACAATATCAGGAACGATACCCTCCGCCTGTATTGAGCGACCACTGGGGGTGAAATATCGTGCAGTTGTTAGTTTAATGGCTCGACCCTCATCCAGTGGGATTACTCTTTGCACCGAGCCTTTACCAAAGCTTTGCGTTCCTACTAACACTGCTCTTTTATTATCTTGTAAGGCGCCAGCAACAATTTCAGAGGCTGATGCGCTACCGCCATTAATCAAAACTATGACTGGGAGTCCTTGGAGAATATCTCCATGCTCGGCTTCAAAGCGCTTATTAGCAGTGGGTAAACGCCCTTCTGTGTATACCAGTGTACCTTTACTTACAAGTGCATTGGCCACTTTTACTGACGCGGGAACAAGACCTCCCGGATTATTGCGAAGATCAATAATAAGTCCTTTGAGTGGCTTATTCGGTGCGCTTTTCAAGGCGTTTATTTCAGCAATAAAGTCATCTCCAGAGGTCACTTGGAAGTGCGAAATTCGAACATAACCGTAGTGTTCTTGCAGCATTCGGCTGCGTACAGAACCAATTTGAATAATATCTCGATCAAGGTTAAATATCAGCGGTGCATCTTCACCTTCACGATAGATAGTTAATTTAATCGCGGTACCCTGTTCTCCTCGAAGCTTATCAATTGCAGCTTGAGTGTCCATGCGTCTCACAGGTGCATCATTAATGTCTATTATTAGATCACCAGATTGAATGCCTGCTTTGGCTGCAGGCGATTCATCAATTGGAGAAATTATTCGAATAACACCATTCTCTCCAATAACTTCAATGCCTAGGCCACCATACTCTCCTGTCGCGTTCTCTTGCAGGTCTTTGTAGTCATCTGCTTTTAGATAGGTTGAGTGAGGGTCTAAGCCTGTTAAAAGTCCTGTAATAGCATTCTCTAATAGCTCTGTATCGCTGACCTCTTCTACATAACCCAAACGTATCTGTTTAAAAACCTGGGTAAATGTGCGTAGTTCTTGTAAAGGCAGTCGATTTTCTTGGTCTGCAGGCAGGTCGTTTTCAGACTTTGGTTTTAGGGTTTGTGCCTGAATTGACACAGTAAACATTAACACCAATAGAGGGCTTAATCGCGCGCAGGTTTTCAACATTATAGAATGTCCTGTATGACTGGTGATAAGAGTATATCTTCTTGTGGGTAACCTATGGGTTGAATAACGCTTTTAGACAACAATCTAAGCATCTTTCAGCCAAAATTTAGGGTTTTTTGGCTTCCCTTGCTGACGAATTTCAAAGTATAACGCGGGGGTAGACAAGCCACCAGTATTACCGCTTCTGGCGATTATTTCGTTTGCCACAACCCATCCACCGGCGTCTTTGAGTAATTCTTGGTTATGACCATAAAGTGTCATATAGCCATCGCTGTGATCAATAATAAGGAGTAAACCAAATCCGCGGAGATAGTCAGAAAATACTACTCGACCAGCGTGCACGGCTGTGACCGGATTACCGATTATACTCCTTATTAGCCAGCCTTGAGAGCGAATGGGGCCTGTGCGCCGACTACCGAACTGCTCAATAAGTAACCCTGTTATTGGCCAGCTTAATGTGCCTTTTTTAGTGGCAAAAGGCTGCATATCTTGAGGCAATAAAATAGTCTCAACCGCTTCCTGTACTTCACGCAAAAGAATCTCCAGTTGAGCGCGCTGTTTCTGGAGATTGGCTAAATTTGCTGCATCACCATCCAAGGTACCTTTGATTTTAGTCAGCGTTTCTTCGCGCTTGGTCGCGCTGTTGTTTAAATCTGTTTGTTGGATTTTTAAGCTATCTTTTGCCCTAATTAAGTCTAATTTTTGTCGATTAATATCTTGGATTATGTCGGTAAGTGCTGATACGTCTTTAGAGTAAGTGTTTATTTTTTCACTGCGAGCTTTAAGAAAGTAATCGTAGTATTTGAAGATGCGAGCAATTTTTTGAGGGTCTTCTTGATTGAGAAGTAATTTAATAGGTTCTTGATCACCCATTTTATGGGCCGAAAGTAACTCTTCAGTAATTACTTTTCCCTGGCGCTCAATGCTTTTGTTAAGCTGACTTTTTTGACGTTGTTTAGCAATTATGTGACTTTTGGTTATTTTAATATTTTGACCCAATTCACCGATTTTTGCCGATATTTGGCTAGATTTGAGCTCTATCTTTTGAAGTTCTTTTTCTAATGCTGTGTGTTTTAAGCTCTCAGTTGCTATGTTTCTCTGTACCGTTTTAATGGCACTTTTTAGGTCGCTCAGTTTAGCTTGATGTGCATCATTGGCTAAAGAGTGGTTGGTTGACAAGGCTATCACTACAATACAACTGAAAGTAATGAAATAGATTCTTAACCTAAAAGCAACATTAAAAGTATGTTTGCAACTGCGGGCCTTAATATCCATTAGTCAATTAAAGATCGCCCGGTCATTTCTGCCGGTTTTGGTAGATTCATCAATGACAGTATTGTTGGTGCTATGTCTGCAAGAGAGCCGCCTTGGCTTAACGTAATAGTTTTGTCACCAACATAAACCAGTGGCACTGGTAGCGTTGTATGTTGGGTATGGGGTTGCTGTGTGGTAGCATCATACATGGTTTCAACATTACCGTGATCCGCGGTGATTAAGGTGTCTCCGCCAATTTTCAACATGCTTGCCAGTACTTTTTCTAGGCATTCATCAACGACATTCACAGATTTCATCGCAGCGCTGTAGTCGCCAGTATGCCCGACCATATCGCAGTTTGCATAATTACATATAATGGCGTCAAAGCGACTTGATTCTATAGCTTGAATTAATCGATCGGTTACCTCATAAGCGCTCATTTCCGGTTGCAAATCATAGGTAGCTATCTTTGGCGAAGCCAGCAACGCGCGCTCTTCTCCTATATAATTTTCTTCACGACCGCCGCTTAGAAAGAAGGTTACATGGGCATACTTTTCGGTCTCAGCAATACGTAACTGCTGCTTATTATTGTTAGCCAGCACTTCACCAAGAGAGTTGATGATAGGTGTTGGTGGAAAGGCACAGGGTAGATTCAAGCTGGCTTCGTATTCTGTGGTCATCACAAAGTGGCTGAGCTGCGGTATGACAGAACGCTCAAAATTGTTAAAGTCACTATCAACAAGGGCATGGGTTATTTGTCTTGCACGATCTGGTCGAAAATTCATGAAAATAACAGCATCGCCATCATTCAGTGTACAAGGTTTTTCATCGGCACTAGAAATGCTAGTTGCACTGACAAACTCATCATTTTCATTGCGATCATAGGCAGCCTGAAGTGCTTTTAATGGGCATCTAGCTGTGAAATCTCCAGCGCCCTCAGTGATCAAGCGATACGCCTTGCTGACACGCTCCCAACGGTTATCGCGGTCCATCGCATAAAATCGACCAATGACTGAAGCTATTTTTGCCACACCAATTTTCTGACATAGTTCATGTGTTTTTAACAGGGACGGTTGGGCACTGCGCGGAGCACAATCTCTGCCATCTAAAAAGGCATGCAGATAAATTTCTGTAGCGCCGCGGCTTGCCGCCAATGTGATTATGGCGTTTATGTGGTCCTGATGCCCATGCACGCCACCTTCGGAGAGAAGGCCAAAAATATGAAGCGCCTTATTATTATCTACAGTGTGATCAATCGCTTTACAGTACGCCTTGTTCTTTTGGAACTCGCCATCATCAATTGCTTTGTTGATACGAGTGAAATTTTGATAAATAACTCTACCAGCGCCAAGAGTCATATGACCGACTTCTGAATTACCCATCTGCCCATCCGGTAATCCCACGGCTAGTCCTGAGGTGTCAATAAATGTTGACGGATGATTTTTGGCCCAAAGTCGCTCCCATACCGGCTTTTCAGCATTCGCTACTGCGTTATAATGTAAGTCTTCACTATGGCCACAACCGTCTAAAATTAACAACAGAATGGGTTTTTTGGAGTCGCTCATTGGGTTCCTTCTTTATTTCTGGTTTCTATATAGTTTGTTAAAGTTGGTATCAGAATAATATTTCTATTAGATTGCTAACTGTTTCAGTTTGTAATCATGCCTTTTCATAGTGCTAAAATCTATGGCTCAAGAATTTCCCAGCGCTGGTAACAGTGGCTGAGTTGCTGTTGATAGTCAGCTAACTGTGTCTCTGCTTGGGTTATGATATTGCGCTCAGATTGATAAAACTGCGGATCGCTCATTTGCAATGATATGACACCTATTTGCGTTTCAATTTGTTCTATTTTTTTAGGTAATTCATCAAGCTCCCTCTGATCTTTATAGGAGAGCTTCTTGTCAGCTCTGGCAGCTTTCGATTTTTCTTTATGGGCGCTTACAACGGGTTGTGGTGTTTCTGTTTTACGTTGTCTCAGCCAGTCATCGTATCCCCCCACATATTGATTAATCAAACCATTGCCTTCAAATACCAAGGTGCTGGTAACCACATTATTTAAAAATGCGCGATCATGGCTCACCAAAATAATGGTTCCCTCATAGTTTATGAGTAATTCTTCGAGCAAATCGAGGGTATCTATATCGAGATCATTAGTCGGTTCATCTAGGACTAGAATATTAGATGGTTGAGTAAATAGTTTTGCTAAAAGTAGCCTATTTCTCTCGCCGCCTGATAGTGCTTTGACTGGTTGTCGACAGCGATCAGGGGCAAAGAGAAAATCTTGTAGATAACTAATTACATGACGAGGTTTTCCACCTATGTCGAGCATATCTCTACCACCAGATACATTATCTTGTACTGACTTTTCTTCATCTAAAGCGGAACGATACTGATCAAAATAAGCCACATTTAAATTAGTACCGGTTTTAATGGTTCCTGTTTGTGGTTTAAGTTGTCCAAGTAGTAGTTTAATTAAGGTTGTTTTACCGACTCCATTGCGTCCAATAAACCCTACTTTGTCGCCTCGTTGGATTAAAGTCGAAAAATTTTGAACGACATCATCCTTATCAAACGCAAAGGAAATATCGTTGGCTTCAGCTACAATTTTCCCAGACTTTTCAGCTTGCTGAATATCCATTTTTGCCGTACCTAGACGTTTGCGACGGTCAGAAAATTCTTTACGCATGGCTTCAAGTGAACGCACACGACCTTCGTTCCGTGTACGCCGAGCTTTGATACCTTGACGAATCCAGATTTCTTCTTGAGACAGGCGTTTGTCGAATAGGGCATTTTGTCGATCTTCTATCTCTAGATTTTCTTCTTTTCGAACTAGATAGGTACTGTAGTCGCAGTGAAATTCTGCTAGTTGACCGCGGTCTATTTCAATAAATCTATGGGCGAGGTTGTCCATAAAACGTCTATCATGACTAATAAATAACAAAGAGCCTTCCCAGTTCAATAGAAATTGTTCGACCCATTGGATGGCTTCAATATCCAGATGGTTAGTAGGCTCATCTAGCAGTAATAGGTCTGGGTTTGCTACAAGTGCTCGAGCCAGAAGTACGCGACGCTTATAGCCACCAGATAAGCTAGAAATATCAACATCGGCATCTAGATCCATTTTAGTGATAATCGACTCAACACGCTGATTGATATCCCAGCCATTGATGCGCTCAAGTTCAGACTGACAATCTTCAAGTTGACTAAATATTTTAGGGCTAGCATCATGGCTGAGTTGCTGGGTAAGATGATGAAAGCGTTGGATCAATTTGCCCTCTTCACCAAGTCCTTGGGCGATTACATCGAATACACTGCCCTCTGTGTTCTGCGGAACTGATTGTTCAAGTTGGGCTACCTTTACACCACTTGAGCGTTTTATGGTGCCATCATCGGCGATAATCTGGCCGTTAATTATTTTTAGTAAGGTTGACTTGCCGGCACCATTTCTGCCTATCAGACAGACGCGCTCACCTCGATCGATGACTAAGTTTATATGGTCTATTAATGGTGGTTGACCATAGCTTAAAAAAACATTTTGTAGGGTAATAAGGGGCATATCAAATTAGCTTCTTTGTAGTGGAGCAATTTCACTTTGGTTGCCAAATGGCTCGGTTAGGAGTATCAGTTTTGGAAGTAAGGTCATGGATCCTAGCAAGGCAGCGAGCATTGCTAGGCCTGTGAGAAGCCCAAAGTAAACCGATGGAATAAAGTTTGATAAGGCTAAAATGGAGAAGCCGACAATAATGGTAATGGCGGTATAAAATAATGCTTGGCCAATACTAGCGTGGGCTCTATGCATAGAAGCGAGGTAATTTTGGTCCACAGCGAATTCTTTGCGAAATCGACTGAGGTAGTGAATGGCATGATCAACGCCAATGCCAACGGTTATGGCGGCAATAGTAATAGTCATCATATCGAGTGGAATGGACATAATACCCATGCCACCAAGAACTATTCCCGCTGCCAAAAAGTTCGGTAAAATGGCAATAATGGAGATCTTAATGGACCTAAAGAGTACCAAAAACATCAGCATTATGCCGACAAAAACAGCACCCAAGGTTAATATTTGTGATTTGTAAAGGCTTTGTAACATGTTGTTATAAAGCACTAAAATACCGGTAAATCGAATGTTTTCTGGCGCAATACCAACATTATTAATTGCGTAGTTCTGAATTTTTTCAAGTAATTCTGCGCGACGTAATTGACCACCAGTTTCCATTACACGAAGTTGTATTCTTGCCTCATCAATATCTTCTAATAGGTATGGGGCCACCATTTGCTGATATATGTCGTCACTTAAGCTCTGCCGCATGATAGCGATTTCTAGATCATTAAGGTTCCGTCCACTAAGATCTCTAGCCACTGCATAAAGTTGCACTAACGAATTGACTTTGCCAACTTCAGGTTGAGCTTCAATAAAAGATTGAAGCTGTTGTAGGTCGGCTAAACCTTGAGAAGAAAACCAGTAGCTATCCTTTAGTCCTGGTGGGGTGGGGTCATCAGTTGTATTGCCACCGATATCGCCATAGTCATCCTCGATATCGCCATAGTCATCCTCGATATCGCCATAGTCATCCTCTGCATCATAATCATCCTCTAGGAATGCATCTAGACTATCATCAGTAAGGTCAAATATAGGTGCTTGAATAATAATATCTAAAGGAGTTGTTCCTCCCAGTGCGGTATCAATAATCTGCATACCCTGATAAATTTCAGTGTCTGAGCGAAAGTAGTCAATAAATCGATTTTCTACTTCGAGTTGATTAATACCATAAACCGATAATGCAGAAAGTCCGGCAGCGATTAGAAGCACTGCGGTTCCGTAATGTTCGGTAAACCAAGCAAATTTACCAGTTATTGCTGAGGAGTTGTCTTTTCCAGCATTATGTGAATTTTTGCCAAAAATAAGCATACCTGCGGGGATCACAATAAATGCTATAAGTAGTGCTAATGAGATACCAATGGTCATCATCCAGCCAAAGTCGATAACCGGTCGAATATTACTAACAACCAAAGAGGCAAAGGCAACAATAGTTGTAAGAACGGTATAAAAGCATGGTTTTGCCATTGATCTTACAGTTTCGCTGACCAGTTGATACTGATCTTGCTCTGGATGCGCACTTTGTAGTTCACGATACCGCACGATTAAATGAATAGTAAGCGCTAGGGTTATTATCAATAGTAACAACACAAAGTTCGAGGATATCACCGTTAATCGCCAGTCTATCCAGCTTAGATAGCCCAAAATAGTTACTAAGCAGAGCGCGCAGGTGGCTAGTGGAAGAATAACGTAGCGTAGTTGCCGGAAAATTAGTGTCAGTGTGATGATAATGAAGAATAAAATTCCGGTGCCAAAAATTAGCAAGTCACTTTTTATAAAATCGACCATATCTGCGGTGATCATATCTGGGCCACCTAGGTATATAGTTGCCCCATATCTGTAGTTTTCGATCAGTGTACGTATTTGAGCAACTCGCTGATAATCTATTTCAGCTTTTGCAGTACGGTAGTTTAAAAACTCCAGACTAACTTCATCTAGAGTTTGTTGTTGAACCGCAGTCAGTCCTTCTGTATCTCTTAATAAGCGCAAATCATCGCGTTCTGTGACGAGTTGTAAATAGGTTTCATCTAATGTCAGAGTCGCCAGCATGCCTGTAGTTTTTCCATCAGCACTAAGCATCACGTCTTTGTAAATTGGACTGTTGAGAAATTCCTGTTTTACCAAGCTTTTATCAACATCTTCAGAAAGTAAGGTTTTTAACTCCTTGGTGAGTTCAGTAATCTCAATCTTTGGACTGTAGAGGAGAGGAACATCGAGCATGGATAAAACACTTTGTATGCCCTTGATCTTCATTAAATCTTCACGCAGAGACCCAAGGATACTGAGGTTATCTTGATCAAATAAGTCGCCTTTTTTTGGAGAAAAAGTCACGATAAGAAAGTTATCACTACCATAGCGCTTAGTAATTTCTCGGGAGAAATTTAAATCATCATCTCGCTCAAGGGTAAGTGAGTCAGCTGAGGCATCGAGCTTAAAATTAGGTAATCCCATGGCCATGAGAACAGCGACAAGGCAAACGGATAAAATAGCTTTCCATGGATTTTGTAAAATGGCCCTGTTATAAAGTCTAAATAACGAAGATTGCATACCTAAATTCGATCCTGAAGTTAAAAAAATCTCCACGCCATTATGCGGCTTTGTTGCTACAAATTATAGCTAGGTTGCGTCATGTGATGTATCTTATTGTATATTTTATCTAGGTTCGCATAATCTACTTAACCTGCCGGCACCGTAATGACGTAAATTACTGTAAAGTTGGCTCATATTTTGGTTTCATGAGTACCATCAAAAGCCCAGCTACGTAAACGTACATAACAATAATAAATAAGAGGAGGAATTTGCCATGGACAGATCCAAGAGTATTCTTGGTATTTTGATGTCGCTGGTAATAGCGAGTTTAATCTTACTAGCGGGAAGTTTCGAGAGTATCACTTGGAGTGGATGGCCGCTGTTCGTTATGTGCGGTGCTATTGGGTTTATTCTTCATTGGATTGTTTTCGTCCCTTCGTATCTGTTTCAAACTGAGCACTATTTCGATCTAACCGGCTCCCTTTCCTACATTGCCACTGTTGTTGCTGCAGTGCTATTAAACCCTTCTTTTGATATCAGGGATTTGATTATCTGCGCTATGATTATAATTTGGGCTGGGCGTTTAGGGTCTTTTTTGTTTTTTCGAATAAAGAAAGATGGTCAAGATTCTCGGTTTGTTGTGATGAAGACAAAATTCACCTGGTTTTTGATGACATGGACAATCGGGGGACTCTGGGTTTTGGTGACTATGGCCGCTGGTCTTGCAGCTCTCACATCCAACACCACTGTGGAGTTAGGATTAATGGGCTATGTGGGTATTGCTCTTTGGCTCTTTGGATTTGTTGTAGAAGTCACTGCTGATCGACAAAAAACCCGGTTTAAAAATGATCCTCAGAACAAAGGACGCTTTATCACTACCGGTATCTGGTCCTGGTCTCAGCACCCAAATTATTTTGGTGAAATAACACTTTGGTTCGGTTTAACCTTGTTAGCTCTACCGGTCTTATCAGGATTCCAGTTAGTGACCCTAGTATCGCCCCTATTTGTGTTTTTATTACTTACTCGGGTTAGCGGTATTCCTCTTTTGGATCGAGCAGCGAAGAAAAAATGGGGTGAAGATCCTAACTATTTGGCATACGTCAGCGGTACTTCAAAGTTGATGCTGTCTCCTCCACGTCAGAAAGTATAAGGCTATGTTTTACGCCATAGTGGTGACCAATTAATGAAGACGTTGGATATGATGCAGGGCGTAATTCTTGATTTTGATAGTGTTGGCCCCGCAGACTTAGATTTGTCAAAGCTCTATGAACTACCTGTCAACTGGACAATTTATTCCCACTGCCTACCCTCTGAGGTTACACAGCGAATTGCCGATGCTGATATTGTATTGATCAATAAGGCGCCAATATTAGCACCTCAAATTAAGGCAGCAACACGATTAAAATTCATTTCTATATTTGCTACTGGCACCAATATTATTGATCTAGACGCTGCAAGAGCCAACAAGATTGTTGTTAGTAATGCGGTAAAGTATGGAACCGGTTCAGTTGTTCAGCATGTATGGTCGCTTATTTTAGCGTTGACAACCAATCTTGACGGCTATCGCCAAGCCGCTATGGATGGCCGCTGGGAAGACAGTGAGTTCTTTTGTTTCATGGATTTTTCAGTGCGTGAACTGCAAGGAAAGATACTTGGTATTGTGGGTGCTGGAGAGCTTGGGTGCGGTGTTGCAAAAATAGCTGAAGCCTTTGGTATGGAGGTTATTTTTGCGAGTCTTCCAGGCAGAGTCCATTCTCACCAACCAAACCGTATGCCCTTGAATAGTCTTCTTAGTAAGGCTGATATTGTAAGTTTACATTGCCCATTGACTGAGACAACGAAAAATTTAATTGGTGAAAAAGAATTAGAATTGATGCCAAGTACATCACTATTGATTAATACCTCACGAGGCGCTCTTATTGATGAGCCGGCACTTCGACAGGCATTAATAGAAGAGCGCATTGCTGGTGCCGCGCTAGATGTACTAAGTGTAGAGCCTCCTGTGGATGGCAATGTTTTACTCAACGAATCGATCCCTAATCTAATTATTACGCCACATGTCGCATGGATAGCACAAGAAGCCCGACAGCGACTGATTGACCAGGTTGCAGGCAATGTGGAGGCGTTTTTGCAGGGAAAGCCCCAAAACCAGGTTATTTAAATCTGTGCTAATCATCCTTCAAATGGATTATTTATTTTCTTTGGTACCATGATATTTTTCAATGTTACATAGTGTGGTAGCCCGTTTTTGTAAGGAGGATGATCTTCTCCCGCAATGAGTGGTTCTAAATAAGTTCGCGCCTTTTTGGTAATGCCAAAGCCGTCTTTAGTAATAAAGGAGCGGGGCATTTTCTTTTCCATGTTCGCAACTTTAGCCAAAGGCACTTCACCAAGTGACCAACTGTAGTTGTCTCCTGCGCTTCGTTCTATAGACACCATGACCGAGCTTTTTCCTTGCATGGCAAGTTCCACAGCTCTTCTACCCACTGCATAGGCCTGATCCACATCTGTTTTAGATGCAATATGCCTGGCCGAGCGCTGTAGGTAGTCAGCCAGAGCCCAGTGATATTTATAGCCAGTTGACTGCTTGATCATGCTTGCAAGTGTAGGTGCAACACCCCCTAGTTGTTGATGACCAAAGGCATCTTTATTTATAGAGCCAGAAATGTGGGCGCCATCACTGTACTGGACACCCTCGGAAGCGACAATAACGCAGTAGCCTTTTGCCGCGATAGTTTCTTCGACTTTGCTGATAAAAGTTTCACGGGAAAAAGCAATTTCAGGAAATAAAATAATATGCGGCGGATCACCAGCTTTTTCAGCGGCCAGCCCTCCTGCTGCGGCTATCCAGCCGGCGTGACGACCCATGACCTCAAGGATAAAAACCTTAGTAGAGGTGGCACACATTGATTGGGTATCCAGACTAGCCTCTCTTGTTGAGGTAGCAACATATTTTGCTACAGAACCAAACCCTGGACTACAGTCTGTAAGTGGTAGATCGTTGTCAATAGTCTTTGGAATATGTATTGCTTGAATGGGATAACCGAGCTTTTCAGAAATTTGTGATACTTTAAGGCAGGTATCTGCTGAGTCGCCGCCGCCATTGTAGAAAAAGTAGCCGATATTATGGGCTTTAAATACTTCAATTAATCGGTCGTATTCAGCCGGGCTATCTTCATAGTTTTTCATTTTGTAACGGCAGGATCCAAACGCCCCTCCAGGGGTGTGTTTTAATGCTGCGATGGCCGATGTAGATTCTTTGCTGGTGTCTACAAGTTCTTCTTGGAGTGCCCCTATGATGCCATTTAGTCCAGCATAGAGTTTCCCGAAAGTATCTTTGTTTTCCCTGACAGCCTCTATAACACCTGAGGCTGAGGCATTGATGACGGAGGTTACACCGCCTGACTGTGCGTAAAAAGCGTTTCTGTTTTTAGTCATATGGCTGTGCTCTGATTGTCCTGATTCAGTAAGTCTATATTTTAGTCCTTAGACGCCAAAGGTGAAAGGCAAAACTCGTTCGTTTTGGGTTATAGTAGAAATTCTCAGAGTATTTATTCAATCGGTCTGTTTATAGGTTTTTATATGCACATACATATCCTTGGTATCTGCGGTACCTTTATGGGTAGCTTAGCGTTACTTGCTAAGCAGGCGGGGCATCAGGTGTCTGGGTGTGATGCTAATGTCTATCCTCCAATGAGTTCTCAGTTAGAGGCATTTGGGATCGTATTAACCGTTGGATTTGATGCTAAACAGCTACAAATACCGCCTGATTTGATTATTGTTGGTAATGCTATGTCTCGGGGTAATCCCTGCGTGGAGTATATGCTTGACCATAAACTACCCTACATGTCTGGGCCACAGTGGCTTGGTGAAAATATCCTCAGAGACAAGCACGTGTTTGCGGTTGCTGGAACCCATGGCAAAACGTCCACCAGTAGTATGTTGGCCAAAATTCTTGATCATGCAGGCTTGCAACCTGGGTTTTTGATTGGTGGGATTCCTCAGGATTTTGGTTGTTCTGCTACCTTATCAGACAGTAATTACTTTGTTGTAGAAGCGGACGAATATGACAGCGCATTTTTTGATAAACGGTCAAAATTTGTCCATTACTTTTCCAACACGCTAATCATTAATAATCTTGAGTTTGATCACGCCGATATTTTTGATGATTTGAACGCTATTCAGAGGCAGTTTCATCATTTAGTCAGAACGGTTCCCAGCAATGGACATATTATATTACCCTCTGCTGATATAGGTATTAAGGGGGTAATGTCTCAGGGTTACTGGAGTGAGCTTAGCTCTTTCGGGGACCAGAAAAATGATCAGTGGCGCAGTGATATACTAAGTGCAGATGGCTCTAAGTTCGACATTGTCCACTTTGATGCAGATGGAGCAGAGAAAGCTCGCGCTACTGTGGATTGGCGACATACTGGTATGCATAATGTTAACAATGGCTTGGCTGCCACCATAGCTGCATATCAGGTGGGTGTAAGCCTTGACCAGTCATGTCAGGCGCTAAGCCAATTTGTAGGGGTCAAGCGTCGGATGGAAGTTATTTATGATGATCAAAATGTTGTGATCTATGATGATTTTGCCCATCACCCCACAGCGATTAAAACTACCTTGGATGGGCTGAGGGCTAAAGTCGGCACTGAGCCTATTTTAGCGATTATTGAGCCCCGCTCAGCAACTATGAAAATGGGTTTCCACCAAGATAGCCTGGGTACGTCTGTGGCTAGTGCAGATGAAGTGTTGTGGTATGGTAACAGCGCAGTGAATTGGGATATGTCAGCGCTTGAGACCTTGACTGTTGCAAACTCAAAGGTATTGCATAATCTGCAGGAAGTCATCGATATAGCTATAAAATTTTCTCAACAGAAGACCCATATCGTGATTATGAGTAATGGTGGTTTTGAGGGTATTCATGGCAAACTTACAGCGGCTTTTGATAACTCTTAGCTGTTTAATATGAAGCTGACAGGTCCATCATTAATCAGAGATACCTGCATGTCAGCGCCAAAGCAACCCTGTTGCACCACAGGGTGTTGTAGTTGGGCCGTCGCAATAAAGTAAGTGTAAAGATCCTTGGCTTGTACCGGTGGCGCTGCGGAGGAAAAGCTCGGTCGGAGGCCTTTTTTAGTGTCAGCTGCCAACGTGAACTGAGAAATTACTAACAGGCCTTCACCGGTATCTGCTAAGGATAAGTTCATTTTGCCCTGAAGGTCTGAAAAAATACGGTAGTTAAGTATTTTATGTAACAGTTTTTCAGCGGTTTTGGTGTCGTCATTTTTTTCGATGCCCAATAATAACAAAATACCCCGATCTATTTGTCCAATCGTTGCCTGATTGACTGTCACCTTTGCACTACTGACACGCTGTATTAGGCCAATCATTAGCTACACTTGGTCCGATAGATGATGCGCAAGTCTTTGAGTTGCTCGTACAAGGGCGTCAAGGGTTCCAGATTCGCTGGAGGAATGCCCAGCATCAGCAATAATATCCAGTCGCGCTTCCGGCCAGGCTTCACTCAAGGCAAAGGCCTGATTGACAGGACATACCATGTCATAACGACCATGAACAATGGTGGCGGGAATATTTTTTAGTTTGTGGGCATTATTAATGATTTGGTTCGGCTCTAAAAAGGCCTTGTTAATAAAATAATGAGCTTCAATTCTTGCCATAGCGATGGCTAAGTGTGGATGAGCAAAATGAGCAACAAAATCTTCATCAGGATGTAAAGTGGCACATCTACCTTCTAATATGGACCATGCTTTGGCAGCCGCCATCCTCTCTAAATCGTTACTGCCTGTTAGTCTTTTATAAAATGCGCCTAGCAGATCGCTGCGTTCATTTTCTGGGATAACATGAATGTAATCTTGCCAATAATCAGGGAAGATATGTTTTACACCATTTTGATAAAACCATTGAATGTCTTCATCACGACACAGAAAAATACCCCGCAAAATTAGGCCCATCACCAATTCAGGGTATTGCTGAGCGTACACAAGGCTGAGTGTAGAGCCCCAGGATCCACCAAAAACAACCCACTTTTTAATACCCAATGTGTTACGAATGGTTTCAATATCCGCAATCAGTGCTTCTGTGTTATTGTCTTCTAGCAAGGCATGAGGTGTTGATTGTCCGGCTCCACGTTGGTCAAAAAGCACAATACGGTACTTGTCTGGATCAAAAAAACAGCGATCGGTAGTGCGGGTACCACCACCGGGTCCACCGTGAACGAAAAGTACCGGAATACCCTCTGGATTTCCAGACTCTTCTACATACAAGACATGGGGAGGCGTCACAGCTATTAGCTGTGTATGGTAGGGTCGAATTGCCGGAAACGCTTTTTTCATGGGCTAGTATTCATAATTTGGAGCGTTAATCTTAAACGACAGAGGGTCTTGTAGACAAGTTAGCTTTTTTATTCATGGTATGTCATAACTACCTGATGTTATCAGTTAGTTTAGAGGGTATTTATGAGACAACTCAGACGATGTAGTTGGTGTGGTTATGATGAAGCCTATCAACAGTATCATGACACTGAATGGGGCGTTCCCTGCAGAGATGACAAAACGTTATTTGAATTTTTGATTTTAGAAGGCGCTCAAGCTGGACTCTCTTGGATCGCTATCCTCAAACGCCGGGATCAATACCGTCGTGCGTTTGCCAACTTTAATGTAAATATGGTGGCCCAATTTTCTGAAGACGATGTTACTCGGTTAATGGACGATAAGGGCATTATTCGCAATCGTTTGAAGATTCAAAGTGCCATTTCTAATGCGCAACACTATTTGACTGTTCAACATGAATTTGGCAGTTTCAGTAACTATATATGGGCTTTTGTTGAGAATACGCCGGTGGTAAACCACTGGACATGTCATGATGAAATTCCCGCAACGACAACACTGTCAGACACAATTAGTCATGATATGAAAAAGCGTGGATTCAAATTTTTCGGTAGTACTATTTGTTATGCTTATTTGCAGGCAATGGGTATTGTGGACGACCACTGTATAGATTGCTTTAAGCGATTATAAACTGCGCTACTTAACTAAAGATGGATTGGTTTCCGCCTAAACTCTTGGCTTGATAAAGATTGTTTTCGATTTGCGATAAAAAATCATTTAGGTCATGACTTTTTTTACTTGAGGCAATGCCTACACTGCACGCAATAGAAAGACTATGCTCTTGTATATTAAATTGATTACCATTGATTTTTTGTCGCAATGTTTCTGCTATGAGTAAACTGACCTCGTCATTATCATGGGGCAATATAATAATAAAAGCATTACCATCCCAACGGCCAAAAATATATTCATCAGCAAGGGTAGTGCCGAGCAATTTGCTAACTGAGCATAACAGGTCATTGCCAATCTTGTGGCCGTAACGTTCGTTGATCGATCTGAAATTGTCGATATCAAGGACGATGGCAGACGTAGTTGTTTTTTCATTAGGCGTTTGAGTGAATTTTTTAAAGAGTAATTTTTCAATTGAGTTTCGGGTTTGTAGCCCAGTAACATCATCTATTGTGTTGGCTTTAAACTGCACGGCCTGTAGCTTCTTTATGTTCAGTTGATGGTTAAATTTGAGGTGGGCAATAATTAGCGATAAGCAAAAAACGATCATCAGTATCAGTGAAAACTGTACGCCATGGATACCTGCTTGCAGATTAAGCCACTGGGAATCTAGTTGCATATAGCCGCCGATAGCTGAAAGTAAAATCAGCGCTATGCCTATGTAAACATTTTTTTGTGGATTTGTTATCAGTACCAGCGCAGGGAAAATCGTGACGCACCATATTAATGCGACGGCGTCTGCACTCACCATTGTGACGTACAAAAATCCTAAGGTTAAAAAAGTACTGAGAGAAATTATCCCTAAGGAGAGGGATTTAGACGCTTTAAATAGACTCAAACTTACAACGAGACCACAGCCGACGCTTAGGAAGAGTGTTGGTGGAGATGCCGCCCAATATGCCAGACAAGAAAAAAATATGGCGACTCCTACCTGCACCATGACTATGGTGAGGTAGTGTTTTTCACTGTTTAATTGACTATTTATATTATCTTCCATCAGGTGCTTATAGTATTGAGTGACCCCCAAACTATAGCACCTAATGCTTAAAGACTATTAATAAATGTCTTTTTGATATTACCGAGAGCTTCTTTTGCGAAGAATTTCAGTAAGTAGCTTTTTGCGAATTCGAATACTCGATGGAGTTACTTCGACTAATTCGTCATCTTCGATAAACTCTAGTGCTTGCTCAAGTGTATGCTTGATCGGTGGTACTAACGTTAAAGCCTCATCAGTGCCTGAGGCTCGTACATTGGTTAGTTGTTTGCCTTTGATGGGGTTGACCACCAGATCATTGGCGCGTGAATGGATGCCAACAATTTGTCCCTCGTAGACATCGACCGCATGCCCTAAAAATAACCTACCTCGGGCTTGAATATTAAACAGCGCAAATGCTGCAGTCTTGCCCTTAACCATGCTAACCAATGCACCATTTTTACGGGTAAACTTCTCCCCCTCTTTAGCTGGTGCATAGCGATCAAAAATGCTGGTCATAATACCGGAGCCAGAGGTAAGTGTAAGAAATGCTCCGCGAAAGCCGATAAGCCCTCTTGAGGGCATAGAAAATTCAAGTCGGACTCTACCTTTTCCATCTGGCTCCATATTAGTCAATTCAGCTTTGCGCATACCAAGTTCTTCCATGACCGAGCCTTGGTGTTGCTCTTCGACATCTATCACAACGTGCTCAAAGGGCTCATGAACGGAACCATCAACTATTTTTTGCACAACTTCAGGACGCGACACACCCATTTCAAACCCTTCGCGGCGCATCGTTTCGATTAACACCGAAAGATGCAATTCACCTCGTCCAGAGACAATAAATTTATCAGGTGTGTCGCCAGGAGTTACCCGCAGAGCAACATTATGAATCAATTCCTGAGCTAAGCGATCTTTAATATTACGTGTGGTAACGTATTTCCCTTCAAGACCTGCGAAAGGCGAGTCATTGACGATAAACGTCATGCTTACGGTAGGCTCATCGACGCTTAGTGCTGGCAATGCCTCTACATGCTCTGGGTCACAAAGTGTGTCTGAGATAGCTAAACCATCGATGCCATTTATACAAACGATATCGCCTGCACCAGCCAGTTGGGTTTCGATCTGCTCAAGCCCTAAATAGCCTTTTACGTTGAGGATCTTGCCTTTTCGTTGTTCACCGCTAGCGCTTTTAACAATAACCTGCTGTCCTGGCTTAAGTTCACCTCTGGTAATTCGGCCAACACCGATAACGCCAACATAGCTATCGTAGGCCAGCGCGGACACCTGCATTTGAAAAGGACCATCTGCATCAACTTGAGGAACTGGGACTTCAGACACAATCATTTTATATAGTGGCGTCATATCTTCTGCCATATTTTCATGGTCGCTACCGGCAATTCCATTGATGGCCGAGGTATAGATTACCGGGAAGTCTAGCTGTTCATCGGTCGCACCTAGGTTGTCAAAGAGATCAAATACCTGATCCATCACCCAGTCAGGTCGCGCACCCGGACGGTCAACCTTATTAATTACTACAATTGGTCGAAGTCCTTGCTCAAAGGCTTTAGAGGTAACAAATCTTGTTTGCGGCATTGGGCCGTCTACTGCATCGACCAATAATAGTACTGAATCTACCATAGATAAAACCCGCTCTACTTCACCTCCAAAGTCGGCGTGTCCGGGTGTATCAACGATATTAATGCGATAGTCTTGCCAATTAATGGCAGTGTTTTTTGCTAGAATAGTAATGCCACGTTCTTTTTCTTGGTCGTTTGAGTCCATCAGACGCTCAGAGCCAATATCTTTTCTATCTAGTGTGCCCGACTGACTAAGCAGTTTGTCAACAAGGGTCGTTTTACCATGGTCGACGTGAGCGATGATTGCGATATTACGCAAATTAGAGATTGACATGATTGCTACCCGAGTGAGCTAAAAAAAGCGCGATTATAGTGGAATTCTAGAAAACTGCTACGGATCTTTTTCAGTTGGGGTCAATCAGTATCAATTTACCGCTTAAAACCTGCAATATCGGCTATTTAATACTCAGGAGTGTGTTTCAAAACACTGACATGAAAAAATCCGTGATCTTTCATGGTAATTGCCTGCATTTTACTCATGATCCCTTTCTCACAGAAAATAAGATACTTTTTACTGGCGTCCAGGGTTGAAATTTGTGATGCAAAATTGAAAAACGGTATGCGCAGCACTTCATTTTCGGGCCATTTGAACGGCCTATCTTTGGCTTCACTAGGATGTCTGATATCAATGATAATATCGTCAGTGTCTGGACTGTATACTGTATTAATGATGATCTTGATTCCTTGGTATTTTCTACCAAGAGTGTAACTCTGTTATTATCATAGAGGTTAGTGTTTATATATGGGTTAATTTGCTGTTCACTGGATGTCCCGTCGTGCAGATGGAAAGAAGTAAATAGGGGAATTGGAGGGGAAACCCTAATCGCACCAAAAATGTGCATGAAGCTGAAAATTTGCACCAAAAGAGAGCGATTGAAAGGATTTAAAGATAGGTTAAACAATAGATAAAGCATCGAGGTACTCAAAAGCCCCATGTTATGCGGCTTAGTTTGATTTTTTGGTTATCAGTTTCGTTGGCACGACAATTGCACCTTTTTAGAGAAGCAAAGAATTTACCGTACTATGTTGTGCGCAAAGATGATGTTAAGTCCGTCGATGTACTTTGCAGCTTTATTTAGTTGTAGATACACTCAACGCGGAGCACTTTTTAAGGCCTTTGAAACGGTTTCATTGTTATACTGATGAGTCCAGACTGTACTTACAAATTTTACGAATTTACCTAAACGGAGAGTCAACAAAAATGAAAGCAAAGTTAGAATATATTTGGCTGGACGGTTATGCGCCAACGCAAAGCCTGCGTAGCAAAACCCAAGTTCGCAACAATTTTGGTGGAACCCTCGAAGAGTGCCCAATGTGGTCTTTCGACGGCAGTTCCACTGAGCAAGCTGAGGGAAATGCGAGTGATTGTCTGCTCAAACCTGTCGCTATCTACCCAGACCCAGATAGAAGCAACGCATTTTTGGTAATGACTGAAGTATTGAATGCTGACGGTACACCTCATGTCTCAAATGGTCGAGCAACTATTGACGACGATGACAATGATTTTTGGTTCGGATTTGAGCAAGAGTACTTTTTGTGGGACGAGGATACTCAACTACCTCCTGGATTCCCTCACGGTGGTTTCCCTCGTCCACAGGGTCCTTATTACTGCTCTGTCGGTGCAGCTAATGCCTACGGCAGAGCATGTGTTGAAGAGCATCTAGATATCTGTTTAGAAGCGGGCATCAACGTTGAAGGCATCAATGCTGAAGTTGCTGCGGGTCAGTGGGAATTTCAGTGCTTTGCCAAAGGTGCAAAAGAAGCGGGAGACGAAATTTGGGTTGCTAGATACCTGCTTGAGCGTACCGGTGAAAAATATGGATTCTCTATTAATTACCACCCCAAGCCACTTGGTAACACAGACTGGAATGGATCTGGAATGCATGCCAATTTCTCTAACGGACCAATGCGTGATTTGGGCGATGAGTCAATTTTCACTAAAATTTGTGAAGAGTTTGGGAAAAACATTGAGCGCCACATCAGTGTGTATGGTGCTGACAACAACCAGCGTCTGACTGGGTTGCATGAGACTCAGTCAATAGATGAGTTTAGCTTTGGAGTATCCGATCGAGGGTCGTCAATTCGTATTCCAATTGGTACTGTTGAAGACGGTTGGAAAGGTCGCCTAGAAGACCGCAGAACCGCATCTAACGCTGATCCCTACAAGGTTGCAGCGGCAATTATTAAAACAACCAAAGAAGCGTTGGCGTAAAACGACGTTTCCACAGCACAATAGAAAAACCCTGGATGTTTAAAAGACCTCCAGGGTTTTTTTTGACTAGATGATTTGACCTCTTTTCAAGGTCTTCTGTATCGTTTTTCAGTACTATTACTAAGTAATAAATTTGCAATCGACATAATGAGCATTCATAGTGTGCACTATAATGGTGCACTTTAATGTGATAACTGATTAGTATTTTTTAACTACTCAGTCCAAATGCACGCTGTAAGCTGATTGATGTTTTTCGACAATTGGCGTGCTTATTGCATTGATCTATACAAAGAAAATTACAAATATTCATCACTTATAGAGATCTGCAACGTTTATGGATTCAGAGCTATTTCACAGATCATTGCTTGATAACTTGAATTCTGCAGTGTTACTACTCGAGTCCAATCTAATGGTAGGTTACGTCAATTCATCTGCGGAATCTCTACTACAGATGGGCAGTTCTCGCTTAATTGGTTCTGATATAGGGGATCTATTTCGTGATGCTGAAGACTGTAAGCTAACTTTGTATGATGTTCTGAGATCCGGCAGTCCGCATACCCGACGCCATGAAACTCTGCGTATTCTAGCCTCCAACATTGTGCCTAAAGTTGACTACACTGTGACACCCATAGACATGGATGGTCAGCCTATGTTGATCATGGAGATGCAGCCTATAGATCGATTTCTGAAGATTAATCGAGAAGAAGCACTGTTATCGGTTCATGACACCTCAAAAAGTTTAGTCCGCGGTCTTGCTCATGAAATTAAAAATCCTTTAGGAGGTATTCGTGGTGCGGCACAATTGCTAGAACAAGAGATCACCGAGCGTGGCTTAGGCGATGAAACCCGAGAGTTTTGTCAGATTATCACTGCTGAAGTTGATCGATTAAGAAATCTTGTGGATCGGTTGCTGGGACCCAACCAGGTGCCTCAGTATGAGTTACTCAATGTGCATGAGGTTACCGAGCATGTTGCCGGTCTTTTGCAGGCTGAAGTTCAAGGAACACTAAATATTACCCGTGACTATGATCCCAGTATCCCTATGCTAAATGGTGATCGCTCGCAGCTTATCCAAGCTGTTTTAAATGTCGCGCGCAATGCAATGCAGGCCGTTTTAGAGTCGAATACTTTCGCCCCAAAGATCACGTTTAAGTCAAGAATTCAGCGTAGCTTTACGATAGCTGGGCGTCGCCATCGCGTCGTTTGTCGAATCGATATTATTGATAATGGACCCGGTATTTTATCTGACATTGCCCAGCAGATTTTTTTTCCTATGATCAGTGGACGAAGTGATGGTTCTGGCCTGGGCCTAACTATTGCACAAACCGCTATTAATGCACATCAGGGGACTATTGAGTGCATCTCTGAACCTGGCAATACCAGGTTCTCTATTTATATACCAATTAGAGATAGCTATGAACAGTAATGCACAAGTTTGGATTGCCGAGGATGATCGATCGCTTCGATGGGTCATGGAGAAGGCGATAACAAAAGATGGGAATAAGGTCCGCAGTTTTGAGAACGGTGATGCTTTGTTGGCGGCCTTAGGGTCGGCTAAACCAGACATTATTGTGTCTGATATTCGGATGCCTGGTATTGATGGTCTTGATTTATTAAAAGAGCTTCATAGTCGCTATCCCACTATTCCGGTAATTATTACAACTGCGCATTCAGATCTTGATAGTGCTGTTGCAGCATATCAAGGAGGTGCTTTTGAATATCTTCCTAAGCCGTTTGATCTTGATGAGTTAGTTGACGTAAGTCAAAGAGCAGTGTCTTTTTCTCTCGAATTACGGTCAAGTTCGGAGCCTACACTCCCAGTACCTATACAGCAGGAAATTATTGGTGAAGCACCAGCGATGCAGGAAGTGTTTAGAGCGATTGGGAGATTGTCTAACTCGAATATCACCGTGTTAATTAATGGTGAATCAGGTACAGGCAAAGAGCTTGTTGCCCAAGCGTTGCACAAGCATAGTCCGCGAAAAAGCGCTAAATTCATTGCTTTAAACATGGCGGCTATTCCTCGCGATCTTATCGAGTCGGAGTTGTTTGGACATGAAAAAGGGTCATTTACCGGAGCATCTCAGCGGCGAGAGGGTCGATTTGAGCAGGCCAATGGAGGCACTCTGTTTCTTGATGAAATTGGCGATATGCCTGGCGAGGCTCAAACCCGATTACTGCGTGTCTTGGCTGATGGAGAATTCTATCGCGTGGGCGGACAAACACCGATTAAGGTTGATGTACGAATCATAGCGGCAACCCATCAAAATTTGGAAGAACTGGTTAAAGATGGTCGTTTCCGGGAAGATCTTTTTCATCGTATTAACGTGATTCGTGTGCATCTGCCTAGATTAGCCGACCGTCGCGAGGATATTCCACAGTTAATGGAACATTTTTTTCAGCGCGCTGCCAAAGAGTTAGAGATGGAGCCGAAAATTTTATCACCAGAAGCTCGAGTGTTCTTTTTGCATTTGACGTGGCCCGGCAATGTTCGGCAATTAGAAAATATTTGTCGCTGGTTAACGGTTATGGCGGCTGGTCGAGAGGTTTTACTCTCGGACTTACCTCCTGAGCTAAAGGCAGAAAGTGCTATACGAAGTTCCACGACAGAGGGTGACTGGCGGCAATTGCTACGATCTTGGGGTGAAAAAGAATTACAAAGTGGTCATCAAAATATTTTAGAGCAGGCAATTCCCGACTTCGAAAAGGCAATGATTGAAACAGCGCTAGCTCACACGGGGGGGCGTAAAAAGGATGCTGCATTGCTTCTGGGCTGGGGACGTAATACGCTTACTCGAAAGCTTCAAGAATATAGCATGGAAGACAATGAAGTCTGAGATTACAGACTCTCCGACAAGAGAGTCTGCGGTTAGGTAAGGCCTAAGAGTCTTACATTATTTTGCGTCTAGTGCGTAGTACTCTCTTTGTTTGCTTCCTCAGCTGCATTCTCTTCAGCCTGCTTTACAGCGGAGGCAAATAAGGCCTCAAAATTGATCGGCGGTAGCATTAGTGCAGGGAAAGAGCCCTTAGTAAGTACATTATCAATGACTTCTCTAGCGTAGGGGAATAACATGCTAGGACAGGTCGTGTTAATTACATGGGTCAGTTGTTGGGGTTCCAGGCCCTTTATTGTAAATAGTCCTGCCTGTTCTGCTTCAATCAAGTAAATAGTATCTTCACCATCGGTAACTGTTATGGTTAGACGCAAAGCTACTTCATAGACATCATCAGCTACCTTGCCACTCTTGGTGTTCAGATCTTGATTTACTTTTGGTTGCCACTGCTTTTGAAAGGCAGCTGCTCCCATAGGGGTCTCAAAAGAAAGATCTTTGAGATAGATGCGCTGCACTGCAAATTCTGGCCCAGCATTTGGTGGTTCTGCAGATGGTGCTGCAGCAGTCGTTTCATCAGTCATGTTTAAAGCCTTTTAAGGTATATTGTCTTTCTACTCTATTAATATGGCACCAGTTTTGTAGAATTCAACCCTAAGGAGATAGCAAGCTATCTAAAGCGCCGCTGGTCTCAAGTGCTGCAAGCTCTGAATAGCCGCCAATATGAGCGTCGTTTATCCAAATTTGTGGTACTGTTCGCTGCCCGCTTCGTTCGGCGATTTCCAACCGTAGTTGGGGGTCACTATCAACGGCAATTTCATTATACTCTGCGCCTTTGGCTGATAAGAGATTTTTTGCCGCAGTACAATAGGGACAAAAACGCGTACTGTAGACTGTTATGGATGCCATATTAATTCCTTAGAAATCTAACTGGATGTCGATCTATTAATTCTTAACAACAGGCATATTTTGGTGTTGCCAGTCGTTCATGCCGCCACTTAAGCGGCGCACATTATAACCATCTTTAGAAAGAATTTTTCCCGCCGAACCTGCATGTTGCCCCATTTGGTCAACTAAGACGATGGTTCTTTCACGGTATTTTTCCAGCTCACTTATTCGGCTAGCAATTTTCGTGTGTGGAATATCAAGCGCACCATGGATATGACCTGCCTGAAATTCATTTGAGGGTCGTACGTCAATTAGAATGGCAGTCTCGGCATTCATCGCGGACACAAGTTCAGCGCTAGAAATAGGTTTTCCACCTTTTGTCCGTTCAGTAAAAATAAATAGGTACAAAAGGACCAAAAATGTACTGAGTAGAAGCCATTGTTCGCTGGCAAAAATAAAAATATCCACGTAGCTTTATCCTTCAAGTTAAGGTTTTCATTATTACGCCGACTGGGCGGAGCGAAGTATACACATGAATGTCGATCTACGGAATTAACCCGCGAAGGATTAACGCCACTGCGACCAAACTGGTTGGCACATGTCGGGAAGATGACTGGTTTTACCCAGTGAAGCCCAAGACTTTTCGGGAGAATGGAAGTCTGATCCGCAGGATGCTAGCAGGTTGAATTGACGGCTAAGTTTCGCAAGATCCCTCGTTACAGAAGGTATTTGTAGACCCGAAACAACTTCTATTGCCTGCCCTTTTGAATCTCTAAAGTCACTGATAAGTGAGGTCAATTTACTGCGTGTCATTTTGTATTTGCTCGGGTGCGCTAGCACTGCGATACCTCCAGCTTGTCGAATCAATTTTATAGACATTTCGATATTTGGCCAATGTTCCTTAACATCGCCCAGCTTGCCTGCGCCAAGATATTTTTTAAAGGCCTCACTGGTATCCTTCACAGCGCCAATGTTTGCTAAATATTGAGCAAAATGCGGTCTTCCAATTTGATTAGTTGCCAATGCTGCGGCACCTTCCATACAATTGGCAAATCCTAGCCGACCAAGCCGGTAGGCAATTTTTTCAGCCCGTTGTATTCGTATTTGTGATAGTTGCAAGATTGTGTCATTTAGGTCATTGTTTTCCATATCGACATTAAGGCCAACGATATGAATACCTTGTCCTCGCCACTGACTGGAAATCTCGATACCACATATCAACTGCATTTCAGTAGGTATAGAGGTAATTTCAGCATAGGCACCTAGAGTGTCGTGGTCAGTGATCGACAACATATCTACTCCTTTGGTAACGGCAAGCGAAATAAGCTGGTCAGGCGATAAGGCACCGTCCGAGATATTGGTGTGGCAGTGTAGATCGACAATCATAATGCTGATGCATGCAAACAAAAAACTATTGTACCAGCATGCACAGCCTTTATACTCTATTAATGCCTAATCATGTCACTATTACGCCTGTTAGTGTCGCTCAACAAGCACAGATTGTTGACGCAACTAATCTATGCGTGTCCAAAGCTCAAACGGTTTTTGGCAGATCCTTTGAGCCTGTACCTGTATTCTTTGATTTAAAGGGAAAATGTGCAGGCATGTATCAGGTGAGGGGTCAACAAAGGCGTATTCGATATAATCCTTGGATTTTTGCTAAATTTTTTCAGGACAGTCTTAACAACACAGTCACTCACGAAGTTTGTCACTATATTGTCGATCGTATTTGGGGGCTGGCAAAGGTCAAGCCCCATGGTGCAGAGTGGCGCAAAACAATGCGTGCTATGGGAGCAGAGCCATTGGTCACCGGTAACTACGATTTGTCGGGGATTCCCGTGCGGCAGTATACTAAATACTCTTATCAGTGCAATTGTTCCACCCACCAGTTAACCGCCCTTAGGCACCGAAAAATTGTTCAAAATGGTGTGCGATATCGCTGCCAGCAGTGCCATGGATTTCTACAGCAGGTCCCTGAGTGATGGCCCAAAGGCAATGGTATGTTTATATTATTAAAGCCAGTGATGAAAGCTTATATACAGGCATTACGGTAGATTTAAATAGACGTTTAGTAGAGCACCAGGAAGGAAAGGTGGGGGCCAAATATTTTCGTGGCCGTCATGCCTTAGGTGTTGTCTATTCTGAGGACAACCACAATCGCAGTAGCGCCAGTAAGCGTGAGGCCGAGATAAAAAAATTAACACGTAAAGCTAAGTTAGAGCTAATTGATTCCGTAATTTATCATTTGTAATTGTATAGTTGTATATACATTTAATATAACACCTGAATTGTACATAGCGTATACAAATACGAGTTTTAAAATATTATTTGTATCTCAATAAACGTATATATATGCTATATTGTATATACATTTATTGGGTGGTCAATATGGTGTCTATAATTGGTAAAAAACCGCAGTTTTTATTGATAAAGCATTACATCGAAGATCGTATTAACTCGGGCATCTTGGCTATAGGAGATTTGGTCCCCTCAGAAAACCAACTTGCTGAGCGCTTTACAGTTAGTCGAATGACCGCGCGACGGGCCTTAAAAGAGTTAGCTGATGAGGGTTCATTATCAAGATCTCCGGGTCTAGGGTCTTTTGTTGCAAAGCCGCCTATGCAGCCCTCAGTGATAATCAACGATGTGATTGCAGCTGCTCAGGCGTCCAACGGTTACCAGTGCAAAGTAATTAATGTTTACAATTCTCAGGCCAATGATGCGCTTGCTCAGCAGATGCATATTGCTAGTGACAGATATATTTTTAAGGGCGTCTTTTTACATTTTGATAGAAATAAACCTGTTCAATACCAAGAGATTTTGGTGAATTCTGCGCTTGTTCCTGCATTTATTAAGCAAAATTTCCATAAGATCACTGCCAATGCCTATTTAAAGTGGATTTTGCCAGCAACATCAACTGACTATAACATCAGCGCTGCGGTTGCTAACGAGGATCAAAGGAATTATCTAGAGTTAAGTGAGGAGGATAAAGCTTGTCTCAAGGTTATCAAAAGGCACTGGTTAGACGGTGTATTAGTAAGCACTTCAGTGGCCTTGCATGCAGGCCAACAATATCAATTAGTAGCGGATGGTTCTGATGCCAAAAAGTAATGAGTACGACAAGCAAAAGATCGCGATATTTATTGACGTTCAGAATATTTACTACACGGTGAAGGAGCGGTTTGGATGCCATTTTAATTACCGAGAATTATGGCGCCAGCTGTCTCTATTAGGTGAAATTAAAATTGCGCATGCCTATGCTATTGAGCCTAATGATAGCCAACAAAAAGGCTTTCAAAAAGCACTCCTAAGTATAGGTTACACGGTAAAATTAAAGCCATTTATTCAACGACGTGATGGTTCAGCCAAGGGAGACTGGGACGTAGGCTTGGCAGTTGATATGATGGATGCAATAACTGATAGCCTGAATCCTATTGATTGCGTCGTGTTGTTGTCAGGAGATGGTGATTTTGATTACTTATTACGCAGGGTCTCGCAAGACAGCGACATTCGTACCCTAGTTTATAGTGTTGCAGATTTAACCGCTCATTCATTGATTCTGGCGGCAACTGAACATCGGCCCATAGATGATAAGCTTCTTTTGCGATAACTGCTTAGATGACAAATTTGGTTTAAGTAATAATACCGCCAGAGGGTGGTCCACCCATTCCGCCGCCTTGCCCAGGCATGACGATCTGTGATGCTTGATCTCGGCGCATCTGTTCAAGCTCCTTTGCAGCTTCTTCCACGGCGATGGCCGCTTTGGCAGCAAAATCTGTTGCTGCAGCGCCAATTGTAGGGCCTTCTAGGGCAAAATTAAGTGGAATTGCTCCCATGGGCGTCATCACTTGTGCTGAGCCAAAAAATAAAACATCTCTACTTTGATCTTCATCTCCGTTAGCATCAACCGGTGTGAGTTTTCGAATAGCACCCATTTTTTGGTCGGTATAATTTTCCTCTCTAAAGAGTGCGTTGGGGTCCATGGAGGTATTATCTTCATTGCTCATTTTAACTCTCTTAGATCTTTAAAGTAAAAACGACACCCTACCAGAGATATCACCGGAGGTGAAGATTAAGGGCTTAGCTAATTAACAGTTGATGATGTGATTTTTGGCAGTGAGTGGGCGGCCAAAGTACTTGCAATGAGCATACCTGATGACACAAACAAACAACTGGACAAGCCAAATTCTTGGTACAGAAATCCAGATAGAAGCGTTCCTAACAGGCGGCCACCGGCATTCGCCATATAATAGAAACCAACATCCAAGGATACTCTGTCCCGTTGCGCGAAGGATAAAATCAAGTAAGAATGGACGCTAGAGTTAATAGCAAATAAAAACGCAAAGGGAACTAGTCCAACAAGGATGACTAGATCAGACCTTTCACAAACCATCAGCGCTATTGCTATTGCGGCAGGTATTGTGACTAATAAAATACCCCAAAATACCAATGTGCGTCCGTCAACCGCAGTGGATAGTTTATTTGATCTTCCCATTGTAATGATCTTCGGTGCAAATGCTTGGATCAAACCATAACCAACAACCCAAAGAGCCATCAGACTGCCAACTTGCCAATAACTCCAGAGCAGTTGGCTTTGTAGGTATACCGGTAGCGCTATTACAAACCAAACGTCTCTTGCGCCAAATAAAAATAAGCGTGCAATCGACAGCCTGTTTATAGCTGTGCTCTTTGAAAGTATCTGGTTAATAGCGGGCTTGTGTTCCGCATTCTCAAGAACCTTAAAAAAGACGAGTCCAAGAACCAAAATGGCTATTAATAGCATCATCATGAGCATAATAGTGAAGGTGAAACCGACGCTAGAGAGTAGAGTCCCGCCAAGGAAAAATCCCATTCCTTTGAGTGCATTTTTAGAGCCAGTAAGCCTTGCAACCCAGGTGAACAGTCGTCCATGTGCATTGTCAGGCAGAAGACTCTTAAGACTACTTTTGGCACTTATTTTATTTAGGTCTTTGGCTACACCTGATAATGCTTGGGCACACATAACATAAACGATAGTTAATTGCTGATGATCTCTAAGGAGCATTGCGATGGCTAAAATCTGCAATAATAAGCCACACTGAAGTGTAGTTATCAGGCCAATTTTAGCAGCCAGCCAGCCACCAATTAAGCTCGTGACCACACCGGATAACTCGTAAAGAATAAATAGGCTAGCTATTTCTATAGGACTAAAACCAAGTCCATGAAAAAACAGCAACACTAGCATACGCAAAGCACCGTCTGTCAGTGTAAAAGCCCAATAACTAACAGTGACTAGACTATATTGTTGAATACTATGGGTGGATGCTGAGGCCATAAATAGACCTTTATATAGACAGCGCGACTTTTTGGGAAAGTTCTATCATGCGCTGTACATAACCTATTTCGTTGTCATACCAGATAAGTACTTTGAGTTGTGTGCCATTGACCACCATGGTGGATGGGGCGTCAATAACGCCAGAGCGTTTATCATTGGTGTAATCCACAGATACAAGAGGACGCTCTTCAAACCCCAATATACCATTAAGTCTTTTTTCCGATGCAGTTTTGAACGCTTTGTTGACAGCCTCCGTTGTAGTGGTTACTTTCAGTTCAAAAACACAATCAGTAAGGGATGCATTAGCTAGGGGTACGCGAACCGCAAGTCCATTAATACGACCAACAAGTTCAGGGAAAATGCGTGTAATAGCGGTGGCAGAGCCGGTAGTTGTAGGTATCAATGACAGGCTACTTGCTCGAGCACGACGCAAATCTTTGTGGTACTCATCGAGTATACTCTGGGTGTTAGTGAGATCATGAATGGTCGTAATTGATGCATGTTCGATTCCAAATTCTTGCTGAAGAACGTCCACCACTGGTGCTAGGCAATTAGTAGTACAAGATGCTGCGCTGACAATAGGTTGGTCGACATACAGATGATCATTGACGCCCATTACGATATTCAAGGTCTGATCATGAATAGGAGCTGATACCACAACCCTTTTTATACCCTGTGAAAAATAGTCGCTAAGTGCTCTAGCGGATTTAAACTGACCGCTACAGTCAATGACAAGATCAATATTGCTATCGACCCACGCTTGGTTTTGAATAGATTCGCATTGAGAATAACTGACCGTGACTTGGTCGATAATAATTGCATTATTCGCTTCGGAAGCCGAAACATCGTGTGCCCAAGTACCATGAATAGAATCGAACTTCAGCAGGTGCGCTGCACTGACGGCATCTCCAGCAATTTCATTTATATGTACTATTTGAAGCTCGTTTAAGCCCCAAGCTGCGCGCATAGCCATGCGACCAATGCGGCCAAATCCGTTGATACCGACTCTAATAGGCATAGTGAATTCCAAATAACAAAAATTACAAGTATGTCATGTGATGATGACATTTTTGTGACAGCAAAACGCCATGTAAATCCCGGGGCCTGCCGTAAAACCGCGGCGCTAATCTAAATCGTCAGTCAAGGCTATACTTTAGTGATTATGTCCACCGGGTCCATGAACATGTCCGTGATCTAGCTCTTCTTGGCTTGCGTCTCTCACTTCCTCAATGGACACATCAAAGTTAAGATTTTTACCTGCTAAAGGATGATTCCCATCCACAGTAATCGATTCGTCTGTTACCGCGGTTACAGTTACCGGAACACTGTCCCCATTTCCTGTTTGAGCTTCAAACTGCATGCCGACTTCAATGTTTTCGACACCCTCAAAAGATCCTCGAGGGACCTCCTGGATAAGTGCGGGTTGCACTTCTCCATAGCCTTCTGCTGCAGTCACTGCAACCATCATTTTGTCGCCTGTACTTTTACCTTCCAATGCATTTTCAAGACCGGGAATAATATTGCCCGCGCCATGTAAGTAGGCTAAGGGCTCGCGGCCATCAGAACTGTCTAGTTGCTGACCGTTGTCGTCGGTGAGGGTGTAATGAAAGCTGACCGCGCTATTATGTTTGATACTCATATGTTGAACTCATATTAAAACCTAAGACGGCCATTATGCTATATTCATTAATAAATATCGACTCGATCATTACGGTAATATAAGTCTATAGGGTACAAAAAAGAAAAGGTGCATGAAGCACTGTGTTCTGTCATATTTGTGTCATATCAGTGTATTTAAATAGAGGTTCTTTTCTTGGATCATCAGGACGTTATTTTGCCGAAACATACCATTTTAGTTGTTGATGATGAGCAGGCTATTCGGGATATGTTAGATATTTCTCTGGCTGCAGCAGGGTACAATGTGCTCCAAGCAGAGAATGCCTCTATTGCCCATGCGCTAATAGTCGATCGCAATCCAGATCTAGTATTGCTGGACTGGATGATGCCTGGTACCAGTGGCCTTGAGCTATTGCGACGTTTAAAACGTGATGAGATTACTGAAACATTACCAGTAATTATGCTTACCGCTAAGGCAGAAGAGACACATAAGATTTCTGGACTGGATTCAGGTGCAGATGACTATATTGCTAAGCCCTTTTCGCCCAGAGAGTTGATATCTCGTGTTAAAGCTGTACTGCGGCGTATTGGTCGAGAAGAGCTTCGAGAGCCAATAGTAGTAGGAGAATTATTATTTGATCCGCTGGGACACAGGGTAAGTATTTCAGGAGTTTCTGTTAATCTTGGTCCCACAGAGTATCGCTTATTGCAGTTTTTCCTAACCCATCAAGAACGTGTTTATTCTCGTGATCAGATACTCGATTATGTGTGGGGTGGCAACGCCTACTTAGATGAACGGACAGTAGATGTTCATATCAGGAGATTACGTAAAGCAATATCAGTTGCAGGACACCAGAACTATGTGCAGACTGTGCGGGGGGCGGGATACCGTTTTTCCATCCAGTTAAATAATGTGTCATGACCAGTGTGAGGAATTTATCTATTGCGACCAGGAATGCAGGAGGAAATTTGGCGGGTCATTTTTATTTTGGTTTCCTGCGCTTTATTTGGTTGGAGCCTAGGCTTCCTTGTCGAACTTATTTTTTTAGGTATTTTGGGTTATTGCCTATGGACCTTTAGTGTTGCCGGTCGTGTGTTTGCTTGGATTGATAAAGGTATGCGTGGTATTCCCCCTGAATTAGATGGTATCTGGGGCGATATAACTGATACGTTTAATCGTCAGCGTCGCCGTCATCGACGTGCACAAGATAAAATGCGGGTGACAATCAATCGCGTCACTCGAGTCACCGAGGTGCTTGATGAAGGTCTCTTGATCTTGACCAATGACCGCAATTTGGACTGGTGGAATAGCTCTGCTAAGCGTCTTTTAGGTTTGCGGTCAGGTGATCGAGGAACCTCAGTGATGAATTTGATTCGAGATCCAGATTTTGTAGCATATATTAATCAGGGAGATTTTTCTGACTCACTGACATTAGCATCAAATGTCCAAGATACTGTTGTATTGGAACTAACGGCCTCTTATTTTGGCCAGCAGGGCGAAATTGTTCTTTTAGTCAGTGATACTAGCCGTATTAATCATCTTCAAAAACTGCGCTCAGAATTTGTAGGCAATGTGTCCCATGAGTTGCGTACACCACTGACCGTTATCAAAGGTTATTTGGAAACCTTGCAAGATACTTCGGATATCACAGTATTACAGCAGAAGGCTTTTCAGCAAATGTCTGAACAGGTCATTCGCATGCAGTCCTTGGCGGATGATTTGATCTTACTTTCGCGTTTAGAAGAGAGTCATGATATTGATACGGACGAAAAATTTGATATTACAGCACTCTTACATAGCCTAATAGGGGAAGCAAAAGCGCTTAGTTCGGGGCAGCATTCAGTTATTTTTGAGCATACACCATTGATGATATGGAGCTCTGAAAAAGACATTCGTGGCGCGCTAGGTAACGTTATATTCAATGCTGTGAGGCATAATCCTCAGGGTGCTGTTATCAGTATTGCCGTGCGTGAAGAGCTCACAGGAATATTAATTTCTATCAAAGATGACGGCATTGGAATTGACCCCTATGAAATTCCTCGTCTCACCGAACGTTTTTATCGCGGCGATAATTCGCGCAATTCACACACAGGAGGCAGTGGATTAGGGTTGGCTATTACAAAGCATGCACTGAGTAAAGCTGGTGGAAATTTAAGTATTAGCAGTCGCGTAGGGCAGGGCGCCAGCTTTGATTGCTGGTTACCTTACCACAGCAAAAATAGTGCTCTGTGAGCTTGTTAGTCGGGTCTTACGCGCGGTGCGCTTTTATTGGCGAAGGCCTCCAAACGTTCATTTGATGCTGGTTGTGTATTAACGATACCAGCTACCACAGACTCAGCATAGGCCGCATCCATCGCAGACATATTCTGCATGTGACTGATTGCAGAGCAAATAGCAAAATTTGACAGCGCAGGGTTTTCCGCCGCTGTGCGAGCAATTTTCATGGCTTTTTCATCACTAGAACCATCAATGAGATATTGACATAGGCCTACTTGAAAAGCTTCCTCCTGCTTGTAAACTCTGCCGGTTAGCATCATGTCGATCATACGTGCTTTACCCACTAGATCGGCAACCCGAATAGTTGCACCTCCTCCGGTGAACAAGCCTCGCTGTCCCTCTGGGAGGGCAAAATAGGTGCTTTGATCGGCAACGCGGACATGAGCTGCTGATGCTAACTCTAAACCTCCGCCAACAACAGCGCCTTTTAGTGCGGCAATGATAGGCACTCCACCATATTCCATTTTATTAAAGGCTTCATGCCAGCGTAGACAAATATGCATAAACTCTTCTGGGCGACGCTGCTCGTTGTGGTGCTCTACAAGATCGAGCCCCGCACAAAAATGATCGCCTTCTGCTCTTAATACTACCGCTCTGGCGCCTAATCTTGGAAGTTTTGAAAAAACGTCTATCAATTCTTCGATAGTATCGGCATTTAATGCATTACGTTTGGCAGGTCGTGATAAAACCACTTGCACAATGCCGTCTTCATCACCAATTAATGCGAGATTCTCAAGCTCGAAGTTATCAAGTTTTTCCAACATAGTTGCTCCTAAGTCACCATCTCTGGATGGTTAATAATATTTATTTATCTCTGACTAATTAATTAGCGATTATAGTGGGTTAACCACGCCAGTCTAGCTGAGGTTGACGATTTATTTTACATTACCGCTGCGCGCCAAGGCACGCAATTCGTATTTCTGTATTTTACCAGTAGCGGTTTTTGGCAGTTCTCCAAATATTATTTTTTTTGGACGTTTATAACCGGCCAAGTGGGCTCTGCAAAATAATTCTATTTCTTGCTCTGACACCTCAGCACCTTCTAACACTTCTAAAAAAGCACAGGGCACTTCGCCCCATTTATCATCAGGTAGAGCAACCACCGCAGCCAAAGAGACAGCTTCATGTTTATGCAATATACCTTCTATTTCCACTGAGGATATATTTTCTCCACCTGAAATAATAATATCTTTTAAACGATCTTTTATTTCGGCATAACCATGGGGGTGCATCACTGCCAAATCACCCGTGTGAAACCAGCCATCGGAAAATGCAGTTTCAGTGGTTTCCGGATCTTTTAGATAGCCTTTCATTATGGTGTTTCCACGAAGCAGTATTTCACCAATAGTCTTTCCATCTGCAGGCACATCGTCTTTGGTATCCATATCTACGATACGCATGCCTGCAGTTTGCACCATGGCCGCCCCCTGACGTGCTTTTAATAGCGCCCGCTGTTCTTCAGTTGCATGGTTCCAGTCTTCATTCCAAGTGCACATCACAGTGTGACCATAGGTTTCAGTTAATCCATACACCTGTGTTACGTTGAATCCTAACTTTTCAATACCCTGTAACACGGAGGCTGGTGGAGGTGCTCCGGCAGTCATTAATTGAATCCTTTGTGAGCATGAGAACGTAGTTGCAGCGGGTGAATTTAGCAGCATACTTAGGACGATAGGTGCACCGCCTAAATGGGTAATATTATATTTCTTGATCGCAGTAAAAATGTCTTCGGGGACAATAGCACGAGTGCAAAAAATAGTTCCCGCGAGGGCTGTCATGGTCCACGCGTGCCCCCAACCATTACAGTGAAACAGGGGCACTGTGTACAGGTAATTGGGGTGGCGAGGTAAGTCCCAGTCGGCGATAGTTCCCATAGACATTAAATATGAGCCACGATGATGATAAACAACACCTTTTGGACGACCAGAAGTGCCTGAGGTGTAGTTTAAGGCAATGGCATCCCATTCATTGGTGGGCATTTTCCAGTGATCTTCATCATTACCACCGGATAAAAATGCCTCATAGTCAGAGAGCCCGATGCGTGCGGGCGCTGGATGGTTTTGTTTGTCTAAAATATCAATGACCAACATGCTTTTGTCTTTAACGTTAGTTAGCGCCTTTTGTGCCTGAGGAGCAAGTTCTGCATCAACAATAAAAACTTTTGCTTCACCATGTTCTAAAATATAGGTGATAGTTTCTTCATCTAGGCGAGTATTAATAGTATTCAATACAGCCCCTGACATAGGAACACCAAAGTGTGCTTCAATCATTTCCGGGGTGTTTGCTGCTAATACAGCTACTGTGTCGCCTTTGCAAACACCGTGGTGACGGAGAGCTGAGGCTAATTTTTTACAGCGAGTATAGAATTCTGACCAGGTGTAACTTCGCTCTCCGTAGACTACAGCTTGGCGGTTAGGAAACATCATAGCAGTGCGATGTAAAAATGATAACGGCGACAGCGGCTCATAATTAGCCATTGTCATTGAGAAATTATTATATTTTGAACTGGTCATTTAATACCCCAACTACTGTAAAAAGGTCTCTTATAATGTCTAGGTTATATTGCTAGATGTGAACGGTTGTAAATGTAGCAAATTGATTTTCAAGTAGCGACTTTTGAATTATATTTTTTGCTACTAAGTAGACGTGAAGAAGTGGCTATTATTTATATCAATGAATAGTGAATTATATGTTTTATGGAGTGTTTTAATGTTGGCGGAAAGCGGAATAATGTACCTATAAAAAAGGGCGCAAAAGCGCCCTACAATATACCGATGATTGCAGTTTGGGTTAAAACTTATGTTCCATACCAATGCCAATGGCAGAGAATTCGTCGTCATCTGCATCCATTTCAGAATCGGTATTGTCGGTGTAGAAAGCAAATAATTTGGTATTTTTTGCCAATTTGTAATCAGCGCCCAGAGAGAAGGTTGTCTCCTCGTCGCCATCAGCATCGTCTTCAATGCTGCCGTACTGAGCTTTCAGGCTAATGGTTTTGTCTAGCTTGTATGCTGCACTGACAAAGTAGCCGGACTCATCTTTAGTTCCGAGGTTATTCTCATTTTGCTGATACATAAAACCAAGCGTTAGCTGGTTAATTTTATAGTGAGCGATTGCCCGGGTTAGGTCTTGCTTGTCAATATCTTGATCGCCCGCAATGGCTAGATAAAGGTTATTTTTGCTGTAACTAAGGCTATAGGACATGCCATCATTTAAGCCTGTATCATCGCTGCCATCCTGGTCCACGTCATCACCTTCCGCAGGGATCATTGCCAAGGAAGCGGAAAAGCCATTCATCGATGGCGTTGTGTAAGCAACGATGTTAGAGACACGATTTTCACCTTCAAAGGTGTTTTTAATATCACCTTCTAAATCATTAAATAGATCAATTTTTTTCTGCGCCAGTTTTGTTGGTGTGTCTCGTTTACCGGCTACAAGTGTACCGAAATTACCCTTGATACCAGCGAAAGTATTACGTTGCTTAAAGGTTTGACCTTTGCAGTCACCACTATCAATGCATATTTCATATTCAGCTTGGTAAATTATTTCCAGCCCCTCTGAGATGCTGGTTTTTCCTTTAATGCCTAGCCGTGAAGCATTACTATTGAGATTCCACTCATCACTATCTCCATTGTCTTGACTGACCACTGATAGATTGGCTTTGCCATAAATTTTTCCATCCACAGGGCCCTCGGCGAAACTAAACGTTGCAAGAAGACTAAAAACGGTAATTATTAAATTTTTCATTGGTAATACCTAAGGTAATAAACGTTGAAGCGTCTGCTTCTCCAAGGTTGCTGAGCATCTGTCATCGCAACCATGGCGCTAATATATGCCTAGATTATTACAATATTATGACAACCTTAAAATTAAAAATGCAGAATTTTAGATTGTCATATTACTGTCATATAAATCTCTTATATTAGCGACTCCTAGGGTTTGAGTTGTGCCCTGATAACGTTATATCGAACACTTTTTGGAGAACTCTATGCGTAGCATAATATCTGCTGTTTCTACTATTGTACTATTCAGTTTAACCGTTATGGCTACAATAACTCAGGCTCGTGAAAGTATTGAAGTTGTTGGATCATCAACGGTATACCCCTTTTCTACAGTTGTTGCTGAGCGCTATGGCCGAGCTAGCGGAAAGCCTACCCCAAAAATAGAATCTACTGGCTCAGGTGGCGGTATGAAGCTGTTTTGTTCCGGTGTTGGCACTAATTACCCTGATATTACAAACTCTTCACGTCGAATAAAAATGTCTGAGTTCAAAAAATGTCAGTCCAATGGAGTGTCAGAAGTAATCGAAGTACAAATTGGCTATGACGGAATTGTTATTGCTAACTCAGTTGCTGCTGAGCCGATGAATTTAAGCCGTAAAGATATTTTTTTAGCTTTAGCTGCAAAAGTACCAGGATCAGTAGAGGGACAGTTAATCGATAACCCCTACACCTCATGGAAGCAGGTAAACCCATTATTACCTGATGCCAGTATAGAAGTGCTTGGGCCACCGCCAACATCAGGTACTCGAGATGCCTTCGCTGAATTGGCGATGGAGGGAGGCTGTAAAAAAATCTCTTGGATTGCCGCATTGAAAAAGACAGACAAAAATGCTTTCAAACAACTATGCCATACAGTGCGTGAGGACGGTCGTTATATCGAAGCGGGTGAAAATGATAACTTGATTGTTCAAAAATTAGAGGCTAATCCCATTGCGCTAGGTGTGTTTGGCTTTAGCTTCTTAGATCAAAACGCAGACAAGGTGCAGGGTGCGAGCATTGAGTCCGTAGGCCCTACTTTTGATTCAATTGCAGATAAGTCTTACCCGATTTCGCGACCTTTATTCTTTTATGTGAAAAAAGCCCATGTTGGTGTGGTACCCGGAATGATTGGATTTTTAAAAGAATTTACCAGCGAAAAAGCCTGGGGTGAAGACGGTTACTTAGCGGAAAAAGGTATGATACCGCTACCAGCGGCAATGCGTGCAAAAATGGCAGTTAATACGAGATCTTTAACGCCAATGTCAGGAAAAGAATCGTTGAAATAAAGACGCTACATTAATACAGTTACGCTCGGCTCATTGAGTCGAGTTTTTGTATATTTGAAGGATTGAAATCGACCTATGCAAGTGACAAATATTTTGTTTTTACTCGTTGGCCTTGGAGCCTTTGGTTATTATCTTGGCCGAGGCCGGTCGCTGGCCATGGCAAATCCTTTAGGCGGCATTCGACGCTTACACTCTTTACCTTCATATCATGGTATGCATGTTGCTCTGTGGTGTTTGATTCCTTCGCTAATTTTACTGGGTCTTTGGTTTATCTTTGCTGATGCAGTGATTAATAATCTGGTCATTTCATCTCTTGAGCCAGCTTTGTTACCTCCAGATAGTGCTGGTTACAATTTGGTCTTCAATAAAATCAACAACATTGCCAGTGGTGTTATTAAAGAACAAGGGCAACCTCTTGGTTTGATTGAGGCTGCGCAGTATATGGACTCTTTGCGTACGATGTCTCGTTGGTCTTTGACGTTACTTTTATTAACCGTTTCTTTGTTTGGGTTGGCGTGGGGTCAGCGTAAAATTACAGTTGATTTTCGAGCGCGACCCGCCGTAGAAAAAGTTATGCAAAATATGCTTTTTGTTTGTGCATGCCTAGCGATTTTTACTACGTTGGGTATTGTGCTTTCGGTATTGTTTGAGTCGATCCAATTTTTTAGATCTGTGCCGCTGTATGACTTTGTATTTGGATTGGATTGGAGTCCGCAAACGGCTATTAGAGAAGATCAAGTGGGGTCCTCAGGTAGTTTTGGTGCTATCCCACTTTTTGTTGGTACGCTTCTTGTATCGGCAGTCGCTATGTTTATTGCCGTTCCCATAGGACTTATGTCGGCTATTTATCTTGCCGAGTATGCGGGTAAAAATGTACGAACCTTTGCTAAGCCTGCACTTGAAGTATTGGCAGGGATTCCTACGGTGGTATATGGTTTTTTTGCCGCGTTGACAGTGGCGCCATTTTTGCGCAATCTTGGCAGTGATTTTGGTTTGGCTATATCCTCTGAGAGCGCACTAGCGGCGGGTGGAGTTATGGGCATTATGATTATTCCATTTATCTCCTCTCTTGCGGATGATGTTATTACGGCCGTGCCACAGTCAATGCGTGATGGTTCCTTAGCAATGGGCGCCACTCAGTCAGAAACAATCCGCAGAGTAGTTATTCCAGCAGCTCTGCCAGGTATTGTGGGTGGAATTATGTTGGCGGTTTCTCGAGCGATTGGCGAGACAATGATTGTAGTCATGGCGGCAGGTATGGCGGCGAACCTCACCGCTAATCCTCTTGAGTCAGTAACTACTGTGACTGTTCAAATTGTTACCTTACTTACCGGAGATCAAGAATTTGATAGTCCAAAAACACTGGCTGCCTTCGCTCTTGGCCTAATGTTATTTATGGTTACTCTGGTGTTAAACATTGTTGCTTTACATATCGTTAAAAAATATCGAGAACAATATGAATAACCAATCAGAGAATTTATCGAGAATTCAGTCTTCCTTAAAACGGCGCAACCGCTCAGAGGCGCTTTTTCAATGGTATGGACGAACAGCTATATTTATCGGTCTAGCTGCAGTAGCTGTGCTTTTTTTTGACATTATAAGCAAAGGCCATGGCGCTTTTAGGGCTACTTATATAAAGCTAGATGTTCACTATGATCAGAGTTTGATCGGTATTGATAATCTTGCTGATGCTGCTCAATTGGTCGATGGCAACTGGGCTGCACTGTCTAAAGCGGCAATACGCGGTAATTTTCCTGATGTATCAGGTCGGCGTGACAAACGAAAATTAAATAAGTTATTGAGTAATGGCGCCGGCTTTGATCTCAAAGATCGTCTAGTGGAAAATCCACAGTTGCTCAACAAAACCGAAGCGGTATGGATATTGGCCGATGATGATATAGATACCTATTTCAAATCTTGGTTGGACAATAATCCCTACGACGCACGATTGACAGACAAACAGGTGCAATGGATTGATGATTTGTATCAGCAAGGGCGCATTGAGCTGTTTTTTAATGCCAATCTGTTCACTCGTGGAGATTCCCGTGAACCTGAGCAGGCGGGGATTCGCGGTGCGCTTATGGGGTCCTTTTTAACACTTATTATGACTCTAATGCTGTCATTCCCTATTGGTGTATCTGCGGCGATTTACTTGGAGGAGTTTGCGCCTAAAAATAAATGGACTGACTTTATTGAAGTGAACATTAATAACTTAGCTGCGGTACCCTCTATTATTTTCGGTCTTTTGGGTCTGGCTATATTCATAAACTTTTTCCATGTACCGCGGTCGGTCCCTATTGTTGGAGGATTAGTGTTAACGTTAATGACCTTACCGACCATTATTATTACTAGTCGTGCGGCGATTAAGTCAGTTCCGCCATCAATCAGAGAGGCGGCTTTGGGTATGGGTGCCTCTAAATATCAAATGGTACTTCATCATGTTTTGCCTTTGGCTTTGCCGGGCATGCTCACCGGAGCGATCATCGGTATGGCGCAGGCTCTGGGTGAGACGGCGCCTCTTTTGATGATAGGTATGGTGGCATTTATTGTCGATATTCCCAGCGGCTTTTCTGATCCTGCTACGGTGTTGCCAGTACAAATTTTTCTTTGGGCCGACAGCCCAGAGCGTGCGTTTATTGAAAAGACATCTGCAGCTATCATGGTGCTATTATCTTTTCTTATTATCATGAATACATCTGCAGTCTGGTTACGCAAGCGGCTTGAGCGACGATGGTAAATAGGACACTAGTATGAATAAAGTAGATCAATCTACCCACAAATCGAAAGAGAATACCTCCGAGCAAAAGTTAAATTCCTCGCCAAAGCAGTCTCTAGATTTAGATAAGAATCATGTCACTGTGGGTAAACCCTTTAGTGATGATTCGAAGATGACCATGCGTAATGTGGATGTATTTTATGCCGATAAACAGGCTATTTATGATGTTAATTTGGATATTGCAAAAAATGAAGTTATTGCCATGATCGGACCTTCTGGGTGCGGCAAGTCGACGTTTTTACGAACGCTTAATCGGATGAATGACACCGTTGATGGTTGCCGTGTTAGCGGTACCATTGCCATGGACGGTGAAAATCTGTATGCGCCTAAATTAGATGTGGTTGAACTTCGTGCTCGAGTAGGAATGGTATTTCAAAAGCCCAATCCGTTTCCTAAATCAATATATGAAAATGTAGCCTATGGAGCAAAAATCCATGGTTTAGCAGATTCAAGAGTTGATCTTGATGAAATTGTTGAAAATAGTCTGCGCAAAGCCAGTTTGTGGGAAGAAGTTAAAGAGCGGCTTCACCAGCCAGGCACAGGATTATCTGGGGGGCAGCAGCAGCGATTATGCATTGCCAGAGCGATTGCAGTGAGCCCTGAGGTTATTTTGATGGACGAACCCTGCTCTGCGCTTGACCCTATAGCAACGGCTAAAATCGAGGAGTTGATTGAAGAATTAAGTCAAAACTTTACCATTGCTATTGTTACTCACAGTATGCAGCAAGCCGCCAGAGTGTCTCACCGTACGGCTTATTTTCATTTGGGAAAGTTGATTGAAGTTAATCCCACAGAGCAGGTTTTCACGCTACCAGAGCATCAGCTTACTGAGGCGTATATCACAGGTCGGTTTGGTTAATATGCCACTCGCGAACATGCACGCAATTTGTATTACAGGAGGAAAATATGACAAAAATGTCCTTTGAAAATCATATCATGAAGCAATTCGATGAAGAACTTGAAGAGATTCGTACACGCTTGATGGAAATGGGTGGCAAAGTAGAACAGCAACTACATAATGCTATTAAAGCGGTAAGTGAAGCGGATAGTCAGCTTGCCGAAGAGGTAATTACCCAAGAGCAAATAGTTGACAATATGGAAGTTGATATTGACGAAGCTTGCATATTGATTATTGCTCGTCGTCAACCAGCAGCTAGTGATCTGCGATTGGTGATGATGGTGACTAAAGCGGTGAATGATTTAGAGCGTATTGGTGATGAGGCAAAAAAGATCGCTAATCATGCTATTTTGTTGTCTGAAGATATCAATCTATCTAAAGGTTATCCTGAAATTCGCCACATTGGGACGTCAGTGATTAAAATGTTAGCTAATGCTCTCGATGCGTTCGCTCGGTTTGATGCTGATGCAGCTATAAGAACTATTGAAGAAGATAAGCAGATCGATCTTGATTATAAAACAGCCTTGCGAGAAGTGGTTACCTATATGATGGAAGACCCCAGAAGCATTAGTCGTGCGATTAATATTCTTTGGGTTGTTCGCTCTCTTGAGCGCATTGGTGATCATGCTAAAAATCTTTGTGAACAGATTGTCTTTGTTGTTAAGGGAAAAGATATAAGACATCAGTAACTGTAGATGCCCACGTTTTTACAAGATCAAGCGATGCTTTCTTCTGTTGTTTTTAACTGGTATTTATAGGCAATGCTCTTTAGCTTATTGTACCTGCGCTGTCTAAGATCTAGATTGTTAGATTGTTGTAAAGTGAAAAGATGACATGAGTTTGTTAATAACGTCATCGAAGTTGGTTCAAATAGTTGTAGCCACACTGACTATATCGCAGCCGGTTTCGCGCTCTATCAAACTACAAATTGTGAATTCCCTAAACCTCGATGACGATTGATTAGTGGCTATAAAAAAGACTAATATGGTGTTATCTTCGAGACCTGAATGAGGAATTTACGGCTATGAATAAGCTCCTAATAAAAAGTATTGCACTACCTATTGCCCTAGTTGGCACGCTGTTTTGTTGCACAGTTGTAGCTTCGCCAAAGGACTACTATAAGAGTATAGATGCCCATCAAAAGCAGTTTGAAAAAGTTGCATTAGATCTTTGGAATTTTGCTGAGTTGGGTTATCAAGAGACGCAAAGTGCTGCACGCTTGCAAGAAGAGCTTGTTAAAGAAGGGTTTACGGTGAGCTCAGGTATAGCCGATATACCCACTGCTTTTAAGGCAGAATATGGCACCGATGGGCCAGTGATTGGTATTATGGGGGAGTTTGATGCTTTGCCAGGTATTGCGCAAAGCGCTTCTCCATTTAAAGAAATAATTGATAATAGTACAGGTGCGGGACAGGCCTGTGGGCATCATTTATTTGGTGCAGGTTCTGCATGGGCCGCAGTGGCAATCAAAGAATGGTTAGTGGCTAACAACATGCCAGGTAGGATTATTTTTTACGGCACACCAGCAGAAGAGGGTGGGTCAGGTAAGGTCTATATGGCCCGAAGTGGTACTTTTGACAATGTCGATGTGATGTTGCATTGGCATCCCAGTTCATCTAATCATGCTAGTCCGCGTTCTACGAATTCTAACATGTCTGGAAAATTCACCTTTAAAGGTATATCCGCTCACGCTGCAAGTGCCCCTCACAAAGGCCGTTCTGCGTTGGATGGTGTTGAAGCAATGAATATGATGGTCAATATGATGCGCGAACATGTTCCCCAAGATTCTCGTCTCCATTATGTCATCACCAAGGGTGGCCTGGCGCCAAATGTTGTGCCGGATCTTGCTCAGGTTTATTACTATGTTCGCCATCCACGACGACAGGTTGTCAAAGAGTTATTTGCTCGGGTTGTTGATACCGCTAACGGAGCTGCGCTGGGCACAGGCACGACCATGAGTTACGAGGTTATGCATGGAAACTATTCCTTACTGCCTAATGAAACGTTGCAGAGGGTAATGCAGTCTGAGTTAGAGGCCTTAGGTGGTGTAACTTACTCTAACGAAGAACAAAAATATGCTGAAACAATTTATAAAACCCTTGTGCAGCCCTCAGGTAAAATAGGAGATCAAGAAAACGTTGCTCCCTACAAAAGAACACATGGTTATGGATCTACTGATGTAGGCGATGTTAGTTGGTTGATACCTACCGGAGGTATTAGTGTGGCTACCTGGGTGCCAGGTACGGCAGCACACTCTTGGCAGGCTGTTGCCGCTGGTGGAACCACGATTGGTTTAAAAGGAACTAAGCTAGCTGCTAGTGCGCTAACTGCAACTGCATTACGGATATTTAAAAATCCTGAGATTGCAGAACAAGCAAAAAGAGAACTACAGAATGCCGTAGGACCTAATTTTAATTACAAAGCATTACTTGGCGATCGCAAGCCACCGTTAGATTATCGCATGAACTGAATGATCATCTAGAAAACAGAGCAGTCCCATGGCGTAAAAAGGGAGTTACTTTGCCGCCTGACGCCATTGTTTGGTCAATGCTGTGAGCTTCTGCTGACCCCTGTGGTAATAAATAATCTGCGGCCTCGTCTAGTAGAAAGATGTATTTATTTTTTCATGACAAGCTATAACGAATATACAATCTCTAGGCCTTGGCGCTGGGTCGTTCACTTACCTGGCTGTACCATCTATTGAGGTTCTCAAAATCTGCAGGAATAGGCTTCTTGACCCATTTTGCGAAGTCGATACACACCAGAGCGCTAATATCAGCTACTGAAAAGTAATCACCGATCATATATTGAGTAGACGCAAAGTGGTCATCCAAGCCTTTGAAAAAGTGGTCTAACCTAGCCAAACCCCGTTCGGCTAGTTCAGGAATTTGAGCGTAATTATGAGGCCCTGGCAACGCTCTATTTTTCATTCCGGGCGTTGAATTTCGAAAAGCTTCAGCAACAGCTGACAAACCATTCATTACAATTTGATTATTGGCTGACTCTACTAATGCACGCTCTGCGGGTGTGCGTCCATAAAGGGGTGGTTCTGGATAAATTTCTTCAAGGTAGCTACAAATAGCATTTACCTGGCTAATGCTGGTGCCATCATCTAACACCAGTAAGGGTACTTCGGATAATGGCGTAATACTTTTGTAGGCATCAGAAAACTGTTCTCCAGAGCCAAGATCAACTTGAATAGTTTCAATATTAATGGCTTTTTCTGCCATTAAAATGCGCACTCTTCGAGGGCTTGGTGCGGTTTTACAATCATAGAATTTCATATTTTCTTCCTCGGTTTCAAGGGGTTGCTAACTTGGGTAGTTCCAAGTGTTTCAGTCGTCGCTGGATAGATTTTTGAATACTGGTAGTATCAAGACCTATGGCGGTTAGCTGTTCGCTATGGCTACCATGCTCAATAAGTTTATCTGGAAGGCCTAACTGCAATACAGGCATAACGATACCTTGGCGCGCTAGAAATTCAATTACAGTGGAGCCTGCGCCGCCAGCAATAGCATTTTCTTCGAGGGTTACTAATAAACTATGATGCTGTGAAAGCGCAGTAATAAGCTCTTCATCTATAGGTTTTACAAAGCGCATATCGACAACTGTTGCATTTAATGTATTACCTACGGTCATCGCTGAACCTAGCAGTGTGCCAAAATTTAGAATAGCCACTGCGACACCCTCTCGTTTAATGACGCCTTTACCAATGGGTAATTCCTTCATTTCAGACGCTATCATGCTCCCTGGCCCAGTCCCTCTGGGGTACCTGACTGCCGCAGGACCTTTATGCATATAGCCGGTGTATAGCAGTTGTCTGGTTTCATTTTCATCAGAGGGAGCCATTAATAGCATATTTGGAATGCAGCGAAGGTAACTAATATCGTACGCACCAGCATGAGTTGCGCCATCTTCTCCCACTAGTCCAGATCGATCTAGAGCGAAGAGTACATCAAGGTTTTGGATCGCTACATCATGTATGAGCTGATCATAAGCCCGCTGTAAAAATGTCGAATAGATCGCTACAACTGGCTTTAACCCCTCACATGCCATTCCCGCAGCAAGGGTTACTGCATGTTGTTCAGCAATGGCGACATCTTCATAACGATCAGGAAAACGATCGGCAAAATTATTCATGCCAGAGCCCTCGCACATGGCGGGGGTAATACCGATAAGTCGCTTATCGATCTCTGCCATGTCGCATAGCCAATCCCCAAATACTTGTTGATACTTAGGTTTTGATATTTTTGGTGCTGTTGTAATAGCTTCAACCACAGGCTGCTTGGGTTCAATTTTGTTCAGCGCATGATAGCCCACAGGATCGCTTTCCGCAGGCGCAAAGCCCTTACCTTTGTGCGTTATAATATGCAGCATGACTGGACCCTTAATCGCTTTAAGGTTCGTCAGAGTCTGCACCAGTAGAGGTAAGTCATGGCCATCAATGGGCCCAATGTAGTAAAAACCTAGCTCTTCAAAAATAGTAGCCGGAGACACCATGCTCTTCATATACTCTTCGGTACGGCGAACAAAATTCTTTGCATGAGGTAGCGAGCGCAAGGCTTTTTTACCACTCTCTCGCAGCTGATTATAGAATTTACTAGCCCATAATTTAGAGAAATAAGTCGACAAGCCACCGATGTTCTTAGAGATAGACATTTGGTTGTCGTTGAGCACCACCAGCAGATCTTTATCAACATGAGATGCATGATTGATAGCTTCAAAGGCCATTCCAGCAGTCATAGCGCCATCACCAATAATAGCGACTGTTTTACGATCTTCTTCAAGATGATCTGAGGCCAATGCCATGCCTAAGGCGGCGCTAATAGAGGTACTGGAATGACCAACCCCAAAGGTATCAAAGGGGCTTTCTGAACGTTTTGGAAAGCCCGATAAACCATCCTTTTGCCGCATGCTAAGCATTTGTTCACGACGACCCGTTAAAATTTTATGCGGATAGGTTTGGTGGCCTACATCCCAGACCAGTCTGTCATTGGGGGTGTTGTATACATAGTGCAGTGCTACGGTTAATTCAGTGACCCCAAGGCCTGCCCCGAAGTGACCACCTGTTTTGCCCACGCAGAACAGCATAAATGAGCGCAATTGATCGGTGAGAGCTAATAGCTCTTGAGGACCAAGCTGGCGCAGATCTTCAGGGCTCTCAATACTATCTAGTAATGGGGTCTCTGGTCTGCTTAACGGAATTTCGGTATAGGTCTTTGGCATTTAGGCGGTGCTTTAATATGTCCGGTTAGATGACTGATCTTACACCAAAATTGATGTTTAATAATCACGATTAACAATAAAATTACCCAGAAAACGCAGTGTCGCTGCCTTTTCGCTAAAAATATCCAGTGATTCTATACTCTGCGAATACAGATCAGCTGCTTGTTGTTTGGCTTCTACTATTCCCAGTAGCGAGGTATAGGTAGGTTTTCTATTAGCCAGGTCGGATCCCTGTCGCTTACCCAATTGTAGGGTAGAGCTTTCAACATCTAAGATGTCGTCTTGAATTTGGAAAGCTAGTCCAATAGATTGGGCAAAATCACTTAGAGCGGCAAGTTGTTTTCGATCAGCTTGGCCTGTAGCCACAGCGCCCATAAGTACACTTGCCTCGATTAAAGCACCGGTTTTATGCGCATGCATAAACTTGAGTTCCTCTAAAGACAAAGCATTGCCTGTACCTGCTAAGTCTATTGCTTGGCCAGTAGCCATTCCTGAGCAGCCGCCTAAAGTGGACAATAATCGTAATAATTCAACGGTATTATCTGCAGATACACCATCAATTCTTGCTAGGGTTTCAAACGCTAATGCCTGGAGTGCATCTCCTGCAAGTATGGCGGTCGCCTCATCATATTGAATATGACAGGTGGGTGCTCCACGGCGTAAATTATCATTGTCCATGGCTGGTAAATCATCATGAATCAGTGAATAAGCATGGATCATTTCAATAGAGGCAGCTACGACGCTAGTGGCTTGAGTGGTTTTGTCAATCGCTTCAGCGGCGGCGAAGCATAATAGTGGCCGGATGCGTTTGCCACCATTGAAAACAGAATATCGCATTGCGGAAAACAAACGCTCGGCAGGACCCTGTGGACTAGGTAAGCTGGTTTCTAGCTGCTGATTAACCTGTTCATTATACTGTTTTAGCGTTTCATTCATGAGGTATAACTCTTTTCATTTCAAACTTCAGAGCTATAGTGTTCGCTTACTAACTCATTACCTTCACGGGTTAATGTCTCTACTCGCTGTTCGGCCTCTTTTAAGGCTTTTTGACAGTCTCTGGCAACCTTAATGCCTTGTTCAAAAGATTGCATGGATTCCTCTAAGCTGAGGTCGCCGCTTTCTAAAGAGGCGACCAGAACCTCAAGATTTTCTAGTTGTTGTTCAAAATCAATCGCTTTAGCTTTCTTACTCACGTGGTTTTACCTTTTGTTCTTATGAAAAACGAATCACTACTGCGTAACACTAACCAACCCTCTGGCTATGGTCAATCACCAATAGTTAAGAGTTACTTATTAGTTATGCATACGCAGTTCTGTACAGATTATATTAGTTGGTTAAAAACCCTGTGCGAAAGTGAGTAATATGAGCACTGGACAAAAGAACTTTACATAGACCGGCCATATTTTCCAAAATAGTCCCATTTCAACCGTGGGATTACCACTTTTAAGTTCTTCAAGAATACTGTTGCGGTAGAAAACCCATCCGGTAAAGATACACAGCATCATACTTAATAGGGGTTGGGCGCGTTCTGTGGTAAGTGTAATAACGAATCCAAACAACACATCAAAGTTGAGACAAATTAGGGCACTGATGCTAAATATGATGGCCCCTACTATCCAGGTTGCTTTCTTTCGATTTACCTTGTGTGCCTCAACTGCATAGGAGACTGGAACTTCAAGCATTGATATTGACGAGGTTACCGCAGCGATAGACATTAATACAAAAAAAGCAAAACCAACAAAATATCCTGCAGCACCCATACCCTCGAATAAAGCGGGAAGCACCTGAAAAATCAGATCTGGGCCAGCGATTAAATTACCACTTGCAGCATAAATAGTGACGCCTAGATGTTGCGCAACAAACATTGCCGGTAGCACTAGAAGGCCTGCTAAAAAAGCGACCGAGGTATCGGTAAGTGTTACTAAAACGCCCACTGTAGGTAGGTCTTCATCTGCGCGAATGTAGGATCCGTACACCAACATAGTACCGACGCCTAAAGACATTGAGAAAAAAGCTTGTCCCATTGCACTGACGATTAAATCGGGATTGGTGATTTGTGAAAAGTCAGGCACTAAATAATGTTGCAACCCCTCCATGGCGCCTTCTTGGGTTAGCACGTAGAAAATAAGTGAGATCATTAGCACAAATAGCGAAGGCATCAAGCGGCTGGACCATTTTTCGATGCCCTGTTCTACTCCCGCACTGATGATAAAAATAGTGAGTAATACAAAGAGTGCTGCAAAGCCAATATTACGCGCCAAACTAAAGTCTGTGAACCATTGACTAAGATCACTCAACCCAACAGCAAGGGTTATGGGTTCTAGCATAAAGGCGATCATCCAGCCGGCAACAATACTGTAGAAGCTAAGAATTAATCCCGCAGTGATCATGCCGCCAATACCAGCGAATCGACCTATAACTTTGGCGCTTTGCCCCGCTGAAATGGTTTGCAGAGCGCTTACCATATTAGAGCGTGTGTGGCGCCCAATAATCAGTTCTGCCATAAGTGCTGGATAAGCCAGTAAAAATGCCAGTACAAAGTACATGAGCACAAAGGCGGCACCACCGTTTTCCGCAGCATTGGTAGGAAAACCCCAGATATTACCCAATCCAACTGCTGAACCTGATGCAGCAAATATAAACGCTAAGCGAGAAGAAAATTGACCTCTTTGCATTATGGTATTCCGTATAATTCTTGTTTTAGCAAGAGTCTAGGTGATTCAGCCAGTAAATTCGACTAAAAAAGCCCAAAAACCAGCAATCAACACAGTTTTCTCAATAGTGTTCTTACTATTGATCAGTGGTGTGCTAATATCAACACTCAGGGGGGCGTTCTGGATTCGACGCGGGTTACAAAACCTCCGGTGCATGCCGAGATGGTGACCAATCTCGTTAATCCAAAGTCGCAAACTTATAGTTGCCAACGACGACAACTACGCACTAGCTGCTTAAACCCCAGTGTAGTGCCGTTTGACTGGAGCCGTGCTTATGCGTCCAGAGTTCTAAACCCTTAGGGGGGCGGAATGCTCAAATGTCATATCTCATGAGATCGTAATGAAGCTTGTTCGGGGCGGACTTACTAAAAACCTACCGAAATCGTGCGCTGTGCGCCCTGTCAGTCGGGTTGCAGCGTACTAAAACTAAAGACTGAACTAAGCATGTAGAGCCGCAGGCAGCGGACTGGCGGACGCGGGTTCAATTCCCGCCGCCTCCACCAA